>Ga0335075_10000464_pt1 | contig 72312 bp, 70 predicted proteins | sample Lox_Sample_24_FD_206723 | JGI IMG/M metagenome (GOLD analysis project Ga0335075, IMG submission 206723) | Soil microbial communities from Loxahatchee National Wildlife Refuge, Florida, United States - Lox_Sample_2.4 | ecosystem: Environmental > Terrestrial > Soil > Wetlands | place: USA... | reverse complement strand
CGACTTTCTGGAAGCCCGTCGCAACTTAGCGGGCAGCCACCTCACAAGTCCATAAAGCTATCAATTCGCGGACCACCTCCTTCCCTGTGTACGGCCGACCGTACTCGCTCAGCGCCGCGCCGACAACCGATTTCAGCGATCGCTGACAATGGCGGCGTCGACAAGTTCGGCGAATTCCGCGGCCATCGGGGCGCTTGGCAACAACCTGCCGTCGAGCGTGTGTACCCGGGCCGCCAGCGTCATGCTTGACACCAACCAAAGCCCTTGCGCCGCACGGAGATCTGCCACCCGCAGAGCGCGGTAATCACAGTCGTAGCCTTTGGCGCGGGCGACGCCGAACAGTGCCTGCTGGGTGGTGCCGCGCAGGATCGGATACCACGGCGGCGGAGTCAGCAGGCACACGTTGTCCCCGCCAGGAACGGCGATCACCACCGTCGAACGGGGGCCTTCCAGAACGTAGCCGTCCGAGCTGACGAAGATCACGTCGCCGGCGCCCTGCCGGGCGGCGTGCCGCAAAGCCGCCATATTGATGGCATACGACAGCGTCTTGGCACCGGCCAGCAGCCACGGCATCGCCTCGACACCCGAAGAGGGCAGCTCCCGGCCCAACGTTACGGCGGCTACCCCGTCGCGACGCGCGGCGGTGATCCGGTCGGCGATCGGATTGACCGTCACGTAGGCGGTCGGCGCTGAGCCGCGTTCGCGGCCGCGGCTGTAGACCAAGCGCATCGCCCCCTCGCCATCGGCGTCGGCCGTCCACTGCCGCACTGCCAGGTCGATCGCGCGCCGCCAGACCGCCAGCTCTGGCTCCGGCAGGTCCAGCAGTTTGGCCGAGTAGCTCAAGCGGCCCAGATGAGCCTCCACCAGGCACGCGCCGCCGTCGCGAACCAGCAGTGTCTCGAACACGCCGTCGCCACGTACCGCGGCCAGATCGTCGGCGAACAGCAGTGGCGTCCCCGGCGGATGCACCTCACCGTCGAGAGTGACGACCACGCCGGGCTGGCTTGTCATGGACGAGAAGCCTAGTGGTGATGGCCCGTAGAGTTGGTGTGTGTCCGCTGTTCCCGCCCCCGAAACCGGACCCGACGCCGGCGCGATCTGGCATTACGGCGATCCGCTTGGCGAACAACGCGCAGCCGAAACCGGCGCGGTGCTGGTCGATCGTTCGCATCGCCGTGTGCTCACCCTGACCGGCGCCGACCGGCAGAGCTGGCTGCACAGCATCTCGACGCAGCATGTCAGCGAACTCCCCGACGGCGCCAGCACGCAGAACCTCAGCCTGGACGGGCAGGGCCGGGTCGAAGATCACTGGCTGCAAACCGAGCTCGGCGGCGTCACCTACCTCGACACCGAGCCGTGGCGGGGGGAGCCGCTGCTGGATTACCTGCGCAAGATGGTGTTCTGGTCGGATGTGACTCCCGCCCCCGCCGACCTGGCCGTGCTCTCGCTACTGGGGCCGAAGCTCGGGGAACGAGCCGTGCTCGACGCACTGGGATTGGACGCCCTGCCCGCTGAAATGACCGCGGTGCCGATGACCGGAAGTGGCTTCGTGCGTCGGATGACCGGAACGCGGGAGGGCCAGTTCGAGCTGGACGTGCTGATCGACCGACACGAATTCGCCGACCTGAAGCGTCGCCTGACGCAGGCGGGGCTGCGACCGGCCGGGGTGTGGGCCTACGAAGCCCACCGGGTAGCGGCCGTGCGCCCACGGCTGGGCGTCGACACCGACGAGCGCACAATCCCGCACGAAGTGGGTTGGATCGGCGGTCCAGGGCTGGGGGCGGTCCACCTCGACAAAGGCTGTTACCGCGGGCAGGAGACCGTCGCGCGAGTGCACAACCTGGGCAAACCGCCTCGCATGCTGGCCTTGTTGCACCTGGACGGGTCGGCGGACCGGCCCGCGACCGGCGATGCGGTGCTGGCTAACGGTCGCGCGGTGGGCAGGCTTGGAACCGTGGTTGAACACGTCGATCTGGGCCCGGTGGCGCTCGCGCTGATCAAGCGGGGCATACCGGCCGACACCGCGTTGATCACCGGCGGCGACGCCGACGTGCCCGCCACGATCGACGCCGACTCGCTGCCTCAGCTCGACGGGCCCGGCGCGGGACGGGTGGCCGTCGAGCGGCTGCGGGGAACCGCGCGATGACCGTCCACACGGGGCTCTGCACAGGGTGCGGGGCGCACCAGCAGACACTCACAGGGCACGGTAAGCTGTCGGCAGGACAATAAAGACAAAAGATCGGAGCCGCCTACTTGTTGGGCCGCTCCGTTATTGCGCGAGGGGGTTCCCCCATGGGCCGTGGCCGGGCTAAGGCGAAGCAGACCAAGGTTGCTCGAGACCTCAAATACAGCTCACCACAGACCGATTTCGAGCGGCTTCAGCGCGAGCTGTCCGGCTCAGGCGAGGACGACGCCGCCGACCAAGACGGCGAGGAGCCCTGGAGCGGTCAAGACGACTGGCGCCGCTGAGATCTGACTTTCCGGCGCCCACTGAGGCCATTTCTGGCCCGCATTGGCTCGCCTTGTTATCGACTCAAGCTGATTTCTAGAACCGTGGATGCTGCCCGACGAGCTTCGCTCGTGGGCTTTCTTTTCCACCTTTGTTGATCGTGCCGATCACCCAGCAGTCCAAATGCCGGGCGGTCAAAATCGCCAGGGCGCGGTCGGTGTCCTCCGGCGCCACTACCGCGATCATGCCGACCCCCATGTTGAAGGTTTTCTCCATCTCGGCACGCGAGACGCGGCCGCGCTGGGCGATCATCGCGAACACCGGCGCCGGCGTCCATGTGCCGCGGTCGACCTCGGCTACCAGCCCGTTGGGGATGACCCGTTCCAGGTTGCCCGCCAACCCGCCGCCGGTCACGTGGCAGAACGTCCGGACCTGGGTTTCGGCGGCCAGCGCCAGACAGTCCTTGGCGTAGATGATGGTCGGCTCGAGTAGCTCTTCGCCCAGCGTGCGGCCGAACTCTTCGACGTAGCCGGCCAGGTTGCCCCGGTCGATCTCCAGCAGGACCTTGCGGGCCAGCGAGTAGCCGTTGGAATGCAGACCCGATGACCCCATCGCGATGATGACGTCCCCGGGCTTGACCCGGTCGGGTCCAAGCACGTCGTCGGCTTCGACGACGCCCACGCCGGTGGCCGAGATGTCGTAGTGGTCGGGTTCGATCAGTCCGGGGTGCTCGGCGGTTTCGCCGCCGAGCAGCGCGCAACCCGCACGCATGCATCCTTCGGCGATGCCACCGACGATCGCGTTGAGCCGCTCGGGCACGATCCGGCCCAAAGCGATGTAGTCCAGCAGGAACATCGGCTCGGCGCCGCAGACCACTAGATCGTCGACCACCATTGCCACCAGGTCCAGGCCGACGGTGTCGTGTTTGTCCATCGCCTGCGCGACCGCCAGCTTGGTGCCCACCCCGTCGCTGGATGCCGCGAGCAACGGTTCGCGGTAATCGCTACGCAGCGCGAACAACCCGGCGAATCCGCCAAGCTTGCTGCGCACCTCGGGCCTGGTGGCCTTGGACGCCAACGGCTTGAACAGTTCGACGGCGCGGTCGCCGGCTTCGATATCGACTCCGGCCGATGCATATGTGACGCCCTGGGCGGCCGGGTTTTTTCCGGACTTCTTCGTGAGGTCGGCCATCGTCGATAAAGGCTACCGGTCAGCGCCGAACACGGGTATCGGCCACCTGCCCGCTGAGTTAGGGATGACGTAGCACGGAGGCCTGCTCCGCCTCCGGAGAGATTTCGCGAGCCGCGAGGTTGGCTTGGGCCCCGGCCTCTGCGGCCTGCGCGGCTCCCCGGGCGGTGGTAGCCAGCATGTGCTCGATGACGTTTTTGCCCAGTGCGGTCTCGCTGGGCAGTTCGATCGGATACTTGCCGTCGAAGCACGCCGAGCACAGACGCGAGGTGGGTTGCTCGGTCGCGGCGATCAGACCCCTCAGCGAGATGTATCCGAGCGTGTCGGCGTTGATGGCATGCCGCACCGCTTCGAGCATCTCGTCTTCGTCCTCGACGGCGTTCGCGATCAACTCGGCCGGCGAAGGAAAGTCGATGCCGTAGAAGCACGGCCACTTCACCGGCGGCGAGGCGATGCGCACATGCACCTCGACGGCGCCGGCCTCGCGCAGCATCCTGACCAGAGCGCGCTGGGTATTGCCGCGCACGATCGAGTCGTCGACAACGATGAGCCGCTTGCCCCGGATGACCTCTTTGAGCGGGTTGAGCTTCAGCCGGATTCCGAGTTGACGGATGGTTTGCGACGGCTGAATGAAGGTCCGCCCGACGTAGGCGTTCTTCATCAGGCCTTGGCCGTAGGGGATGCCGGACTCCTGCGCGTAGCCGACCGCGGCGGGAATGCCGGACTCGGGCACGCCGATCACCAGGTCGGCGTCGACAGGGCTTTCCCGGGCCAGCCGGCGACCGATCTCGAGGCGGGCGCCGTGCACCGACCGGCCCGCGATGGTGCTGTCCGGTCGTGCCAGGTAGACGTACTCGAAAATGCAGCCTTTGGGTTCGGGGTTGGCGAAGCGGGTCGACCGCACGCCGTCGGCGTCGATCGCCAACAGCTCGCCGGGCTCGATATCGCGGACGAACGAGGCGCCGACGATGTCGAGTGCGGCGGTTTCGGACGCCACCACCCAGCCACGGTCCAGTCGTCCCAGGCACAGCGGCCGCACGCCGTAGGGGTCGCGCGCGGCGTACAGGGTGTTCTCGTCCATGAACGTCACGCAGAATGCGCCGCGCACTGTCGGAAGCAGTTCCAGCGCCGACTGTTCCAGGCTGGAATCGGCCGCACCGTGGGCTAGCAGTGCGCCCAGCATGTCGGAGTCGGTGGTGGCCGCAGCCGGAACCCTGGTGCTGCAAAGTCCGGCCTCACGCGCACGGGTAACCAGCTCGGCGCTGTTCACCAGATTGCCGTTGTGTCCCAACGCCACCCCGGTGCCGGCCGCTGTGTTGCGGAACACCGGTTGTGCGTTCTCCCAAGTGGTTTGGCCGGTGGTGGAGTATCGGCAGTGCCCGATGGCGACGTGGCCTTCCATGGCCGCCAAGGTCTGCTCGTCGAAAACTTGGCTCACCAGACCGAGGTCTTTGAACACCAGTACCTGCGACCCGTCCGCCACGGCGATGCCGGCGGCCTCTTGGCCCCGGTGCTGCAACGCGTACAGCCCGTAATAGGTGAGTTTGGCGACTTCCTCGCCGGGGGCCCATACGCCGAATACACCGCATTCTTCGCCGGGCGGGTTTTCTTGATCTTCGGGGGGCGGTGGCGGCTGGTGGGTCACGGTACGGCGGCTCCCTGGAGACGAGTGGTGACGTAATGCAGTTTACGGAAACGACGCTCATGTGACCGAATCGATCGTGCGTGTTGCGTCACTTCCGAGCCGCTTTTCCTAGACTTTTATTCCCACAAGGTGTCAGCAGTCACACATGTCACAGGACTTACCCGGCCGGCTCAGCGCAGCGGAGGCCCGCCGCGAGATCGTCGAGCACTTGATAGGCGGCGTTGTACATGCTTGCCGGGCGGCGCCAGCCCGGAGTCCATGCAGGACGGTATCTGCATGCCCAGCGACGGACTGTCGGGCACCAGGCCGCGGGTGCACATCTCCCACTGCAGCTGCTGTTCCTCGGGCGCTGCACCGGCGACCTGGGTGAAATCGTTGCCACGAGTGTCGATCTGGAGCGTCCGGGCTTGCGCCGCTGGCCTAACCGGCCAGCCGCACCAGCGGCAGCCACATCTGGATCTCGCCCGCGCGCGAGCCGGAGAGACGCAACGCCCCGGCGGCGCTGGCGTCCGTCACCGCCAGCAGTCCGGTGGCCAGCAACAGCCAGGTTCGGGGATCGGTCTCGACCACATTGGGCGGTGTGCCTCGGGTGTGCCTCGGCCCGGCAATGCACTGCACCGCAACGAATGGCGGTATGCGGATCTCGACGCTGGCGCCCGGCGCCTGCGCGGCCAGCGTGCGTGCGGTGAGCCGAACCGCCGCCGCCAGGTCCGCACGACTCGGAGCCGGACGGCTCTCGTCGCGTAACCAGTCTTCGAGAGCCCGGACCGCGTCGCGGGTTTTCACCGGGTCGGCTTGATGACGGGCGGCCATCCGCCAACACTATTGCAACGCCACGCCGAGCTCTTGCGCGAAAACTTTGATTATGTGCTGAACGCCGATCTCGTTGCGCCCAATGATCATGTGGTCGTGCTGGCCGTGCCTGACCCCTTCGCCGCACTGCGGCAGCATCGCGAAGTCCTCGTCACGGACCGCGGCATGCACCCCTTCGAACACCGCGTCGTAGCCGGCCCTCATGTCATCGGTGGTCGCGGGTATCTGTCCCATCCAGCTGTGCCGAACGGTGCAGCGGGTCGGCTCGCCATCGGGCAACATGTCGATGATTTCCACTCCGACCGGGCTGTTGGCGAGAATCAGGTTCGGATACACCCAGTAGATCACTCCCATATTCGCCAGCGGCTCCCGCGACGCGGTCGGGTCGATCTCTACGTTCGTGATCCAGTTGAACGGGAAGCCGATTCGGTGGTGCCTGCCGAACTCGTCGTAGACCATCGTGTTCGCGAGAGTGTTCTGCCCGATGAGGCTTTGGCCGTGGACGTAGGGAAAGTGGTATCCCTCGGCGAACGCTTCCAGTGCACCCTTCCACGACACCTCGGACTTGAACTCGCGCTCGGTGTGATAGCCGTATGACTCGTAGTTCCACAGCGCCAGTTCGGCACCGAATGCTCCGAGATGCGTGTCGAGGTCGATGGGCGCATCGGCCGTCAACACCGCCCAGATAAACCCGTGCCGCTCTACGGATGGCAGTTCGACCAATCCGTAGTCCTTGGTGTCCATGGAATCGAAACCGACCTTGCCGGGGACCATGAACAGTTCCCCGGTGTTCTTATACGTCCAGGCGTGATACGGACACACGAACCGCGAGGCATTGCCAGAACCACAGGCCGGCATGGCGCCACGGTGGCGGCAGTAGTTGAGCAACACGTGGCTTGCGCCGGTGCGGTCACGGGTTACCAGCAACGAATCGCCGAGCACCGACCGCACCACGTAGTCATTCTTGTCTGGCAGTTGAGCCGAGGGCACGATCGCCAGCGGCACCCGGCGCAGGATCTGCGACTCCTCAATTTCAGTGATCTTCGGATCGCGGTAGTAGTGCAGGGGCACCTTCAGTTCGCGGTCGGTCAGATCCGTCGTTTTATCCAAGGCATGGCGCAGGCCTCGCCGCGTCAATGCCTCGTCGGTACCGCTCACCGGACTCTTCGTCGTTGTCACCGTCACCATCTCCTCGTCGCCCGCCTAGTTGACCATACAATTAACATAGTTTGTATTGTCAAGGTCGTGGCTCGGATTGTGCGACGATCACGCCATGCGGCGACACGGCTGGTCAGGAGACATCCCGGCTGACGACGACGAAGCGGTCGCCCGCATCATTGCCGCGACACGAAGCGCCATCGACGAACGCGGGACGGTGAGTGTGTCCGAGGTCGCTCAGTCACTGGGCGTGACACGACAGACGGTCTATCGCTATTTCCCGACTCATGAGGCGCTTTTGGGTGCCACCGCGCTGTCCTCTGTCGACGGCTTCCTCAATCAGCTTGCCGCCCATTTGGGTTCGATCACCGACCCAACCGAAGCGGTCGTCGAGGGCATCGCCTACACATTTGAGCAAATCGCGCACGACAAGTACCTCAGCTTGGTTTTCCGGCCGGGCAAGGCCAGTGCCTTCACGGCCGGGGTGACCTCCGACATGGCTATTTCGTTCGGCCGGTCGATGCTGCAACGATTCGATATTGATTGGGATGCAACAGGTTTCACTGATGGCAAGTTGAACGAACTTGTCGAGGTCATGCTGCGCATGCTGCAATCACTCATCGTGGACCCTGGACGCCCCGCACGACGCGGTCGCGAACTTCGCCGATTTCTGCGGGAGTGGATGGGGCCTTCGGTCACGACGCACGCCACGGCGTGCAGATGACCTGTGCGAAGGCAGCGATGGGTTGACCTCAACCGAAGTTGAGGTTCTAGCGTAGGTGTTATGTCGTTCAACACCCATGAGATTGAGTTCATGAAGGCTGTCGACCTCGCGCGGCTGGCCACCATCCAGCCCGACGGCACACTGCAGAACAGTCCGGTCGGCTTCAGCTACAACGAAGATCTTGGCACCGTGGACATCCATGGCTACCGGATGTCGAAAAGCCGCAAATTCCGCAACCTGACTTCCAACCACACCGTCGCGCTGGTGATCGACGACATCGTCTCCCGCAACCCGTGGCGGGTGCGGTGCCTGGAAATCAGGGGAACCGCCGAACAGTCCGAGTCTGGCGAGCGGCGCACCGAGCCCAACGGTGACGAGATCGACACCGCGATCATCCGGATAACCCCACGGCGCATCATCAGCTTCGGCATCGACGACCCTGAGACCGAACCGCACAAGTTAGCAGCGGACATCCGCGACGTGCCGACTACCGCCGGCTAGCCCGCTGAATGGTCAGCGCCGCAGCCGCGGCGGATTCGTTGATCGCCAGGTGGGCGAGCATCGGCGCGCTGAGGCTGCCGGAATGTTCGGCCAGCCAACCGAATATCCAGCCCGCACCGGCGGTAGCCAGCACGGTGGGCAGCACGGGCTCACCAGTCGCGCGGGCGTCGGCGATGTGGGAGAGGCCGAAGGCCACGGCTTGCAGCAGCCGACCACCGGAGGACCCGTAACCGCGGCCGGCGACGGCGGTCAGCGCGGCACGGAACGCCGCCTCCTCAGCCCACACCGTGCCCAGCGGTATCCGCAACCCGAGCCAGGTCGACGCCGGCGCGGGCAGTTCACGTTCGGCCATCGAAACCCGCACGGCCGGAACCGATGTCGATACTGCGACTGCGGTCGCCGCCACCGAACCAACGGCCAGCCCCAGCCGCAATCCGGTCCACAGCGGTGGCGGGCGCAGGCCCATCGGCGCCCTCGTCACGAGGACCAGCAGCCCGGCAAGACTGGCCTGGAGCGGGACCCGCGCGGGTAGTCGGGGGGCGACGGAGCTCCAGCCGACTAGTGCGGTGGCGAGCCCGAGCGCCTTTATGCGACGAAAGTTACTGTCCTGCATCAGGTTCTGTCTCAGACGTTTGCAGCGCAGCACGAATGCGCTCGGTGTCGGCTGATGTCCAGCCGTCCGGTGGGGCTACCGCGACCCACCCGTCCAAGATGTCGTTGCTGTAGTTGTGGCCGTGCCCGCCGGGCACACCCTCGGCGTTGGTCAGGTCGGCACTGACTTGCCAAAAGGTGACAATCGGACTCCAGTGCATGGAATCGCTGCGGTCGCGCCCGCGGGGTTCGGTAAGCCAGTCGGGCCGGCCGAACAGCAAGTCGGGCGACCACCAGACCACCGGGTCAGATGGGTGCTGCAGAAAAAGCACCCGCGTGCCCACCCACGTCGGCCCCGCGGCCGCCCGTGCGACGTCCGCTGGTTCGATGGCTTCGGAGAACCGCACCGTCCGCCCGTTGTCATAACGCGGCTGTACCTCGGTCGTGTGCGGGTCGCGCCGCACGATCAACGCATGCCACAACGGACTCGCTTGCGGTGGCCCCACCCACAGCACCGCGTCGAAGCCCATCTGCCGGATGTCGGGCAGCCACCCGAAGGCGGCCTGGCCGGCCATCGAACCGAGGCTCTCGCCATAGAGGACCAGCTTCGGCCGGTGGTCGGCCGGAAGCTGTTGCCAACGCTGGTGAACCGCGTGGATCAACAATCGGCCGGAATCCATCGACTTCTGCCGGTCAGCCAGGAACGAGATCCAGCTCGGCAGGTAGGAGTACTGCATACCGACGATCGCGGTGTCGCCGTTGTACATCATCTCCAGCGAGCTTGCCGCCACCGGGTCGATCCAGCCGGTGCCGGTGGTCGGCGCGATGACCAGTAATTTGCGGGTGAACGCGCCGGTGCGCTCGAGTTCTCGGAGCAGCACCTCGACCCGGCCGCGTTCGTCGGGCGCGGTATGCAGCCCGGCATAGACGCGGATCGGCTCCTTGGCGGGCCTGCCGTTGAGCCGGGCCAGCCCGGCGGCATGCGGACCCGTGGCAACGAAGGTGCGGCCCTGGTATCCCAGCGACTCCCACGACGCCAATGACGCTGGGCTGCCCGACTTTTCAGCAAGCAATGGTCGCGATACACCGGCGGGGGTAGCCGAGTCCCGAGGCTGGAAGACCGCGTTGGCCCCCGCGAAGAATCCGCGCACCAACACGCCGTCCAACAGCATGATCAGCAGCGCGACAACGATCGTCGTGCCGATGAACAACGCCACCTCGTCGTGTAGGTGCCATCGCCTGATCAGCATCCGGGCCAGCAGCTTGACCGCGTCGATGATCACCCGGAACGTGGACACCACCAGGGCGCCGACCGCAACAGAGACGATCAGCGTGCGCAGGTAGCCCAGGGTCGTCGGGCCCTGGATGCCCATCAGCGCGGACACCTGCCGCTGCCACGAGGCGGCCGGGATCAGCATCAGCACGCAGGCCGTCGGCGCGATCACGACGACTGCCGCCTTCATCCAGAACAGCACCCGCGCCGGCGGCGGCCACCAGCGGGCACCCCGGAGCACCAGACGGTAGACGGCCTTGCCGATCACCACACCCAGGCCGTAACCAAACGCCCCGTTGATGCCGCCGATCAGCCCCTGGAACACCCAGTCCCGCGGCAGCAGCGACGGTGTCAGAGACAGGCAGAAAAACAACGCGCCGAACGCCACCCCGACGAATTTCAGCCGTAGCAGGCTCCACGCCCACACCACCAACGGATGCCGTTGTCGCGCTTCGGTATTCATCGCAGCAGTGCGGCCAGCACTCCTTCGGACGTGCTGCGCAGCTCGGCCAGGGACACAGTGAACAGACCCTGGACCTCCACCGCGTCCGACCCTTGGTCGACGACACCGATGCGGGTTGCCGGCAGGCCCCGCGCCTCGCACATCGCGCGGAAGCGGCTCTCCTCGGTGCGTGGCACGGCCACCAGCACCCGGCCCGCCGACTCGGAGAACAACATCACAAAGGGGTCGGTATCATCGGGAAGCACAATGCGGCAACCTGTTTCGCCCGCGAGCGCCGATTCGACCACGGCCTGCGCCAGGCCGCCTTCGGAGAGGTCGTGCGCCGCAGACACCAGTCCGTCACGGGACGCCGCGGTCAACACGTCGGCGAGCAGTCGCTCGCGAGCCAGATCCACCGCGGGCGGCATTCCGCCCAGATGGCCGGCGGTGACTTGCGCCCAGACCGATCCGTCGAATTCGTCACGGGTGTCGCCGAGCAGCATCAGCGTCTCGCCCGGCTCGGTGCCCGTCGCCGTCGGGATGCGCCGGGCGACATCGTCGATGACGCCCAACACGCCCACCACCGGGGTGGGCAGGATCGCCGTCGACCCGGTTTGGTTGTAGAAGCTGACGTTGCCTCCGGTCACCGGAATACCCAGGGCCGCACAGCCGTCCGCCAGACCGCGCACCGCCTCGGCGAACTGCCACATCACGCCGGGGTCTTCCGGCGAGCCGAAATTAAGGCAGTCGGTGACGGCCACCGGGGTGGCGCCGGTGACGGCGACGTTGCGGTACGCCTCGGCCAGCGCGAGTTGGGCACCGGTGTAGGGGTCGAGCAGCGTGTAGCGGCCCGACGCGTCGGTCGACAGCGCGATTCCACGGCCCGTGGACTCGTCGACGCGGAGCACGCCGCCATCGGCGTGTTCGGCCAGCACGGTGTTCCCGCGCACGTAGCGGTCGTATTGCTCGGTAATGAAGGCACGGCTGCACAGATGCGGACTACCAAGCAGCGCAAGCAGAGTCGCGCGTAGCTCGTCGCCAGTGGCCGGCCGGGGCAGGCTGCTCGCGCGGTCGGCGTTCAGCGCATCCTGCGATTCCGGGCGGGCGACCGGCCGCTGGTAGACCGGGCCCTCGTGGGCCACGGTGCGTGGCGGCACGTCGACGACTGTCTCGCCGTGCCAGGTGATCCGTAACCGGTCACCGTCGGTGACTTCGCCGATCGTGGTGGCCAACACTTCCCACTTGCGGCACACCGCCATGAACGCGTCCACGTTCTCCGGGGCGACGACCGCGCACATCCGTTCCTGCGACTCGCTGCAGAGCACTTCGGCCGGGGTCATGTTCTTGGTGCGCAGCGGCACGGTATCCAGCTCGACGACCATGCCGCCGTCACCGGCCGAGGCCAACTCCGAAGTCGCACAAGCTATTCCGGCTCCGCCGAGGTCCTGGATGCCTATTACCAAACCGGCCGCGTACAACTCCAGGCAGCACTCGATGAGCACCTTTTCCATGAACGGATCGCCGACTTGAACCGACGGCAACTTTTTGCGGCCCGACCCCGACTCGTCGCCGCCGAACGTCTCCGATGCCAGCACCGACACTCCGCCGATACCGTCGAGCCCGGTCCGCGCGCCGAACAGGATGATCTTGTTGCCCGCACCGGACGCGAACGCCAGATGCAGGTCCTCCTGCCGAAGTACGCCCACACACAGCGCGTTGACCAACGGGTTGCCGGCGTAGCAGGCGTCGAACACGGTTTCGCCGCCGATGTTGGGCAACCCCAGCGAGTTGCCGTAGCCCCCGATGCCGCGCACCACGCCATCGAGCACCCGGCGGGTATCCGGCGCGTCCGCGGCGCCGAAACGCAGCTGGTCCATCACCGCCACCGGTCGCGCGCCCATCGCCATGATGTCGCGGACGATGCCGCCGACGCCGGTGGCCGCGCCCTGGTAGGGCTCGACGTAGGACGGGTGGTTGTGCGACTCCACCTTGAACGTGACCGCCCAGCCGTCGCCGATGTCGACCACGCCGGCGTTCTCCCCGATACCGGCCAGCATCCCGGCGCGCATCTCGTCGGTGGTGGTCTCACCGAAGTACCGCAGGTGGACCTTGGACGACTTGTAGGAACAGTGCTCGCTCCACATCACCGAGTACATGGCCAACTCGGCGTCGGTCGGCCGGCGGCCCAGGATGTCGCGAATCCGCTGGTATTCGTCCTCTTTGAGGCCCAGTTCGCGGAACGGTTGCGGCTGATCAGGGGTGGCTGCGGCCTGTTCGACGGTATCGACCGCTTGAGTGAGCCCGGACGTCACGGGGCCAGTCTAGATTCCACCTGCTATCGGCGGGGGACGCGCGTTTGCAGTGTCCGACGCTAGTGCCCGCTGACGACGCAGAACGCGTTACCGTCGGGATCGGCCAAAACCACCCAGCGGAAGTTGTCGCCGATGCTGTGCCGGCCGACCTCGGTGGCGCCCGCGGCGGTCAGGCGCGAAACCTCGGCGTCCACGTCAGCCGCGCTGAAATCGAGGTGAACCCGGTTCTTGCCCGGCGTGGGGTCAGGAACCTTCTGGAAGCCGAGCCGCGGCCCGTCGGGCCGGGTCACCGCGAAGAATTCGCCGGGCAGCAATTCCTGGGCTTGGCCGTCGAAATGCTCAGCCCACCAATCGGCCAACTTCGCGGGATCGCTGCTATCGAATGTCACCATCTCTACGTTGAGCGCCATACAGCCGACCTTATTGCCGACGGCAATAACCTCAGGGGTAATTGCGGATCAGCACGCGCCCCGGACAGGCTTTCTCCTAACGCGCTCGCCGAAGCGCCCGACCCGTGGAGGAACCATGACTAACATCCAATCCCCCTCTCCTGCAATGGCTTTCAGCGCCGAGATGTGGGCGGCCTTTTGGGCGGCCCCCGCTATGTCTCGCGGGATGGACATCCTGGCCGACGACATCGTGGGCTACTGGCCCGGCGACCCCGAGCCGGTCCGCGGAGTCGAGCCGTACACGAAAAAGATCGCCGACCTGCTGGCCGCCGCTCCGGACCTGCAGCTGGAACTCGTCGACAGCGCCACCGTCCCAGGTGCCACCGAGGGCGAGCAGCTGGTCTTCCTGCACTACGTCGGGCACGGGACCGGCCCGGACGGGCCATTCGAGATCCGCGGGCTCGATCGCGTCCGCACCCGCAACGGCATGGTGGTGGAGAACGTGATCCGCTACGAGCCGGTCGTCGTCAGGTAGCAGCTCAGGAGTCAGCCCGGCGACAGGAATGCTCGCAGCGCCGCCGCATAAGCCGCGACGTCGCCGGCGCCCATGAACTCGCGCGCCGAGTGCATGGCCAGCTGCGGGGCGCCGACGTCGACGGTCGGGATGCCGGTGCGGGCCGACGTCATCGGACCGATCGTCGAACCGCAGGGCAGGTCGGCGCGGTGTTCGTAGCGTTGCAGCGCCACCCCGGCCTGCTGGCAGGCCACCGCGAACGCGGCGGCGGTGCGGCCGTCGGTGGCGTACCGCAGATTCGGGTGCACCTTGAGCACCGGGCCACCGTTGACCGCGATGAGGTGGCCCGGCTCGTGCCGCTCCGGATAGTTGGGATGGGTGGCATGCGCCATGTCGGCGGAAGCCACCATCGATCCCGGCAGCCGCCGCAGAAAGTCCTCCCGTCCGCCGCCACCGGCCAGCACGATGCGCTCCAGCGTCGTCATCAGCAGCTCGGAGTCGGCGCCGTGATCCGAGGTCGAGCCGACCTCCTCGTGGTCGAACAGCGCCAGCACCGGCAGGTGTTCGCCGGCCGTGACGTCCAGCAACGCCTCCAGTCCGGCATAACAGGAGGCCTGGTTGTCCAGCCGCGGCGCACTGACGAACTGGTCACCCAGGCCGGACAGCGTCGACGGGGTCAGGTCGTGGGTCATCAGATCGGCGCCGAGCACGTCATCGGCATCGATACCGGCCTGCTCGGCGACGTAGCCGATGAACGATCGGGTTGGGCCGCCGACGGCCCATACCGCGTTGACGTGTCGCTGCGGATCCAGCGTGAGCGACTTGCGGTCCTCGGCCAGGTGGATCGCCAACTGCGGCACCCGCAGGAGCGGCGCATCGATGCGCACCAGCCGATGAGCGATGCCGCCGCTTTCGCGGATGGACAGTCGCCCGCTGATGCCCAGGTCGCGGTCCAGCCAGGAGTTCAGCCAGGCGCCGCCATAGGGCTCCAGCGCCACCACCTGCCAGCCCACCACATCACGGTCGGGGTGCTGCTTGACCCGCAGATTGGGGCTGTCGGTGTGACCGCCGATGACCCGGAACGGCCGGCCGCCGGTAGCGGTCCCGCTGTCCCAGGCAACCAGCGACCCGGCCCGGACGGTGAAGAACTGGCCCGCCGCGGGCCACTCGTCAGCCTCGGCCAGCTCGGTGTAGCCGGCGGCGCGCAGCCGGGACGCCACCGTGGCACAGACGTGGAACGGCGACGGGGACGCGTCGATGAATTCGCACAACCCTCGCGCGCTGGCCGCCATGCCTCCATCTTTTCATCACGGGATCATCTGGAACCCGCGGGCAGGTTAGGGTCGAATCGTGCCCGCAGTGCAGCCGCAACCGGTTCTCGCTCCGCTGACACCGGCCGCGATCTTCCTGGTGGTCACCATCGACGAGGGTGGCGAGGAGGCGGTGCACCAGGCGCTGCCGGACATTTCCGGACTGGTGCGGGCCATTGGATTCCGCGATCCCACCAAACACTTGTCGGTGATCGCCTCGATCGGGTCCGAGGCCTGGGACCGGCTGTTCACCGGCCCGCGTCCCGCCGAGCTGCACCCGTTCGTCGAGCTGGACGGCCCGCGGCATACCGCCCCGGCCACACCCGGCGACATGTTGTTCCACATCCGCGCCGAGAGCCTGGACGTCTGCTTCGAGCTGGCCAACCGCATTCTCAAGTCGATGGCCGGCGCGGTGACCGTCGCCGACGAAGTGCACGGCTTCAAGTTCTTCGACAACCGCGATCTGCTGGGTTTCGTCGATGGCACCGAAAACCCCGGCGGCGCGCTGGCGGTCTCCGCCACCACTATCGGTGACGAGGATCCCGATTTCGCCGGCTCCTGCTATGTGCACGTGCAGAAGTACGTGCACGACATGGCCGCCTGGGAGTCGCTGTCGGGCAACGAGCAGGAGCTCGTAATCGGCCGCACCAAGCTGGACGACATCGAACTCGACGACGATGACAAGCCGGCCAACGCGCACATCGCGCTCAACGTGATCACCGACGACGACGGCGCCGAGCTGAAGATCGTGCGCCATAACATGCCGTTCGGTGAGCTCGGAAAGGGCGAATTCGGAACGTATTTCATCGGGTATTCGCGCGCGCCCGAGGTGACCGAACGGATGCTGCGCAACATGTTTCTGGGCGACCCGCCGGGCAACACCGACCGCATCCTGGACTTCTCGACCGCGATCACCGGTGGACTGTTCTTCTCCCCCACCGTCGGCTTCCTCGACAATCCACCGCCGCTGCCGGGTGCACCGGTGGCAGCCCCGGCAGTGGTTAACGTGCCCGTCAGTGGCACAGATGGCTCGTTGGCGATCGGCAGTTTGAAAGGAACCCCGCAATGAACAACCTCTACCGCGATCTGGCGCCGATCACCGAAGAGGCTTGGGCCGAAATCGAATTGGAAGCGACAAGAACGTTCAAGCGGCACATCGCCGGGCGCCGAGTGGTCGACGTCAGCGAGCCGGGCGGTCCGACCACGGCGGCGATCAGCACCGGGCGGCTGCAAGAGGTCAAGGCGCCCACCGACGGCGTCATCGCACAACTGCGTGCCAGCAAACCGCTTGTCCGGCTTCGTGTTCCGTTTACGCTGTCGCGCGGGGAGATCGACGACGTAGAACGCGGGTCGCAGGGCTCCGACTGGGACCCGGTCAAAGACGCCGCCAAGAAACTGGCGTTCGTCGAAGACCGCGCCATCTTCGAGGGCTACAAAGCCGCGTCGATAGACGGTATCCGCAGCTGCAGCTCCAACAAGGCGCTGAAACTGCCGGCGGACCCGGCCAACATCCCCGACATCATCACCCAGGCTCTGTCCGGGCTGCGGTTGGCCGGTGTCGACGGGCCTTACTCGGTGCTGCTGTCCGCCGAGGTGTACAAGAAGGTCAGCGAGACGACCGAACACGGCTATCCGATCCTCGAGCACATCAACCGGTTGGTCAATGGCGACATCATCTGGGCGCCGGCAATCGACGGCGCTTTCGTGCTCACCACCCGCGGCGGTGACTTCGACCTGCAGCTGGGTACCGACGTGTCGATTGGCTATCTGTCCCACGACGCCGACACCGTGCAGTTGTACCTGCAGGAAACCCTGACGTTTCTGTGCTACACCGCCGAGGCATCGGTCTGCCTCAGCTCGTAATAGCCCAGCATTCACCTGCGTGCATATTCTCAGGAACGCCAGCCGCGACTAAAATTACGACGTGCCAGCGACTTACGAGTCGAAATTCGGTCGGAACGGCGGCAAGAAACAATGACCACTACAGCTCACAGCCAACACGTTGATCACGACCACGTCCACGGTGACGGATGCGGTCACGTCGCAATCCCGCACGGAGACCACGTCGACTACGTGCACGACGGTCACCTGCACCGACAGCACGACGGTCACTACGACGAATGCGAACCGGCCGGCCACGCCGTGCATGAGGATCACGACCACGTCCACGGTGACGGCTGCGGCCATGTGGCCGTGCCGCACGGAGACCATGTCGACTATGTGCACGACGGGTGCCGGCACGCCTCACACGGCGAGCACTACGACGAGCACTGACCCCGCGCGGTTTTAGGTCAGTGGTTCACCACCGTCGACTTTCAGGGTCATGCCGGTCATGAAGGTGTTGGTCATCGCGAACAGCACGGCGGCGGCGATGTCGTCGGGTGTCCCGATTCGACCCGCCGGATTGTGGGCGGCGATGTGTTCGAAGTAGTCCCGCTTGCCATCCTCGCCCATCGCGTCCCAGGCGCCGGTATCGATCACGCTGGGTGAAATCGCGTTGACCCTGATCGGAGCGAGTTCGACGGCCAGCCAGCGGGTCAAGAAATCGACGGCGCCATTGGTGATGCCCACTCCGAGATAGCCGACGTTGTGTTTGAAGGCGTGCACGCCGGAGAACAACACGAGCGAGCCGACCGGGTTAATTTGCGGTGCAAAGTGTTTGGCCAGCATGGTGGGGCCGATGACCTTGGTGTCGAAGGACATCCGCAGGTTGACGCGCTGCAGGTCGGCCAGGTTGCCGCGGGCACGGGCCGAGGCGGTTGACACCACGTGGTCGAGCGCGCCCACGCGATCGGCAAGCGCGGCGATCGACGCGTCGTCGGTGATGTCCAGGACCTCGGCGCTGATCCCGGGGTCGTCATAGGCATCGGCGAGTTTGGTTTTGTCGCGTCCGGCGACGACGACTCGCGCCCCTTTCGAGCGTGCCAGCAGGGTGACCGCGCGCGCGATCCCGCTGCCACGGCCGACTATTAGCACTGTCTTGCCCTGTAACACGCTACCCATCGACGGCCGCTCCTAGACAATGGGTTGTATGTCCCAGATTATGCAGGAGCTCCGGCCCTTGCGCCACACCTGCGCTGTGTCGCATAATGGGATATACAACCCAAAAAGACTCGTTGAGACCTGCGGCTCAGGAGGAATAGCCCATGCCGACTGTCCATCACCGCTACCTCACCGTCGACGGTCACCAGCTGTTCTTCCGGGAAGCCGGCGATCCCGACGCGCCCGCGCTGGTACTCCTACACGGCTTTCCCACCAGCTCGTACATGTTCCGGGATTTGGTTCCCGCGCTCGCAGATCGCTACCACGTGATCGCACCGGATCACCTGGGATTCGGCCTGTCTGACGCACCGTCGGTGGAGCAGTTCGATTACACCTTCGATGCACTGACCGCATTGACGCAAGGCCTGCTGCACGCGTTGAAGATCGATCGGTACGCGATGTACGTGCAGGACTACGGCGCTCCGATTGGATGGCGGCTGGCGCTCGCTGACCCGGCCGCGATCACGGCGATCATCAGCCAGAACGGCAATGCGTACGACGCCGGCTTCGTGGAGAGCTTCTGGAAGGTGGTCACGGCCTACCAGAGTGAGCAGACCGCCGAGACCGAGGGCCCGGTGCGGCAATTCCTCACCTTGGACGCCACCCGCTGGCAATACGTCACCGGGGTGGCGGACGAGACAGTGGTCAATCCCGAGTCCTGGCATCACGACTACGCGTTGCTATCCCGGCCCGGCGTCGACGAAGTGCAACTCAAGCTGCTGCGCGACTACGCCAGCAACGCCCCGCTCTACCCCCGGGTCCATGACTACTTCCGGACCAGCAAGGTGCCACTGTTGGCGGTGTGGGGTCGCGGCGACGAGATATTCGGTCCGGCCGGTGCGCAGGCTTTCACCGAGGACCTACCCGACGCCGAGATCCATCTACTCGACGGAGGACATTTCCTGCTGGAGTCGGCGCTGGACGAGGTGACCGGGTTGATCCGCTCCTTCCTCGCCAAGGTGCTTGCCGCCGCCTGACGACACACGATCACTCGTATGGGTTGAACGTCCCATAATTGCCGCTGCGCGGCGTTAACCTGACGTTATGGTTCAGGCCGATCCGGACGACGACCGGCGCTTGACCGCCAAGGGTCGCGCTACCCGCGACCGGATCGTGCAGGTCGCCGCCGAGCTGATCCTCAGCGATGGTCTCTCGGCGCTGAACATGGATGCCCTGCGCAAGGCCGCGTCGGTAAGCGGTTCGCAGCTCGCGCACTATTTCACCGACAAGGCGGCGCTGATCCGCGCGGTCGTGGCGCGCCAGATCAATGTGGTGCTGGACTTTCACCGCCAGCCCAAGCTTGCGCAGCTTGACACCTTCGACGACTTCGAGCGCTGGATCGATCTGAACATGCGTTACCTGCGACGCATCGGCTACTCCGGCACGCCCACCTACCATGCGTTGGCCGGCCAGCTCGGGAAGTCCGACGCCGCAACGCGCGAAACTCTGGCGGCGGGCTACTCACAATGGATCGAGTTGCTGGAGAACGCCGTTCAACGGATGAAAGACCATGGCGTCCTGGTCGCACACGTTGACCCCCGAACGCTGGCTCTGGTCATCGTCAGTGCTCACCAGGGCGGCGCCACGTTGGCCTTCACTTATCGCGCGGAATGGCCGCTCGCCGATGCCGTGCGCTTCGCGGTCAACTACTTGCGCATGTTCGCCGCCGATCCCGCCGAACGGGTGCCCCGGCCGCCGCGGCGTCCCCGCGGTCGGCGCGTCGTCCAACCCGCCTAATCCGAACCGAGAGGGGCTGGCCACGTGCCCGACGACGCCACGCCGCGGTTTACCCGCAAGGGACGCGCGACCCGGGCGCGCATCGTCGACATCGCCGCCAAGCTCATGTTCCAGGGTGGCGTCGCCGGCACCAGCGTCGACGAGGTGCGCAACGCGGCAGCCGTTAGTGGATCGCAGATTTCGCACTACTTCCACGACAAACGCGATCTGACCCGCGAGGTGATCAGCGCACGCCGTGACAATGTTCGGAAATTTCACAGTCGGGCACGGCTGGGTGCCCTGGACAGCCTCGAAGCGCTGCAAGCGTGGGCCGACGCGAACGTTGCCGACATCAACGCCGTTTACCGCAAGGGCGGATGCGTCTACGGTTCGCTGGCGGGGGAGTTGGTTGAAGCCGACGCCGAAATCCACCGCGATCTCGCCGCGGGCTACGACCAATGGATCGGGGTGTTTCGCGATGGGCTCGCCGAGATGCGCCGCCGCGGCGATCTCCGTCCCGAGGCCGACCCCCGACATCTCGCAGTCTCGCTGGTCGCCGCACACCAGGGCGGCGCCATGCTCACCTACATCACCGACAACCCAGAACCGTTGCGCGCAGCCGTGAATGCTGCAGTCGACTACGTGCGCTCGTTCTCCGCGCAAACCAAGCGACACCGATCCACTACTTCTCGACGCCAACGTCTTTCGTCGCGGGAACGTCCGGTCTGAGATAGCCGGCCAGACACAAACAAATCAGCGCCATCCCCGCCACCGGCCATCTGAGTGCGATCACCGCCGCGGCCGTGAATATGCCGACCGTGATGACCGATCGCATTCGCAGCATGCGACGCATCAGTTGTGGGACGTCCTCGTGTGCGGGCCGATCGACCGCCTCCCAACACAGCGCAACATAAGTGATATTGACCAGGACGAACACCGCCGCATACAGCGCCACCGGTGCGGCGGCGAGCCTGCTGTCGGCGATCCACTCGGTGGTGAACGGAATCAGCGACGCCGAAAAAAGATGCGCGAAATTCGACCACACCAGCCGCGGCGTCACTATCTGCGCATAGCTGAATAAGTGGTGATGGTTAACCCACACGATCGCGATGAACACATAACTGACGAAGTAGCTCAGACCCGTGGGCCACAGCGGTAGCAGGGCACTGAAGCTGGCAGCCTTCGGTGGCCTCAGCTCCAGGACCAAGATCGTGATGAGCACGGCGAACACGCCGTCGGAAAACTGCCTGATGCGATCCGGACTGGTTCGTCGCGTGGTCACCGGCTTCCTCCCACCTCGTTCGCGGTCTAAGCCAACCCATCCGGCCACAGATGTCAAGTGCTCATAGCAGCGCTGGACAGACACGGGTGATGCCTCGCATAATATTGGGTTAGATATCCCATTTATCCGGCCAAGCCGTAGGCACCTGGAGGCATACTCAATGTCTGTCCCCAACACTGATAACACTCTCCCCACCGCGCCCGCAGTGGTCCGTGAAAAGCCAGGCGGCGAAACCATGCGCGCCATCGTGCTGGATAAGTTCGGCGGACTCGACAGCCTGGTCTACACCGACATCCCCAAACCGCTGCCCAAGGACGGCGAGGTCGTCATCAAGATCGGTGGGTTCGGCATCAACCATGCGGAACTGCACATGCGCCGCGGGGAATGGGCCGAAGCCGCCGAAGTCAGCGGCATCGAATGCGTCGGCACCGTCGACTCCTGCCCGGGCGGCGAGTTCCCGGTCGGAGCCAAGGTTGCCGCGCTTATGGGCGGCCTCGGCCGAACGATCAACGGCAGCTACGCCGAATACACGCGGGTGCGCGCCGCGAACGTCGCCCTCATCGACTCCGAACTGCCCTGGTCGCAGTTGGCCGCATTGCCGGAGACCTTTGCTACCGCCTGGACATGCCTATTCCGCAACCTCAAACTGTCTGAGGGGCAAACCATCGTCATTCGCGGCGCGACGTCATCGTTCGGCCAGGCCGCCGTCAAGATGGCAGTCGCAGCCGGTGCACGCGTCATTGCCACCGCGCGCAAGCCCGAGCGGTTCGCCATGCTCGAGGCACTCGGCGCCGCGCGTGTCGAATTGGAGTCACGAACGCTGGCGGCCAGCATCACCGAAGCCAAGCAGATCGATGCCGTCCTCGACCTGGTCGGCAACAGCACCATCCTGGACTCGCTGGACATGCTTCGCCGCGACGGCACCGCGTGCCTGGCGGGATGGCTGGGCGGCCTGGACCCGATCGGTGACTTCAACCCGCTGCTGCGCATGGCCAGCGGGGTGAACTGGTCCTTCTTCGGCAGCTTTGTGTTCGGCAGCCCCGGCTTCCCGCTGTCCGACGTGCCGCTGCAAGATATCGCAGCGCAGGTGGCCGCCGGCCGACTCGAAGCAGCTCCGGAACGCGTCTTCTCCTTCGACGAGATCCACGAAGCGCACCGCGTCATGGAGGCCGGTGAGGCTGGCGGAAAAATGGTCGTCGTCATGGAATGAGCTCAAAAGGAAGGGCACGGCAATGGGTTTGGCGTGGCAACAAGGACCGCTGGCCACTGGGTCGGTCGGGCGCTTCCTGACATCGGAACCATTGCCGCAGCGACTGCTGTATGCGGAGCCGCTGCGGCGCCGCATGCGGGTGCGCCTCGCCGACCAGTGGATCGCCGAGAGCGAAGACGTCGTCCTACTGCACGAGCCCGGCCGCTACCCGGTCGCGTACTTCCCCGGAGGGGACATTGCGCCCGGCATTCTGTCCACGGAGGACCGCACCACCCAACACCCGGAACTGGGCACCGTCGCGTGGTTCACGGTGAAGGTCGCCGACCGCGAGGCCAACCACGCCGCATGGCGATACACCGCACTGCCAGCCTATGCCGGCGTGCTGGAGGGACGGGTGGCGTTCGCGTGGCGTGGTATGGACGCTTTCTACGAAGAAGACGAGCGCATCGTCGGCCACGCCGCCGATGCTTATCACCGCATCGACATCCGTTCCAGCTCACGCCATCTCGTTGTCCGAGAGGGTGAACGGGTAATTGCCGACACCCGCCGGCCGCTGGCGCTCTACGAGTCCGGATTCGCCCCGCGCTGGTATGTACCGCGCGAGGATATCGACGAATCAGCACTTGAACCCGTCATGGGCCAGACCTTTTGCCCGTATAAAGGCCTGGCCTGCTACTACGATATCGGCGACCGCAGACGCGCCGCATGGTGCTACACCAATGCCTGGCCGGAGGTGGCACGGGTGAGCAACCTGGTGTCCTTCGAACCCGACAAGATCGACGTCTACCTCGACGGCACGCAGCTGCACCTCGAGCCCGGCCAAACCGTGGTCTCGCACGGCATCGACCGCGGACTCGACCCCGACGAGATCCTGAGCAGCCACTCGTAGTAGATGATGGAACGATGATCGCAGCTCCATCCGTTCTGGTGTTCGACGTGAATGAGACGCTTATCGATATCGAGTCCATGGCACCATTTTTCGAGCGCGTCTTCGGTGATCCTCAGGCGATGCGGGAGTGGTTCAATCAGCTCGTCTTGTACTCGATGACCGCAACGCTGGCGGGGCACTACGTCGACTATTTGACGTTGGGGCAGGGACTGCTACGAATGCTGGCAGCCACCCACCGTCTGGCGATCACCGACGACGACGTGCAGAACCTGAGACGCGCGATGCTGACCATGCCGGCCCACCCGGATGTGGTCGACGGACTGACGATACTGCGCGACAAGGGCTTTCGCCTTATTACTTTGACGAATTCGCCGCCCAATCCAGACGGTCCCAGCCCGCTGGAGCATGCCGGGCTGGCTCACTTCTTCGAGCAGATGTTCAGCGTCGAGACGTGCCGGGTGTTCAAACCCGCGCCGGCCGTATACCGGCACGTGTGCGAGCAACTCGCCGTGGCACCGGCAGACTGCATGATGGTTGCCGCCCATGTCTGGGACACCATCGGCGCGCAATCCGCCGGTTTCAGCGGTGCGCTGATCACCCGCCCCGGCAATGCACCGCTCCCAATCCCAGATTTGCCCCAGCCGGAGATCGTCGCCAACGATCTGCGCGAGTTGGCGCAGAAACTCACAAACGGGGCGCACCAAACGTCTATCAGGTAGACAGCAATTCTGACGACCTCCTCCAGGAGCACCATGTCTACCGCCACGACTTCTACCCGCCACGTCGTCGTCGACTCACCGATCGGGCCGTTGACACTGGTGCGCGACGAAACCGGTCTGACCGGTGTGTACTACCCGGGCCACTGGACCCGTCCGGACCGGAATTCGTTCGGGCCGCAGGTCGATTCCGGCGACGATCACGGCTTCGACGAGGCCATTGCCCAGCTGACCGAGTACTTCGCCGGCGAGCGCCGGGATTTCGACCTGCCGCTCAACCCGCGCGGCAGCGACCAGGCGCGGAAGATCTGGGAACTGATCGCCGAGATCCCGTACGGCCAGACCACCACCTACGGCGAGCTGGCGCGCCGGGTCGGTGGCGGCCTCTGCCCGCATGCTATCGGCGGATTCGTCGGCGCCAATCCGCTGTCGATTCTCATCCCGTGCCATCGAGTCGTCGGGTCCACCGGGAATCTCACCGGGTACGCCGGCGGATTGGACCGCAAGCGCTACTTGCTCGAACTGGAGAACGCGATACCCGCCGCGCCGGAAACTCTGTGGTAGATGAAGCCGCCGTTCGAGAAGGTCGTCGCGCAGCACGGGGCCACCGTGCTGCGGGTGGTCCGCGCGGTCCTCGGCCACGCTGACGCCGACGACGCGTGGTCCGACACCTTCTTGGCGGCGATGAAGGCCTACCCCGACCTCCCGGCGGATGCCAATCTCGAGGCGTGGCTGGTGACGATCGCCCACCGCAAGGCGATCGACATCACCCGTGCCACGTCCCGGCGGGCGATACCGATCGCGGACACACCGGATACGCCGTCACGCGACCATGCCGACGAATGTCACGTTGACCTGTCCGAGGCGGTCGCCGCGTTGCCGACCAGACAACGTCAGGCGGTGGCCTACCACTACCTAGCCGGCCTGCCCTACGCCGAGATCGCCACGCTGCTCGACACCAGTGCCGCCGCCGCCCGGCGCGCGGCCGCCGATGGCATCGCCGCGCTGCGACGTACCCACGCACCGAAGACGGAGTCCACCACATGATCACAAGTGACCTCACCGCGCTCTACCCGGTCGCTGACGGCGACATCACCCGCCTGCACGCCCGGCTGGCCGCGGCCGCCGACCGCGACGACCTCCTCGATGTCGCCTACCGGACGGTCGACTCACCCGTCGGCACACTGCTGATCGCAGCGACACCCGTCGGGCTCGTGCGCGTGGCCTTCAGCAGCGAGGGGCACGACGCGGTGCTGCAGAACCTCTCCGACCGGATCAGCTCCCGATTGCTGCGCGCCCCAACGCGGCTCGATGCCGTTGCGCGGCAACTCGACGAGTATTTCTCCGGACGCCGCCACAGCTTCGACGTCCCGTTGGATTGGCAACTGTCCAAGGGATTTCGCCGAGCGGTGCTCGGCCACCTGGCGGCCGACATCGGCTACGGCACCACCGCCAGTTACGGCACCCTGGCTCGTCTTTCGGGTTCTCCCAAGGCTGTTCGTGCCGTCGGGACAACCTGCGCGACCAACCCGATCCCAGTCGTGGTGCCGTGCCATCGAATCGTCCGCGCCGACGGCGCGTTGGGTGGCTACCGCGGTGGACCAGCCGCCAAACGAACCCTCCTCGACTTGGAGAGCGTCGGGTGATGTCAGCGGGCCCTGGTCAACCGAGTCGAACTCGACCAGGCGCGCTCGCATCGCCGGGTAGGCGGTGGCCGCGGGTGGAGGAACACCATCGCGCACGTTCTGCGCGACCTGCACCGCAGCATCGATGGCGAACCGGCTCCTTGCTCGCTCGCTTGCCGTCAGGATGCCCGGCGGACGCGGCGACCCCGAAGCTGGTGGTACCCACCGCGGGGTATCCCGCGTCCTAGAACGCGAGTGCAGACCACACGTCCTCTCGCGTTGGGCAACAGCAGCGGCAGGTCGGCGTAGCGCAGGTCACGGAACGTCAAACTGCTCGACCACTCTGCTTTCCAGGTTGGGCAGGATCTGCCCAAGCATCAGCTCTTTGAAATGCGGGCTCTCCCTGTGCTCGGCGAACGCGGCGCGCGAGGTGTAACGCTCCAACAACACATAGCTTCTGGGGTTGTCGATGTTCAGGTATGCCTCGAAGGCGAGGTTCCCCGGCTCCTTCCGGGACGCCGCTATCAGCTTGGGCAGTACGGCGAACACGCTGTCGCGCTTACCGTCGAGAGTGGTGTGGCGCGCGATCACTTGGAGTTCTGACATGGTCCAGTTCTCCCCTGCCCGTAATTTTTTGGGTTACATAGCCCATTCAATATCGATGGCAGTAGGCTGTCAATCCACGCTAGCGGAAGGGGCCGAAAGTGACAGCAGCCGAAGATACTTATGACGTCCTCGTGCTGGGCGCCGGACCGGTCGGACAGAATGCCGCCGAGCGCGCCCGCGCCGGAGGACTCAGCGTCGCGATGGTCGAACGTGAGCTGGTGGGCGGTGAATGCTCTTACTGGGCATGCGTGCCCAGTAAGGCGTTGCTGCGTCCCGTCATCGCGGTGGCCGACGCCGACCACGTCGACGGAGCGCGCGAGGCGGTCAGCGGTTCGATCAACGCCGCCGGCGTCTTCGGTCGCCGGAACCGATACGTCAGCAATTGGGACGACGCCGGCCAAGCCGATTGGGTCGCCGGAATCGGAGCGACCCTATTGCGCGGCCATGGACGATTCGACGGCCCCCGCCGCATAGTGGTCACCGCGGCCGACGGCGAGGTGTCGGTGCTTACGGCGCGCCACGCTGTCGTCATCTGCATCGGAAGCCGCGCAGCGCTGCCGGAGTTGCCGGGCATGACCGAGGCCCGACCGTGGACCAACCGCAGAGCCACCGACAGCAGCTCGGTGCCCAACCGTCTCGCCGTCGTCGGAGCGGGAGGTGTCGGCGTCGAAATGGCCACTGCCTGGCAGGGTTTGGGTTCATCAGTGACCCTCCTGGCACGCGGATCAGGCCTGCTGCACCGGATGGAGCCTTTCGTCGGCGAGCTGGTCGAGCGCGGGCTTGGTGAGGCGGGCGTCGACGTGCGCGTGGGCGTGTCGGTGACCGGGCTGCGCCGACCCGACCCGCACGGACCGGTGACCTTGGAGTTGAGCGACGGGTCCGAACTGGAAGTCGACGAGGTGTTGTTCGCGACGGGCCGCGCGCCGCTGACCGATGACATCGGTTTGCAGACAGTCGGACTCACCCCGGGCAGCTGGCTCGACGTCGACGACACCTGCCGCGTGCGGGCCGTCGACGACGGCTGGCTCTATGCGGCCGGCGACGCCAATCATCGAGCGCTGCTTACCCACGAGGGCAAATACCAGGCACGGATCGCCGGGGCGGCGATCGCGGCCCGGGCCGCAGGGCAACGGTTGGACACCGCGGCGTGGGGCACTCATGCGGCCACCGCTGACCACTTCGCGGTGCCGCAGGTTTTCTTCACCACCCCTGAAGCTGCTGCCGTGGGCCTGTCCACCAAGGAGGCCGAGCAGGCCGGTCACCGCGTGCGCGCGGTGGACGTCGAGATCGGCGACGTCGTGATGGGAGCGAAGCTCTACGCCGACGGCTACACCGGCCGGGCGCGCATGGTGGTCGACGTCGACCACGGCTATCTGCTCGGTGTGACCATGGTCGGCCCAGGCGTCTCTGAGCTGCTGCACTCGGCCACCATTGCCGTCGCAGGCCGGGTGCCGATCGACCGGTTGTGGCACGCCGTGCCGTGCTTTCCGACCGTCAGCGAGCTGTGGCTGAGACTTCTTGAGGCTTACCGGGATTCGTCTGTGTAACGGCCGTGGTTGTCAGGGCTCGGGTCGCCCAGCCGGGCCCGGATGGCGCCCCACGGGTCGGCGTAGCGGCCCGGTGCATGTCGATACGCGGCGCGCCGTTTGAGGAACTGCCGGACCAGGGGGCCGACCAGGCGCATCGGGTAGCGCCGCCAGCCCGCGGCGGCGTTCATCTCCGCGAGCATGTCCGGCCACGAGTAGTGCTGGAATGACAGCGCTTCCTGGGCGCGGGCCGCGTCCATCCAGTCGGTGACGAACCAGTCTTCGTCACTAGCAGGATCGCCGGGCCGACCGGCGGGCAACACGTCCGACAGACCGCGCGCTGCAGCCAGCGCGAGACCAATGTCCTTCTGCCGGTGCAGGTGTGACTCGTCACCCCCGATCAGCAGGATTTCACCGGCAACGTCCGCGGTGGTCGCCGCGGCGAACGCGGCCGCGACGTCGCGGACGTCGACGGTGTGCAGGCGCCCGTCGGTGGGAAGCGCGCTCTCGAAGAACAGCGCGTCGCCGGTGAACGGCATAGCGCCCGGCTCGACGCTGATCACGCCGCCCAGCCGCAGGATCACCCACTGCAGATCCGAGGACAGCACATGCTCTTCGGCCTCGGCCTTGTGCGCGCCGTACAGATCCGACGGGCGTGGCGGCGAGTCCGCGCGGATCAGGCCGTGGTGCCGGTGCGGGTTGCGGGCGCCGTACACGGCGTTGCTCGAGGCCTGCACGAAGCGCGGAGGAGGGGTGCTTGACTCGGCCGCGCGCAGCAGTGCGACGGTCGCGTCCACGTTGACGCGGCGCCCCAACTCGGGATGGCGATAGATGGCCGGGGGAATCACCGCGGCCAGGTGGACGATCACCGTCGGCGACACCTCGGCGACCAGTCGCTCGACCTCGCCCGGATCGGTCAGGTCGGCCCACTGGGCGTGCGCACCGGCGGGCAGTGCCGCGGCCGCTTTGCGCTGGGCGTCGGTACCGAGATCGGTGGCGACCACGTCGTGCCCGTCGGCGACCAGCCTGCGCACGGTTTGCGACCCGACCAGCCCGAAACCGCCTGTGACAAGGACCTTCTCGGCCATATTCCCCCTGTGTGCGATTCGTCCGGTGCTTGTCCAGCAAACTGCGGATATGATATTCTCAAAAAAAGAGAGTATCATATCCGCTGGTTAATGACGCATCGATGTGACAGCGGGGACAGATGAGCGACGCGGCGGCCGAGAATCATGAGATCGCCAAGTGGGATCCATCCTTCACCAAGCAGCTCAAGAACGTCGTCGCGCCATTCGTCAACGGATGGTTTCGCGCCGACGTGCGGGGCCTGGACAACGTTCCACAGACCGGCGGCGCGTTGGTGGTGTCCAACCACTCCGGTGGCATGCTCACCCCGGACGTGTTGATCTTCGCCTCGGCCTTCTACGAGGCGTTCGGCTACCACCGCCCGGTGTACACGCTGGCTCACTACGGCGTGTTCCTCGGCCCGCTGGACGGCTGGCTGCGCCGCGCCGGAGTCATCGAAGCGAGCCGCGAAAACGCCGCCGAGGCTCTGCATTCGGGCGCGGTGGTGCTGGTGTTCCCGGGCGGTGACTACGACTCCTATCGGCCGACGTTGAGCGAGAGCACCATCGACTTCAACGGCCGCACCGGCTACGTCAGAACGGCCATCGAGACCGGTGTGCCGATTGTTCCGACCGTGTCGATCGGTGGGCAGGAAACCCAGCTGTTCTTGACGCGGGGCAACTGGCTGGCACGCAGGCTGGGCCTGACCAAAGCGCGGATGGACATTCTCCCGGTGAGCTTCGGGTTCCCGTTCGGCCTGACCGTGATCTTCCCGCCGAACCTGCCGCTGCCCGCCAAGATCGTCACCGAGGTGCTCGAGCCGATCGAAATCGCCGCCCGCTTCGGCAACGACCCCGACATCGAAGAGGTCGACGACCACGTGCGCTCGGTCATGCAGACCGCGCTCAAGCGTCTTGCCCGCCAACGGCGGTTCCCGGTGCTGGGCTGAATCGGCGAATCCGGCAAAACCCCCACGTCGTAAGTGTTTGCATGGACATGTCGGCACCGAGGAGGGGCGTGAAAAGACTCAACGGTATGGACGCCATGCTGCTCTACAGCGAGACGCCGAATCTGCACACGCACACGCTGAAAGTCGCGGTGATCGACGCCTCCGAGTTGGACGGCGAGTTCGACTACGAGGCTTTTCGGCGCCATCTGCACCGCCGGCTGCACTTGCTGGACCCGTTGCGCTACAAGCTCGTTGATATCCCGTGGCGGTTACATCACCCGATGTGGCTGGAGAATTGCGAAGTCGACCTGGATTACCACCTGCGGCGGGTGCAGGTGCCACTGCCGGGCGGGCGGCGAGAGCTCGACCACGTCATCGGCGAGGTGGCCTCCACGCCGCTGGACCGCACCCGCCCACTATGGGAGTTTCATTTCGCCGAAGGCCTTGCCGGTGATCGGTTCGCGGTGATCGGCAAGATTCATCACGCGCTGGCCGACGGCGTCGCATCGGTCAACCTGTTGGCACGGGCGATGGATCTCAAAGACGCATCAACCGATGAACGCGACAACGACGACGCGGGCGTAGCACCGAAAACCGCCGACCTGCTGCGCGCGGCCGGACGCGACCACCTCCGACAAATCGGCGAACTCCCCGGGCTCGTCAGAGACGCCGCCATGGGTTTCAGCCGGGTGCGGCGCCGCTCCAAAGAACGCGGCGAGCACCCGGATCTGGCCGCCGCGTTCAACGCGCCGACGACTTTCCTCAACCACCTGGTATCACCGCAGCGGCGATTCGCCACCGCCGCGCTGCGGCTGGCCGATGTCAAAGCGACCGCCAAGGCGCTGGGCATCACGATCAACGACCTGGTGCTGGCGACGGCGGCGGGTGGATTGCGAAAGTTGTTGTTACGCTACGACGGCCACGCCGACCGCCCGATCATCGCGTCGGTACCGACCGCCACCGATCGGTCCGATCGGGTCACCGGCAACCAGATCAGCGGTCTGTCGATTTCGTTACCAGTGCACGTCGCCGACGCGAAAGAGCGGGCACGGCTGGTGGCGCTGGCGACCCAGATCGCCAAGGAAGACCACAAGATTCTCGGCCCACGCCTCTACGGCCAATTGATGGCGTACCTGCCGACGGCGATTGCCCCGGCGGCATTTCGGTGGCTGGGTCATCGCGACGCGCCCAACAAGATGATGAACGTGGCGGTCTCCAGCGTGCCCGGCCCGCGTGAACGCGGCCACTTCGGCGGCGCGCCGGTCAGCGAGATCTATTCGACGGGCGTGCTCTCCCCCGGCGCCCCGGTCAACATCACCGTGTGGAGCTACGTCGACCAGCTCGGCGTGGCGGTGTTGACCGACGACCAGACCTTCAACGATCCGCACGAAGCAACCGACGCACTCGTTGAGGCATTTGCTGAATTACGTAGTGCTGCAGGTTTTTCCGACCAGGACAGCGGGCTTGGTCTGGCGGCGGAACACGCGTTGCGCTGACCGCAGTCCGTCGCTAAGCGGCCAGAACAGCGTCGAGCGCCGAATAGAACAGCCCGAGCCCGTCGTCGGAGGGACCGGTCAGCGCCTCGATGGCATGCTCGGGGTGCGGCATCAGCCCGACGACGCGACCGTTGGCCGAGCTGACTCCCGCGATGTCGTGCAGCGAGCCGTTGGGGTTGTCGTGGTAGCGGAATACCACTCGACCTTCACCTTCCAGCTCGTCGATCACTTTGGCCGACGCCACGTAGCGACCCTCACCCGACTTCAGCGGGATCAGCAGGTCGGCGTCGGGCTCGAATCGCGACGTCCACGCCGTCCCCGTCGACGCCACCCGTAGCCACACATCGCGGCAGACGAAATGCAGGCCGGCGTTTCGGGCAAGCGCACCGGGCAGCAGCCCGGCCTCGCACAGAACTTGAAAGCCATTGCAAATTCCCAAAACCGGCAACCCTCGGCCGGCGGCCGCAACCACTTCAGCCATCACCGGGGCGAACCTGGCGATCGCGCCGGCCCGCAGATAGTCGCCATAGGAGAACCCGCCGGGCACGACCACCGCCTCGACGTTCTTGAGGTCGGCATCGGCATGCCACAGGCTCACCGCCTCGCCGCCGACGAAACGCACCGCCCGCGCGGCATCCACGTCGTCGAGCGTCCCGGGAAAGGTGATGACGCCGATACGGGCTGTCACTGCGGTTCCCGGCTAACTGTCCACTCTTCGATCACGGTGTTCGCCAATAGCGACTCAGCGATCTCGGCGAGCTGGGAATCATCCACAGTATCGTCAACCTCGAGTTCAAACCGCTTGCCCTGCCGGACATCTGAGATGCCAGCATGGCCAAGCCGCCCCAATGCGCCGACGATCGCCTGACCCTGCGGGTCGAGAATCTCGGCCTTGGGCATCACGTGCACAACCACCCGGGCCACCCGCGCTCCTTCTGCCGATCGGTGTTTGCTCGGCCCAACTCTACCGGTCGATACGGCGAGCGCCGTGTTAGCACGAACCGATGTAGGCCGCGCAGACCGGCGACGTCATCGCGTCAAGAACCTGGGCGTCCGAGATCACCGGCCAGGGCACCTGCGGCTCGGACGACCACAGCGTCAGTTCGCTGATCGTGCTGTTCTGCGGGTGCGCGACCAGGTAGGTGTGCATGATCACCGGTCCGCTGATCACCGCGGCCAGCCGATTGGGCTCGTCGATGGTGACCGATGGCGACTCTGCCGCCGCGCCGAGTTGGCAACCGCGCAGCGCGGCCGCGGCCACGTCGAACACCGACGACGCGTTCTGCCCGCCGCGCGCGGTGTCGCCGCGCCAATGCAGGACTTGGGCCTGTAACTGCCACTGACCTGGTGGGTTGGTTACCGTCGCGCGGCTGGCGACGGCCGAATTGCGGGTGTCCTGCGGGAAGACAGGCGTCGCGCACACTTCTTCGAACCGGAACCGCGGCGTGGCCGTCCCGGTCATCGGTACCGCCACGTCGGCCAGCCGGGGCCAGCGGTAAGTCGTGTTCAGCGGTATGCCGGACGACGGGATCCACGCTGTGTCCGGAATCCGATCGCAAACCGGCGGGCAGGTCTCCGGATCGGCGTGGGCGGCGACCGACGACATGCACCCGACGACCAGGCCGCTGGCGACCAACATCGTGGCCAGGACTAGGCGCATGCCGGGCACCCCATGAGCGCACAATCGTAGACATGCAACTCACGCATTTTGGCCATTCCTGTGTACTCGCCGACTTCGGCAACACCACCCTGCTGTTCGACCCGGGAAATTTCTCGCACGGCTTCGACGGCATCACCGGACTGTCGGCGATCGTGATCACCCACCAACACCCCGACCACGTCGACGCCGCGCGGCTGCCCGCGCTACTCGACGCCAATCCTGACGCCGCGCTCTACGCCGACCCGCAGACCACCGAGCAGCTTGATGTGCCATGCCAGGCGGTGCAGGTCGGCGATGAGCTGTCCGTCGGCGACCTGACCATTCGCGCGCTCGGTGGTCGACATGCCGTCATCCACCCGGAAATCCCTGTGATCAACAACATCTCGTACCTGGTGGGCGACGGCGAGCACCCGGCCAGGTTCATGCATCCCGGGGATGCGCTGTTCGTCCCGGACGAGCCGGTAGACGTACTGGCCACTCCGGCGGCGGCACCGTGGATGAAGATTTCCGAGGCAGTCGACTACCTGCGGGCGGTGGCGCCTGCGCGGGCGGTGCCCATCCACCAGGGCATCATCGCTCCGGACGCCCGCGGCATTTACTACGGCCGGCTCAGCGAGATGACCAGCACCGACTTTCAAGTGTTGCCGGAAGAAAGCGCGGTCACCTTCTAGACCGCGAGCAGACGCAAAAGTCCCAAATTTGATCTTCCTTTGGGGGCTTTTGTGTCTGCTCGCGGCGGCGGTTAGGCAATGTCGTTGGCCGCGCCACGGCCCGCGGCGCGGCCCGAGAAGATGCAGCCGCCCAGGAACGTTCCCTCCAGCGCCCGGTAGCCGTGCACACCACCGCCGCCGAAACCGGCTACCTCGCCGGCGGCGTAGAGCCCGTCGAAGGGAGTTCCGTCATTGGTGAGCACCCGTGAGTCGAGGTCGGTTTCCAAGCCGCCCAATGTCTTTCGTGTCAAGATGTGAAGCTTGACCGCGATCAGCGGTCCCGCCTTGGGATCCGCCAAGCGGTGCGGCGCGACCACTCGACCCAGCCGGTCGCCCAGATACCCGCGCGCAGCACGGATCGCAGTGATCTGGCCGTCCTTGGTGAAGCGGTTGGCAACCTCACGATCGCGGGCAGTGACCTCTTCGGTCACGGCTGCATAGTCCAGCGGCAGCACATCGGGCAATTTGTTCATCGCAGTCACCAACTCGGGCAACGAGTTTGCGCTGACGAAGTCGACGCCCCGGTCGACGAAGGCCTGCACCGGGCCGGGCGGCCCGGACCGGGCTCGCGACGACAGCAATTCGCGAACGCTGCGGCCGGTCAGGTCGGGATTCTGTTCCTGACCGGACAACGCGAATTCCTTCTCGATGATCTTGGCGTTCAGCACAAACCAGGTGTAGTCGGAGCCCGTCTTCGCGATGTACTCCAACGTGCCGAGTGTGTCGAAGCCCGGATACAGCGGAATCGGCAGACGCTTGCCAGTGGCGTCCAGCCACAGCGACGACGGTCCCGGGATGATCCGGATGCCGTGCAGCGGCCAGACCGGGTTGTAGTTCGTGATGCCCTCGGTGTAATGCCACATTCGGTCGCGGTTGATCACGCGGGCGCCGGCGTTTTCGGTGATCGCGATCATCCGGCCGTCCACGTGGGCGGGCACGCCGCAGAGGAGTTGCTCGGGGACCCGGCCCATCCGCTTCGGCCAGTTCGCCCGCACCATCTCGTGGTTACCGCCGATCCCCCCGCTGGTAACGATCACTGCCGAGGCGCGAAATTCAAACTCCGCAAGCGGTTTTCGTGACGACGGAACACCGCGCGGTTGGGTCGAGGGTTCGAGCACTGTGCCACGGACCCCGGTCACCACGTGACCTTCGACGATCAGCTCATCCACCTGGTGCCGGTGCGCGAACCGCACCTTTGACTGGCCCCGCAACCGCCGGGCGAACATTTCCACCAGCGCCGGCCCGGTTCCCCAGGTGATGTGAAAGCGCGGCACCGAGTTGCCGTGCCCCTGAGCGTCGTAGCCGCCACGCTCGGCCCACCCCACCAGCGGGAAGATCTGCAAGCCCCTGGCACGGAGCCAGCTACGTTTCTCCCCTGCGGCGAAATCGACGTAGGCATGCGCCCATTGCCGCGGCCAGTAGTCTTCCTGCCGGTCGAACGCCGCGGTGCCGAGCCAATCCTGGAGAGCGAGTTCGTGGCTGTCGCGAACACCCAGGCGACGCTGCTCGGGGCTGTCGACGAAGAACAGACCGCCGAACGACCAGAAGGCCTGCCCGCCGAGGTTGGCGCTGTTCTCCTGGTCGAGGATCAGCACCCGCAACCCGCGGTCCACCACCTCGCAAGCGGCCACCAGGCCGGCCAGTCCCGCCCCGACGACGATGACATCAGCTTGGGTATCGCTCATGGCGCTACACAGTAGCGACCTGACCCGTTATGCCGCGTCGAGAATGGTCTGTTCAGCCCGCCACTCATACACGGTCGGCACGCAGCCTTGTAGCAATGCCAGGTCCACCGCGTCCAGCATCGCTTGCAGCGGCCCAGGCTTGCGCAGGTGATGCGCTGCGACCGCGACCCGGACGATGCCGTCGCGGCGGGCCACCCGCTCAGCGGAGAGCACCAACATCCGGCACCACCACGGCTCGGCCAGGAAACCTTCCCCGATGCCGAGCACCCGTGCGCGCACGGTGGTCTGCCGGACCAAGTCGGTTATCCCGTGCAGATCGGCCAGCAGTCGGAAACCGTTGCGCGGCAGAGCCGTAACGGTACCCGGTGATGCCGTCCAACCCGGCGCCGCGAACAGCCGGGTGCGCAGTCCGAGGTGCTCGAGCACTCGGTCAGCGGCCATCAGCCGCAAGTTGGCCTCGTGGGCGGGCAGCGCCGCGAACTCGCCGCGCCGTTTCTTGGTGGCGGCCTGGTCGTAGCCGTTCAGCAGCAGCGCGTCACCGGCGGCGCGCCGGGCCGCGAGCCACTCGACGGTGTGCGGGTCGCGGTCGAGCCGATAGCCGCCCTTCAGCCGCGGGGCCGTCAACAACGACACCGGAACCGACCGGGCGTCCATCTGTGCGCAGAACTCGGCGACATCGCCCAATGTGCGTTCACAGATCCCGGAGACCGAGACGATCAATTTCCCAGACACACCACAATTTTGACGATGTCAGGTGTCCAAATGGTGACGTACACGCGGACAACAAACGTCGATCAGGCCGTGTGACCAGCTAATTCGGCAGCACAGCCTCAATCGCGGCGACTATCTCCGGCGCATCGGGAACCGTCCGGGGGCGAAATCGATTGACCACATTTCCGCCGGGAGCGATCAGGAATTTTTCGAAGTTCCACTGCACGTCACCGGCTTGCCCGTCGGCGTCGGGGGTCTTGGTCAGTTCCGCGTAAAGCGGGTGCCGGCCAGGCCCGTTGACCTCGGTTTTAGCCAACAGCGGGAACGTCACGCCGTAGGTGGTGGAACAGAAGGTTTGGATTTCTTCGGCGGTCCCGGGTTCTTGGCCCATGAATTGATTGCACGGAACCCCGAGGACCGTGAGCCCGCGGTCGCCGTAGTCCTTCGCAAGCTGTTCCAGCGCGGCGTACTGCGGTGTCAGGCCACATTTGGACGCAACGTTGACCACCAAGACTGCGTGGTCGCTGTAGTCGGCCAGCGAGGTCGGATGGCCGTCGAGCGTGGTCAAAGCGATGTCAGTCACAGACATACCCGCGACGCTACCGCAGCGCAGAATATTTTGGTCAGCTAGCTAGTTTCTCGTTAGGCTGGTGGTCATGGCTTCTCGCGCGGCACCGTCGACGACGGACACCGGACCGGTCGGCGGCGACCTGCCCGACTATCCAGACTCCCTCGACGCCGGCCTGCTGCGCATCGCCGGTGTCTGCGTTCTGGCCTCAGTCATGGCGATTCTGGACGCCACGGTCGTCAGCGTCGCACAGCGCACATTCATTGTGGAGTTCGGATCCACTCAGGCCGTCGTCGCATGGACGATAACGGGTTACACACTCGCGCAAGTGGCCGTCATCCCGCTGGCCGGGTGGGCCGCCGACCGATTCGGCACCAAGCGGCTGTTTTTAGGTGCGGCCTTATGGTTCACCTTGGCGTCGCTGCTGTGTTCAATGGCGTCAAACATCGTAGAGCTCATCGCGTTTCGGATGATTCAAGGACTCGGCAGCGGAATCCTGGTGCCGTTGACATTGATTATCTTGACGCGCGAAGCCGGCCCGAGGCGGCTCGGCCGGTTGATGGCGGTGATGGGTATCCCGATGCTCCTCGGCCCGATGTGCGGGCCGGTGCTGGGCGGCTGGCTGATCGGCGCCTACGGCTGGCAATGGATCTTCCGGATCAATCTGCCGCTCGGCCTGATCGTGCTGATGCTCGCGGCGGTGGTGTTCCCGAGGGATCGTCCCCGACCATCGGAGGCGTTTGACTTCGTCGGCATGCTCCTGCTGTCGCCCGGGTTGGCAGCACTGCTGTTCGGGATTTCGTCGGTTCCGCGGCGCGGCACCCTCGCCGACAACCAGGTCTGGATACCGGCGCTCATCGGCGTGACCTTGGTCACCGCGTTTGTGGTGCACGCGCTACACCGTGCCGACCACCCGCTGATCGACCTGCGGCTGTTCGAGAATCGAGTCGTGACGTTCGCCAACTCGGCGATGTTCTTGTTCTCCGTCGGCTTTTTCGGTGTGGTGCTGTTGTTGCCCAGTTATTTCCAGCAGCTGCTGCATCACACGCCGCTGCAATCCGGGCTGCACATGGTCCCGCAGGGACTCGGCGCGATGCTGGCTATGCCGCTCGCCGGCACCTTGATGGACAAACGTGGACCGCGCAACGTACTGCTGGTCGGGATCACGCTGATCACTACCGGGTTGGCCGTATTCGGCTATGGCGCCTGGAAACAAGCGGACTACGTACCGATCCTGCTGGTCGGACTGCTCGTTGAGGGCATAGGCCTGGGCTGCACCATGACGCCGCTGTCCGGGGCGGCGGTACAGGCGCTGGCGCCCCACCAGGTCGCGCGCGGATCCACCCTGCTCAGCGTCAATCAGCACGTCGCCACCTCGGCAAGCATCGCATTGATGTCGGTGATCTTGACCAGCCAGTTCAACCGCAGCGAAAGTATCACCGCGGCAGAAAAACTCGGGATTCTCCGCGGCAAAGTCAATAAGCACGGTCCACCGGTGCCGACGCACCACGAGGTCTCCGCTGACTTCACCATCCGGCTGATGCACGACCTCACACACGCCTACACGCTCGTCATCGCAGTGGCGATCGTCGTTGTTGCGTCGACGCTTGCGCCGGTCGCGTTCCTGCCCAACAAGCCGCCGGCCAAGGGCCAGCCGCCGGTCCCGACGTACTAGCCGCGCCTACTCGTCGAAGAGCATCCTGGCAATCCGCTCGACGGTCGCCATCGGGTCAGTCGCCTTGACGCGGGCATTCACCGCGTCATTGAGCCAGAGCATCGAAAACCCGTGCACCAGTGACCAAGCCGCCAGCTCGGCACCGGCCGGATCCGCCGTGGCGTGCCGATCCGGCAACGACGCGACACCCCGGGACAACTCGGCACCGGCGGCCGCCTGAGCCGTGACCAGCTCTGGGTTCGACGGATCGACCAGCGAATTGTCGAACATCACCCGGTAGTGGCCCGGGTGCTCGATGGCAAACCGCACGTAGGCCAGCGCGGCGTCGAGGAATCGGGGCCGAGCCTCGGCCAGGGCCGCCGCCAACAACTCGAACCCTTCAGCGGCCAGCGCGGTAAACAGGCCACGCCGATCGGTGAAGTGGTGCGCCGGCGCCGCATGCGACACCCCCGCCTCCCGCGCCAACTCGCGCAACGACACCCGGTCGGCGCCGAGCTCATCGACAAGACGCGCGGCCTCGGTCAGGATCGCGGCCCGCAGGTCGCCGTGGTGGTAGCTCGATCGAGTCATAACGCCAGCATAGAGCACGAACTTGACAGTGACTAGTTCCAAGGCTTAGTCTCGCGGAATAGAACTTGTCAGTGCCTAGATTGGAGAGTTGAGATGGCTCCCTTGGTCACCTTGCTGGCGGGAAGCATCGCCGCCCGGATCGCGGGCTGGGCGGGCGTCGGCTACGTCGACACCTGGACCAAAGCGGTCGCGGTCGGACTGGCCGCGATGTTCGTTCTCACCGGTGTCGCGCACTTCGCCCCACCGCTTCGCGCCGCCTTGATTGCCATCGTGCCCCCGCAGCTACCGGTGCCCGGCCTACTGGTGAGCCTGACCGGCGTGCTGGAGTTCCTCGGCGCCGTGGGCCTGTTGGTTCCGGCCACGCGCGTCGCCGCCGCCGTGTGCCTGCTGCTGTTGATGCTGGCAATGTTCCCGGCCAACATCTACGCGGCGCGAATGCCCAATCCACCCACGGCGATGACGACGCAGCTACCCCTGCGCACCGCTGAGGAGATCGTCTACCTGGCCGCTGCCGTAGTGGTCGCCATCGGCGGCAGCTAAAAGCCAGGCGTACTGGTAGGCCACTTCCTTCCAGCGCTCGTAGCGCCCGCTGATTCCACCGTGGCCGGCGGTCATCTGGGTCTTCAACAGCACCGGATTGCCGTCGGTTTTGGTGTGCCGCAGGGCCGCAACCCATTTCGCAGGTTCGACGTAGTAGACCCTGGTGTCGTTCAGCGATGTCATCGCCAGGATCGGCGGATACTTCTGAGCGGTGACATTCTCGTACGGCGAATACGATTTCATGTAGCGATAAACATCGCTGTCGCTCAACGGGTTTCCCCATTCGTCCCATTCGGTGACGGTCAGTGGCAGCGACGGGTCCAGAATTGTCGTGAGCGGGTCGACGAACGGGACCTGCGCCAGAATCCCGGCGAACAAATCAGGGGCCATGTTGACCACCGCGCCCATGAGCAGCCCACCGGCGCTGCCGCCCAACGCCACCAGCTGCTCCGGTCGGGTCAGTCCGGAATCCACCAGATGGTTTGCGACCGCGACGAAATCGGTGAAGGTGTTCTTCTTCTCCAATAGCTTGCCGCGCTCGTACCACAGTCGGCCCATCTCGCCGCCGCCGCGCACATGCGCGACGACAAACGTCATGCCGCGATCCAGCAGCGACAGCCGGGCAATGGAAAAACGCGGATCCTCACAGATCTCGTATGCCCCATAGCCGTACATAAGTGCAGGAGCCGGGAACTCGACATTGGCGCGGTGCACAATCGAGATCGGAATCCGGCTTCCGTCGGCCCCGTACGCCCAGTCCCGGCGTTCGACGTAGTCTTCGCGCCGGTAGTCGCCGAGCACCGGTTGCTCGCGCAACAGCGTGCGCTCGCCGGTGACGAGATCCAGGTCGTAGATCTGTACCGGCGTGACAAACGATCCGGCGCCGATGCGTAGCTTGGGTGAGTCCCAGTTCGGATTGGCGCCCAGGCCGGCCGACATCAGCTCGGAGGAAAACGAGATCTCCTCGGGCTGTCCATAGTCAGCACCATCGATGGGCCACAACTGAATTCGCGGCAGGGCTTCACCGCGGTAGCTGATTACCAGGTGCCCGGCAAAGGCATCGACCGCGTCCAGTCGCACGTCATCGCGATGAGCGATCAGCGTCCGCTGTGAGTTGGGATCATCGACCGGTGCGTCCACCAGGGCAAAGTTCACCGCGCCGTCGTTGTGCAGGATCAAAAACCGATCCCGGCCGCCGACGACGGCGTGTTCCACCGAATACTCGACACCCTCGCGCCGCGGCAACACCGTTACGAACTCGGCATCCGGGTCGGCGGCGTCAGCGTAGCGGACCTCCGAGGTAATGGCCGACCCCGACGCGATCAGCACGTAGGCATCGCTTCGAGTTCGGCCTACCGCAAGCCAAAACCGCTCGTCGGCTTCGTGATACACCTTTTCGGCCGGCAGACCGGAGGCGAGTCGGTGCCGCCAGACTGTTTCGGGACGCCAGGCCGCGTCGACGGTGGTGTAGTAGACGGTCCGATTGTCAGTGGCCCAGGTCGCCCCTGCGCCGATGCCGACAATCTCGTCCGGATATTGCTCGCCGGTCCGAAGATCCCTGAACCGCAGTGTATAACGCTCATCACCGACCACGTCGACGGAGTACGCCAGCACATTGCCGTCGGGGCTGATACTGGCAGCACCCAACGCGAAGTAGTCGTGCCCTTCGGCTTCGACGTTCTCGTCGAGCAAAATCTGCTCACCGGGGATCTCAGTGTGCTCATCGAAGACGGGCGGGTTCCAGTCAGCCGGATCGGCTACCGGGCAACGACATTGGACGCCGTACTGCTTGCCTTCAAAGCTACGGGCGTAGTACCACCAGTCATTGCGCCGGATGGGCACCGACAGGTCGGTCTCCTTGGTGCGTGCCTTGATCTCGTCGAAGATCCGCTGGCGCAACGGTTCAAGCTGGGCGGTCGACTGGTCAGCGTACTCGTTCTCGGCTTCCAGATGCGCAATGACGTCGGGACTGGATTTGTCGCGAAGCCATTCATACGGGTCGACGAACACGTCGCCGTGAAATTCGCGTCGGCTGTCCACCCGCTTGGCGACGGGCGGCGCTGAAAGGTCGCTCATGCGCTGGGCCCGATCCAGTCGTCGAAGCGCAGTCCGGAAATTCGTTCGTAGGCCTCGATGTAACGATCGCGAGTGGCATCGATGATGCCCTCGGGCAGCGGTGGCGGAGGCTTCGATCCAGAGCGGTCCCAGCCGGAGTCAGGGCCGGTCAGCCAATTGCGAACGAACTGCTTGTCGAAACTGGCCTGCACGACGCCGGCACGGTAATCAGCGGCCGGCCAGTAGCGCGACGAATCCGGAGTAAAAATTTCGTCGGCCAGCACCAGGTTGTCGTGCGCGTCGATACCGAACTCGAATTTGGTGTCGGCGATGATGATTCCTCTTCTCAACGCGTGGTCGGCCGCCTGCACATAGGTCTGAATCGTACGGTCGCGCAATTGGTTGGCGCGGACCCCACCGACCATCTGGATCACCTGCGGGAATGAGATGTTCTCATCATGTTGTCCCAGTTCGGCTTTCGTCGCGGGCGTGAACAGCGGTGAGGAGAACCTGCTGGCCTCGGCCAGGCCGGGCGGCAATGTGATGCCGCAGACCTTACCTGTCCGCTGGTAGTCCAGTAGTCCCGAGCCCGTCAGGTAGCCGCGGGCGACGCACTCCACCGGCACCATCTTCAGTTCGTGCACGACCAGTGCGCGGCCGAGGACCTCGTCGGGGATGCGTGGATCGTCCGGCGGACCCGCAAGGTGGTTAGGCGCCTCGACGAGGTCGAAGAAGAACACGCTCATCGCGGTCAAAATCCGGCCTTTGTCGGGAATCATGCTGTCGAGCACATAGTCGAACGCTGAGATCCGGTCGGTGGCCACGAACAACAGATGATCGTCGTCGATGCGATAGAGCTCGCGGACCTTGCCGCTGGCAAGGTGCCGGTAGTCGGACAGTGCTGGACGCATCGGGACAGCCTAGCGGGGTGACGATGCAGGGCTGGAACGCCTGACTCGCCCTGTGCTGGGATCAAAGCTATGAAATCGCGGTTTCTCCCCTACGCCACTACTCCGGGCCGACTATTGGCGCAGTTGTTCAGCGATGTCGTCGTCGTCATCTGGACCTTTATCTGGGTGCTGGTCGGGCTGGCCGTCCACAGCGCGGTGTCGACCATCGCCGCGGTCGGCCGACAGGTCAAAGGCGGCGCAGACGGTGTTGCCGACAGCCTCGAGTCAGCCGGTCATAGTGTCGATCACATCCCGCTGGTTGGTGACGCGGTAAGCAAACCGCTTACGGCGGCCAGCAAGGCCGCACTCGACATCGCCGGCGCCGGGCACAACCTGGACACCACCGCGACCTGGCTGGCGGTGGTGCTGGCACTGGCCGTCGCCGCGCCGCCTGCCCTCGGGGTGGTGATGCCGTGGTTGGTGCTGCGCATCCGGTTCTTCCGACGCAAATGGACAGTCAGCACGCTGGCAACAACGCCGGCCGGCGAGCAGCTACTGGCGTTGCGGGCGTTGGCCAACCGGCCGCTGCGCCGACTGGCCGCCGTCAGCCCCGACCCGGTCGGCGCGTGGCGCGTTGGGGATCCCGGCGCCATCCGTGGGCTCGCCGCCCTCGAGCTGCGTTCGGCGGGAATCGCCGTCAGGGCGCGCTAGGGCCGGGTCAACCGCGGACCGCTGCCGCCGGCGATCCGGCAAGCTGCTGATGCAGCAAATCGCCGGCCAGCGTCGCAATGGCAAGCCCACCCATCATGATCCAGGAGTCGGGCGCAAAGCCGTCCCGGTCACGTCGCTCAACAACCGCGCGCCAGAGGATCAGCCACGTCATCAGGGCGTAAATACCGATCGCCGCCGACCAGATGGGCACGGCGGTCAGCGCAATTCCACGACGAGGTGCCGGATACCGGTATGGCGGTTGCTGCGCGTCCATTCGACGGGTCGCACAACCCGCACGGATTGGAAGCGCGAAAACAGCTCCTCGAACAGCACCCGCAGTTCCAGCCGAGCCAGATTGGCACCCAGGCAATAGTGCACACCCTGACCGAAACCCAGGTGTGGGTTGGGCTTTCGAGCGATGTCGAACTCGTCGGCACGATCGAACACCCCGGTGTCACGGTTGGCCGAGCCCTCCCAGATCTGTACCTTCTGTCCCGCCTCGACCGACGCTCCGCCGAGCGTGACGCTGCGGGTGGCCGTGCGCCGCTTGGACGGCGACGGCGATGTCCAGCGGACGATCTCCTCGACCGCGGTCGGCAACGCATCGAAATCCTCACGGAGTGTGCGTAATTGCTCTGGATGCTCGGCGAGTGCCAGCAGCCCGCCGCCGACCGCGTTGCGCGTCGTCTCCGCACCGGCACTGAACAGCAGGCTGAAGAACAGGTATAGCTCGAGATCCGACATCGCCGGCGCGTTCGCGTCATCGAGCATCGCGTTCGCGACGACCGACAACATATCGTCGGTCGGCTCGGCACGCTTCGCGGCGATCAACTCCTGACCGTAGGAGTACATGCGCGACCCGGCCTCTTCGACGGACAGCTGCGACAGCGCAGCCTTGCGCGCGCCGCCGAAGTCGAACTGCGGTTCGATGGCCTCGAAGAGCCAATGCCGTTCGGACTCAGGCACTCCCAGCAGGATGCAGATCATCTGCATCGGCAGCTCGGCGGCGATGTCTACCAGAAAGTCGAACGGTTCACCGGGCACCACCGCGTCCAGCAGCCGACAAGTCCGGACCCGAAGGTCGTCCTCGACGAGGCGGATCATCCGCGGCGTCAGCCCGGAGCTGACGAGTCGCCGAATCTGGGAGTGCCGCGGGTCGTCCATCATGTTGAGCACCTGGCCCGCGATAGCCAGATCCTGCAACAGCGTACCGCCGAACGGCCGCTCACCGCCGGTGACTGATGAGAAGGTCGCCGGATCCTTCAGCACCGCAAGTGTTTCCGCATACGTGGCGACGGACCAGAAGCCCTCCCCGTCGGGGGTGTGCTCGGTCGGCTCGTGCCAGTACACCGGCGCGTCGCGCCGATGGACGGCGAATAATTCATGCGGAAACCCACGGGCGAAGTTGTCCAGGTCGGTGAAGTCGATCCCCGCGAGGGCGCCGGCGACGGTCATAGGATCGCGCCCGGCGTGTACTTGGCCGCGTCCGGGTAGCGGGCGACCAGCGCGTCCACCCCGGCCACCACCGCGTCGATCTGATCGCCTGCGGCCCCGATGAAGGCTTGCTTGTCGGCCAGCGCGGCGTCGAGTGCCGCCCGGTCCAGCGGCAGCCGCGCGTCGGCGGCCAGCCGGTCGAGCAGGTCGGGCTCGGCGCCGCGTTCGCGCATCGCCAGTGCGGTCGCCACCGCGTGCTCTTTGATCACCTCGTGCGCGGCCTCACGGCCCATCCCGGCGCGCACCGCGGCGATCAAGACCTTCGTGGTGGCCAGAAACGGCAGGTACCGGTCCAGCTCGCGCGCGATCACCGCGGGGTAGGCGCCGAATTCTTCGAGCACGGTCAGCATCGTCTCGACCTGCCCGTCGACGGCGAAGAAGCTGTCCGGCAACGCTACTCGGCGCACCACCGAGCAGAACACGTCTCCTTCGTTCCACTGCGCGCCGGCCAATTCCGCGGCCATCGAGGCGTAGCCGCGCAGCACCACCTGCAGTCCGTTGACCCGCTCGCAGCTACGGGTGTTCATCTTGTGCGGCATCGCCGACGACCCGACTTGTCCCGGCGCAAAGCCCTCGGTGACCAGCTCGTGGCCGGCCATCAGCCGGACGGTGTGCGCCAGTGACGACGGCCCGGCACCCAGCTGCACCAGAGCGGACACCACTTCGTGGTCTAGCGAACGCGGGTACACCTGCCCGACGCTGGTCAAAACCGTTGAGAATCCGAGGAAGTCAGCAATGCGTCGTTCGAGTTCGGCCAGCTTCGCCACGTCGCCGCCGAGCAGGTCGAGCATGTCCTGGGCAGTGCCCATTGGCCCTTTGATGCCGCGCAGCGGATAGCGGTCGATCAGCTCGCGCAGTCTGGTCAACGCCAGCAGCGTCTCCTGCGCCGCCGAGGCGAATCGCTTGCCCAATGTGGTGGCCTGCGCCGCGACGTTGTGGCTTCGCCCGGCCATCACCAGGTCGCGATAGGTCACCGCGCGCTCGGCCATTCGGGCCACCACGGCGACGCCGTGGCAGAACACCAATTCCAGCGATCGGCGAATCTGCAGTTGTTCGACGTTCTCGGTCAGGTCGCGGCTGGTCATGCCCTTGTGCACCTGTTCGTGACCGGCCAGCGCGTTGAATTCCTCGATGCGGGCTTTGACGTCGTGGCGCAGCACCCGCTCGCGGGCGGCGATCGAGGCCAGGTCGACATCCTCGAGCACCCGTTCGTAGTCGGCGACGGCGGCTTCGGGCACGGCAGAACCCTTGACGCCCAACTCTATCTGCGCCCGCAGCACCGCCAGCCAGAGCCGCCGCTCGGCGACGACCTTGGCCTCCGGCGACCAGATCGCCACCATCTCGGGGCTGGCGTAGCGATTGGCCAGCACGTTCGGGATCGTCACAAACACACAGCTTAACGGCGCCGCGACGCGCGGGATCAGGCACAGTAGGCCCCATGCACTTCGTTGGGCTCGATCTCGCCTGGGGCGAGAAAAACAGCACGGGTGTCGCGGCCATCGACGCCGACGGCCGGCTTCTGCACGTGGGCGCCGCGCAGGACGACGCGAGCATCGAAGCGGCGGTGTCGCCCTACGTCAGCAACGACTGTTTGGTGGCGATCGACGCGCCGCTGATCGTGAAGAATTTGACCGGCCATCGGCCCTGTGAGGCGGCGCTCAATCGCGACTTTCACCGGTTCGAGGCGGGAGCGCGCCCGGCGTTTGCGGAGAAACCCGAATTCAACGACCCGCGCGGCGCGCGGATAGCGACGGCCCTGACGCTCGACATGGATCCGCTGTCGAGTTCGTCACGACGCGCGATCGAGGTGTATCCCCACCCGGCGACCATCGCGTTGTTCGGCCTGGAGAAGACGTGCAAGTACAAGCGGGGCCCGTTCGAGGTTCGTCAGCGTGAGCTGCTGCGGTTGATGACGCTGATTGAGGGACTCGATAAGGCAACCCCGCGGCTGCGGGTGAACCACAACGTGTCCTGGGTGGAATTGCGTCGACGGATTGCCGCCGCCACCAGACCGGGACAGCTGGACAGAGACGAGGATCCCGTCGACGCCGTGCTGTGCGCCTACGTCGCGCTGTATTGGTATCACCGGCCCGAAGACGTGACGCTCTACGGCGACTTCGCGACCGGCTACGTCATCACCCCGACTCTTCCGCCGGAGCTGGCGCCCGCGCCGCGTCGTCGTCCGCCGTCCCAGCCGGACACCGACGAATTACGGGAGCGGCTCGCGCACGTCGCCGCGCTGCTCGACGAAGCCCAACGCGGGCTGGCCGCGATCCGCAGGCAGCTCGACCGCTAGGGTCAGATCTCTACGGGGTGTTGGTCGAACGGCGCCAACGAATCGATGACGTCGATCACGGTCGCCCGCGCAACGGTCCTGGGGTCCTCCTGGTCGTCGACCAAGGCGGAAACCACCGCGCCGTCGATCGTGCAAATCAACGCCGATACCAATTCCAGGCGCACCGAGCGTCCCGACCGCTCGATCACCTCGGCGATGGCGTCGATGCGGTGATGCAGGTTGCGCCGCTGGATGTCCCGCAACGCTGGCTGACGAGCACAGGCGATGTAGCGCTCATAGCGGGAGATCAGCTGCTCGGTCAGCCGCGGGCCGGATTCGCTGCCGACGAGCAGGTCGACCAGCAGGTCCGCGATCGTCTCGGGACCGCGCCGCCGGCGGGACAGGGTGGCGACCTCGGCCCGCAGCTGCGCGACTTCCAGCATCCCGATATGGGCGACCGCGCTGGCGATCAGGTCGTCGAGGCTGGAAAAGTAGTAGGTCGTCGACGCCAGCGGAAGGCCCGCCCGACGCGCGACGGCTCGGTGGCGGACCGCCTCGAATCCGCCTTCGCACAGCAGCTCGGCGGCGGCGCTGACCAGCGCGTACCGTCGACGTTCACCCTTGGGAGTGACAGCTGCAGTCACCTACGACATGCTGCCAGTCAGCCTGATGCCGCATTGCCCTTTCCGGCAAACGCCAGGTGTGATGTGACTCAGCGCCACTCTAAGATTGCCCGCATGCCCGAACTGAGTCGTCGCGCCGTGCTGCGCCTTGGCGCCGGTGCCGCGGCAGGAGCGCTGGGCGGCTACGCGCTGGACAGGTTGCCGCCTGCCCGACCCCCCGTCACCGCCCCGGTGGCGATGGCGGGCACCGGCACCCCGCTGGCGCCGCGTCCGCCGTTGGAGCCGGCGCCCGTTGCGGCCCCGACGATGGTGACCGGCTCGTTCGTGTCTGCGGCGCGTGGCGGGATCGCGACCAACTGGGCGATCGCCCGGCCGCCGGGCCAAACCAGACCGCTGCGACCGGTGATTGCACTGCACGGCAAGGGAAGTAGCGCCGCCACCGTCATGGCCGGCGGCGTCGAACAAGGCCTGGCCCAAGCCGTCGCCGCCGGCCTGCCGCCGTTCGCGGTGGTCGCCGTCGACGGCGGCGGAAGTTATTGGCACAAAAGGGCTTCCGGTGAAGATTCCGGTGCAATGGTGTTGAACGAGCTCATCCCGATGCTGGACACCAAAGGCCTCGATACCTCCCGGGTGGGTTTTCTGGGCTGGTCGATGGGCGGTTATGGTGCGCTGTTACTCGGCGGCCGGCTCGGAGCGCCCCGCACCGCCGCGATCTGCGCGGTGAGCCCGGCACTGTGGATGTCCGCCGGGGCCGCCGCGCCGGGCGCGTTCGACGGCCCCGGCGATTTCGCGGCCAACTCGGTATTCGGGATGCCCGGGCTGGCCTCGATTCCGATCCGGGTGGACTGCGGCAACAGCGATCCGTTTTACAGCGCGACGAAGCAGTTCGTGGCGCAGCTGCCCAGCCCGCCGTCGGGCGGGTTTTCGCCCGGCGGCCACGACGCATCGTTCTGGAGCTCGCAGCTGCCCGCCGAATTGACCTGGATGGCACCGCTGCTGACCGCCTGAGCCATTCGATGCGCCGCGACCTGCGTTTTGCAGAAGAAGTTCGAGAAGGGCTCTGCAAAACGTCGATTTGGGCGCAGGTGTGAGAGCCAGGCTGACCGCCTGAGCAACTACCAGAAGCCTTACGATATCTGATACGATAGCCCGTTCGAACGATCGGAGGGCACCGAATTGGCCAGGCAGCCAGTCGCAGACAAGCGGCAGCGGCGGCAACGTGGATCGATCAGCGTCGACGAAATCATCAACGGCGCGTTCGAGGTGGCCACGGACGTATCGGTCGACGGCCTGAGCATGCCGCTGTTGGCCAAGCACCTCGATGTCGGTGTGACGAGCATTTACTGGTATTTCCGCAAGAAGGACGATCTGCTCAACGCGATGACCGATCGCGCGCTGGGCCAGTACGACTTCGCGACACCGTTTGTCGAGGGCCAGGACTGGCAGGAATCCCTGCGCAATCACGCGCGAAAGATGCGTCAGACGTTCCGGTCCAATCCGATCCTTTGCGATCTGATCCTGATCCGCGGCACCTTCGGCCGGGAGGCGACACAAGCCGCCTTCCAGAAACTCGAAAAAGCAGTCGTCACCCTGGTGGAGGCCGGTCTATCGCCCGAAGACGCGTTCGACACCTACGCCAGCATCTCGGTTCACACCCAAGGTGCCGCGGTCCTGGAGCGGCTGCAGGACAGGTCGGGCGGAACCGAACCGCATCGTCGCAACGAAAGTTCGGTCATCGACCCCGAGACCATGCCACTGATCGCCCAGCTGACCGCAAAGGGTCACCGAATCGGCGTCGCCGACGACATCAACTTCGAGTACGGCCTCAACTGCATTCTCGAACACGCAAGCCGGCGGATCGAAGCGAGTCGCGAAGCGGGCTAAACGTCGGGCTGGACGGACCTGCTCGCCACGGCCAGAAACGCGGCGGTTGAGGCGTGGCCTCACCAAGACACCCCACCAACCCAGAGAATGCCTACCGAGCTTCGATCAGGCGAAGTTCCCTCGTCCGAGTGCCTTGAGGTTTAGCGGGATGCTGTTGCGGTAGTCGGTGATCGACATCTTGTCGAGTGTCCGGAATGCAATGGGGTCCTGTTCAATCCCCAAGTTGCGCAACGCCTTCCGGTGGTCTTTCCACAGATCACGAAGCGGCTTCTTTTTGGTGATGAGGATGCCGTTGAAGTCGACGTCGGTCACGACGATCAGGCGTACTCGCTGCGGGGCCAGCCGGTTGCCCGCGACCTGTAGTCGCAGTTGCTCAACGTCATCGCACCAGTCCTGACCGCTGCGAGCCTTGGACAGCAGATCTTCGAGCGCGTCGATGAGATTTTTGGACAGGTAGTCATGTAGTGCCGGCCGCTCGAACTTCGTCGCCACCCTGGCAGCAAGGGCCAGTTCGTCATCTTCGGTCGCGAAACCTTCGACGGGCTGCGCCGCGACAAGTGCCCCCTTGCTCAGCGGGATGGACATTCTCAGGTCGACCGCCCAATCCCTCCCGGACGCAGGCGGTTTGGTCAGATAGACGTACTCGACGATCTGCCCCGAGCGGATCTGTTGCACCTTCGCCGGGCTGAACGCCGCTCCGATGTCTCGGACGGGGCAAACCTGGACAAACGGGTGGCGCGCCCCCGGTCCTGTAGCAGCGATGTCGCAGGTCTGCGAGACGATTACAAGGTAACCCGCGTCACCCACCTCTGATGCCGCAGCCACAAGCCGGCTTTCGCCATCGGGAAAGTCATCACCCGTCACCGGGTCATGACGTCCCGCGGCAGAAAGCCAAGCCCCAAGATCGCCTTCGACCAGGTGGCCTTGCCGCCACTCGTCAAGTGCCGTGACGATGTCCTCGGGCCAGCTCTCTGGTATGAGGTTGTCGATCGTCAACGGCGTCCGCTTCGCTCGACCAGAGCGACTTTGGGTTTGGCGGTCTTCACGAGCGGTACCTCAACATCCGCGGCGATGCCGACACGCCGCGAGCTTCCGCGCGGCTTCCCGACCGGCTTGGGCAACGCCACGGCCAGGTCCACAAGATCCTCGAACCGCCCTTCTTTGAAGGCGGCCATGCGCTCAGGGGCCGAGTGCAGCCAAGCGGCCACAGGGCGGTCGAGGGAATCGCGCAAGTCGACGAGTGCGTCGGCCAGATGCCACAGGCGGCCGAGGCTGGAAGGACGCGGTCGTGGCGTCGATGGGTTCTTCCACGAGTAATAGGTCCGGCGCTTGATGCCGACAGCGACGAGAAGCTCCTTCTGCGTGACAGCCAGCTCGGTTTGAATGCGTCCGAAGACGGCGACAGGATCCGCAGTGTGCGGGTCGACCTCCGCGGTATCTCCAACACTCATCACCAGCACACGGCCAGCAACCGCGGCACGTGAAAACAGCGTGGAACGATACGAATCCCCACCCAGCACGACCCAGACGGTCTCGTGGTCATGTACCGGCTCGAACGTCTCAGAGAACCGCACAAACGCTTCCCGAAGCGCCGGCGCGGTCGGGTTTAACGACACCGGAGTGGAGTCTGGCCTCTCCTCTACCGATCGGGCGAAAACGTTCCATTTCAAGTCCGGTAGCCACGGCGTGGCCGAACCGAGCGGCGAGGTGATGGCCATAGACATCAGCCTTCCACCTCTGCTTCCGCAACGATTTCTCCCTGCAACGATTTCAGGTAATCAGCCGAAACACATGCCTGGAACAGGCTCAATGCGGTTCGATTCAGTCGCGCCGCGGTTGCAATAACATCGGCCATGACGAAAGCGCTCGCGCCATGGGCAAAGACGTCGAGATCCAGCAAGTAATTGACGGTCTTCGATGCCTGGTCATAGATCGGGCCGTGCCGAAGCAGCGCTCCATGCCGTCCATCGAGGGCAAGCTCGAGTTGTTGTTGCGCCCCGCGAACCATTCCGCCAAAGGCCGCGTTGCCGAGCGGACCGAGAACGGTGGCTTCAATCTTGCCTACCCAGTCCCCGAGCGACTTGCAGGAAGGGTCAACGAATCGGTCCACGTATCGCAGACCGACGCGCTGCACCAGCGATGGAGCCAGGTCCATCTCGACAGCGCTCAAGAGAACCTCCAACGGCGCTCGCATACTGAGACTCCACCGCTTATAGTCACCGACCTGCCACACCACGCTGCCTGGAAAGATCATTGCGCTGTGCTGGCCATCCGAAGACGCGACCTGCCAACCCGTCATCTGATCACCGGACCACGAGGCACCCGCAGCGTTGAAGTTGATCTGCATGGCGCGCTGTGTCGCGGGTTGGATCGTCGGAAAGTCGACCGTGACGACTTCAGCGAGCGCATCGCGAATACGCGCTGCCACCTCCACGGGGACTTCCGCCGTCGAGGATGTGAACTTGACCTCGATGATCGCCACCTCCAACGGCGCGTTCGCTAGCAGGGTCTTGTCGGCCGACGGCAAGCCCCCGAGAGGAACATCAGTGATCGGCAGAGCAGGAGAAATGTCAGTCATCGTTGGTTCACCACGAGTTGCACTTTAGATGCACCATCCGACAAGTATACGTGGAATGCCAGCGATCTCCTGTACCTCTGACCTGGAATAACCCGCTGTCACCCGTGTTTTCGGCCATCACCAAGGGGCGTCTGGCTCAGCGTTCACGCATAGCAAATGCTGCCGAATGTTCGAGATAGGCCGACGGCTCGCCAGCAGGTGGCGGGACCTCGTCACGCAAGAGCTTGGATTTCAACCAAGCAACCGCCCCAATCTTGCTGACGCCCTCACAGATGGGGCGGAGTCGATCTCGGAACTGGTCAATCTTCTGCTGAATGCCCCAGCGGATGAGGAAGACCATCGAACCTGCCATGACGGCCGCAGCTGGAATGCTGACGAGATCGGGAAGTCGCTGGAAACCCTGTAGGTCAACGGACATCCATACGCCGACGAACCCGAAGCTGGCGATTAGCGGCAGTCCTGCCAGCCAGCCGGTGACCCGTCGGTAGAACGAAGTAGGTGCGAGTGCGGGCAGTGTCAGTATCAAAACGACTCCCCACCCCACCAGGAAGGTACGAGTCAGAGCCTGGAACACAGCGCTATCCCACTGGTCGGGATTTTCTGCCAGCGCGGCGGGAGGGATTGCCTTCGCTAACTCTCCGATATGCGCCCACATCGCGTGAGCAAGCAGAAACGTGGTTAGCCCCGCCAGCCCAGCAGAAAGACGCAGCGCCCGGTTGAACCATCGGGAGCCATGGGCTAGCGGTTCAATGACGAGCGCCAAGCAGCTGAGCAGCAGCGCCCAAGCACCGATAAAACTAGAAAAATCCTGGTGCATGACCATGACGATCCCCCTTTCCGGCTGCAACCACCTTGGACGCTGCGAAATTCATCGCGCCACGAGAGTGATTGGGGTCAAATCGAACTCGTTCGCGTGACGCAGTATCTGAAACGCAAGCCAGGAGTTGACCATCGCAACCGCGCCGGCGACCAGCGCCGCCACGTCGTAGGCGACGACTATCTGACCCTGATGGTGACGACAACGCATCATGAAGCCCTTGCGTGGTTTCTGACAGCGCCGCGTTTCGTTGTTGAGCCAGGCATGGCAGCGGTACATCAGACTGCTCGCTATCCCAGCAGGTATCACCACGAGCAACCCCCCGACGAGAACCAGCGGGAGATTCACGATGCCGCCTGTCCTTGTTGTCGCGAAGAAGCACATGGCGAGCAGCACGGCAATGCAAACGCCTGAACTCTTCCACGGACGCCAGTCGTCATGGCGCACCGGCCGACTCGCCGGAGCGGTGGTGCTCTTCTTCACGACCGGCCCATTGAACTTGATGGGCTCGCTGGGGACGTAGCCGCTGCCCCGCGACCCCCGCTTTGAATACGGACAAATCGTTCCTGGTCGGTGGTGTTGCGTCCGGCACCGAAGGTCTTCATCGCACATCTGGTTCTTCCTCCGAGAGGTTCCGGAAAGTATGACCACAGACACCGACACAGTCGGCTCAAACTGGTGACCGCTCTACCCAGCCCCGGCTATCCGACCTGGTACGGAAGTACTCCTCGGCATCCTGTTGTCGACGCGAGACCCCAACACGCTCCGACCGAATACGCCGAACAGCTGCGCCAGCTCATTGACGGGTTTGCCTCGCGCGTAGTGTCGCACCAGCCACCCCGCTTGGTCAGCGGCGAGTTTCAGCCATGCTCGCCATGGCCCGCACTGTCAGGCCGCCGCTATCCACACTTTCGCGCAAGCCTGCAACGGAATTCCCTGCCCGGGTCAGCGCGGCGATGGTCGTCACCTAGATCACAAGCGGGCTGCCCGCTGAGGCCTGGCCATTACGTCCTCGGTGAGTTCAACGACGTTGGCCTCTCGCAGTTCGCCGGCCGGGCCGGGTGTGTGCCATTCGGCCAGGGAGTCGAGCTCGCCGTCCAGATACTGCGCCCGGCAGGCACCACGCTGGATCTCGCCGTCGGGGGTGGTGGGGATGCGCATCGACTCCACCAGAAGGATCGAATCCGCGTGGATCCCATGGTGTTCGGTGAGCGCGGCCTGGATCAGGCGAACCAGGTCGGCGGATTTGGCCTCGCTGATGCGGCGGCTGGCCTCTTGCACGACGATCAACTGCTCGACACCGCCGGATGGCGGTGCGACGGCGAACACCGCGCCGCGGCCGGACACCAACAGCGGATGGCAGCCGGCGACGGTGGCCTCGAGGTCATACGGGTAGTAGTGCGCCCCACCCAGGACCAGCAGATCGTGGCATCGCCCGACAACAAACAACTGCCCACCCCGCACGAATCCTCGGTCCCCGCTGCGCAGAAACGGGCCCTTGTGGGCGCGGGCCGGCATCGCCCCGAACATCTGCTCGGTCGCAGCCGGTGCATTCCAATAGCCTCGGGCCACGCTGGGTCCGGCGATCCAGATCTCGCCCACCTCATTCGGTCCGCAGGGCCGGCGGGACTGTGGGTGGACGATCACTACCTGCGCGCGGGGCCGCCCACAGCCCACCACCTCGATGGCGCCAGGATCATCGGGGGCGGCGTCCACAACCCGATCTGACTGCAGCGCGGCCTGGTCGAGGTGGCGCAGCACCGGCAGCGGCGACGCCGCGCCGCCGGCCACCAACCCGCCGGCCTCGGTGAACCCATACATCGGCGTGAACGCCTCAGCGCGAAACCCCGCTGGGGCGAACGCCTGCGTGAACGCCCGCATGGTGGCTGCCCGCACCGGCTGCCCCACATTGATCGCGGTGGACAGGCTGGATAAGTCCAGGCCCGCCCGCTGCGCCGGGGTGGAGCGCGCCACGCACCACCGGTAGGCGACATCCGGGGCCACCGTCGCCGTGGCCCGCCACCGCGAGATCGACTCCAGCCAGCACAGCGGACGCTGAATGAATGCTGACGGCGCCATCACCACCGTCGAACACCCCCGATACATCGTCTCCAGCACCCCAACGAGCAGACCCATCCCATGATGGGTCGGCAACCATGACACCACCACGTCGCGCTGGTGATCGCCCGGCCAGGCTTGCCCGATGGCCGCCAGACCCGCCATCAGATTGCCGTGCGTCAGCACCACACCCCGAGCCCCACGCGCCGAGGCCGACGGGTACTCGATCATCGCCACGTTGTGCGCGTCGATCACCGGCACCTGCCACGCGCCGGCATCCTGCTCGTCGGTGCCACACCACACCAGCGATTCCCCGTTCACCCGCGCGGCCAGGGTGTCCACCGCCGAGCGGACGCTCGCCGGTGTCGTGGGCGCGGCCAGCGTGAACTCGGCCCTGACATCGGCGATTACCGACGCCAGCCCCGGCCCCACCCGCTCCGACACCGGCACCGCGATAGCGCCGGCATACCAACACCCGAAAAGCCCGGCGATACCGTCCAATCCGGGCCGGCACAGCACCAGAACCAGCGAGCCCTCAATCACACCCGATCGCTGCAACCCCGCCCCGATCGCCCGCGCCCGATCATCCAACTCCCGATACGTCACCTGCGAGCCATCGCGACCATCACCGTGATAGGAGAAGCTGAACGCCAGCTTCTCCCCACACCACGCGGCCTGCTGACCCAGCAACTCCACCACGGTGTCCGCGGCAAGTGTGACCTCCCCGACGAGGCGGGGCGCCGGGTGTTGCTGGGTGGGCTCACACGACACGTAGGCCGTCCGGGATATTGCGCGGGTCGCGCCAGAACGCGTCGTGGACAAAACGATGGAACAGATCCGGCGGCAGCACGGTCTCGCGCGGTTCGGCTTTCACCTCGCCAGCCACGGTGTGCAGGCCGGGCGTGCCGGCCCGTTCGTCGAATTCGGTGACGTCGTAGTCGACGTGGCCGAAGTCGTGGCTGAACACCGGTTCGCCGATGAAGTCGTAGATGGCGTGCATGGTCTTGGCCGGGTCGCTGGTCAACGTTTCGTACTGCACCAGCAGCAGCCGGTCGCATTGGGCGCCGTAGCAGGCCTGTTTGAGCGCATCGAACGGAGCGCCGACCATGCCGTTTTGGCCGGCCACACCGTTGGCGCGGGTATACACCGTGCCGCCGGGCTGATAGTTGAAGATCGACGACGGACTAAACACGTTGCGCTGGATCAAACGTTCGATGCTGTCGATCACCCACGGCATCTCCCGCACGCAGGCAATCACTTTCGCATCCGGGAACAACCGGGCGATCGCCGGCATCCACGCACACCAGCCCCGGCTGGTATCAAAGATCACCTCGGCATCGCACTCGGCGTAAAAGGTGTCGAACAACCCACCCAAGATCCGCTGCCGCTTAGCGTCGTCGATAAACACCGAAAACTCATTGCGGGCACTCATCTCCCCCAACAGCGCCCCGAACAGCCCGGCCAGCGGACCCGACATCCCGGCCTCGAACCGCGGGTTTTGCCGCAGCAACGCCGCCAACAGTGTTGAACCCGAACGCGGCAAACCCGAAATGAAATGAATCGACGTCACGGTGTGCTCCCGACTTGGCGGAATGTCTGCTGTCCCCGGGCCAACGCTGCTTGGATGAGCTCGGCTACTGTGGCCTCCTCCGGGCTCCTGCCCCCGTTTGGTTGCAACGGTGCGTACCATTCGGCACGCGTCTCCAGGTCGCGCTCGAGGAACTGCTGCCGGCACGCACCGCGCTGGATCTTGCCGCTGGACGTGGTGGGAATGCGCATCGGCTCGACCAAGATCACCGAATCCGCCTGGATCCCATGGTGTTCGGTGAGCGCGATCTGGATAGCGTCGACCATGTCGCCAAGCTTGATTTCGCTGACCTGGCGATCCACCTCCTGCACCACAACGAGTTGTTCGGCAGCATTCGGTTCGAAGGTAACCGCGAAGACCGCACCTCGACCTGACAGGAACGCCGGGTGGCAGTCCTGCACGGTGGCCTCGATGTCATTGGGGTAGTAGTTGGCGCCGCCGATGATGATGAGGTCCTTGCAGCGTCCGGTGATGAACAGTTCTCCGCCACGTAGGAAGCCCAGGTCCCCGGTCCGCAAAAACGGGCCCTCGCCCGTGTCCGACAAGAACACGCGAAACGTCGTGTCGCTGTCAACGGGTGCTGCCCAATAACCTTGAGCGACACTGGGTCCGCCGATCCAAATCTCTCCCACGTGATCGCTGCGGTCCTCGTCGTCCCCGTTGTAGGAGAAGCTAAACGCGACCTTGTCGTGATACCGCTCGGCTTGCTGCCGCAGCAGATCCACCACGGTCTGCGCGGTGGACAATGCGTCCTTGGGCATGTCGTGACCCTCACTCTTCATGAGCCAGGCTGCACTGGCCGGCGGTCGCCGGGTCCGAAGACTCGACGACCGCCGGTTGTGGGTGACTCCGTGGGCTGGTTAGAGATTGTTCACATCGACTACCCGCCGTGCCGGAGCCACGTCTATGGATGGGGTTGCCCGGCGGATGTGGCCCAGCAACCCCACCTACTAGCCGGGCTTACCGTCGCTGCCCTTGGCGCCGGTGGTACCCGAGCCCCCGTCGGGATTACCCGTGCCGCCACCGGCGCCGCTACCGCCGCTGCCGCCGCTACCGGGTGTCCCGGCAGTCCCACTCCCGGTGGGAGTGCCGCCGTTGCCACCGGTGCCACCGGTGCCGCCGGTCCCGCCGCTACCGCCGGTTCCTTCGGCGCCGCCTGTGCCGCTGGTGCTCACGCCGCCTGCACCAGCGTTCCCGCCGGTGCCGCCGGCACCGCCAGAACCGCCATTCCCGCCGGCCAGGCCGTTGCCGGAACTATCGACACCACCCAGACCACCAACACCACCGGTGCCGCCCGTTCCTCCGGCCCCGCCGTTGCCGCCGGCACCGCCGCTACCGGCGTCGGCGCTGCCACCGGCACCGCCTTCACCGCCCGACCCGCCAGCCGCACCGGTCAGACCGGTGCCGCCAGCCGTCGTCGGGGCGGCAGTGCCGCCCGCGGCGGCACCACCGCTGCCGCCCGCACCACCGTTGCCGCCAGCACCGCCATCGACGCTGCCGGCTCCACTGCCGCCCACGCCACCGTCACCACCGGCGCCGCCGGCGCCGGCCAGGCCGCCGGCAAAGTTCCCTTTGCCGCCCGCACCACCGTTGCCACCGCTACCAGCGTGGCTGGCTCCGAAGCCCACATCGTTGGTCGGGGTCACGACACCACCGCTAGCACCGCCGGCACCACCATCACCACCCGCACCGGCGGCAACACCCCAGCCGGCACCCCCGGCGCCACCGTTGCCGCCGTTACCACCCGAAGCCGTGCCGTCACCGCCCGCGCCACCGCTACCGCCGGCACCAGAAGCGGTGCCGGCCCCTTCGAGGCCTCCACCGATGCCGCCGGCGCCGCCGTTACCGCCGTTACCCCCGACACTGACACCCTGGTCAGCGCCAGCCCCGCCGGCGCCGCCGTCACCGCCGCTTGCCCCTACGCCGCCGATGCCGCCACCGCCACCCGGGGCGCCGTTACCGCCGTTGCCGCCTTCGCTGAAAATCGTGCCATTATCGTCCCAGCCGGTGGCATAGCCGCCGGTCGCGCCGTTACTACCGGCGCCACCATTCCCGCCGGTCGTGCCGCTGCCGCCCCCGCCGCCGTTTCCGCCGTTACCGCCCTCGAACGTGCCGGTGCCGCCGGCTCCGGCGGTGCCGCCAGCACCGCCGGAAGAACCGGTGACGGGAGAGCTGGCGAGGTCAGCGTGGACACTGGCGCCGCTAGCACTGCCACCCGCGCCGGCGCCGCCGCCCGCGCCGCCAATCGTTTTCACGGTGTCGTCGCCGGTGGCGCCGTCGCCGCCGGCACCCCCGTTACCGCCGACACCGCCGCCAAGGACGCCGTTACCGCCGGTACCGCCGGTACCGCCATACCCACCCGTGCCGTCGGTGGCGTAACCGCCGTTACCGCCGTTACCCCCGGCAGTGCCGACACCTTCAAAGGAAGTACCCGCAGCACCGGCATGACCGCCGTCGCCGCCGTTGAGGCCGTTACCGCCGTTACCGCCGGCACCTCCGGCGCCACCGAGGTAGCCGTCGTTGCCCCGTCCAGCATGACCGCCGTCGCCGCCGTTGCCGAGGTAATTGCCGGCGGCGTCTTTGTACGCGTCACCGCCGGCACCGCCGGCACCGCCCGCGCCACCCATACCGTCCTGGCCCGCTTGCCCGAATGAGCCGAAGACTTTAGCGCCACCCGCGCCGGCGACACCGCCGGTGTAACCACGCCCACCATTACCGCCATTAGGGTCAGCGGCGGTGCCGGTGGCGCCAGCACCGCCGTTACCACCCGCACCGCCAGCGCCGCCGTTGCCGCCGTCACCGATCAAAAACCCGCTTCTCCCCCCGTCACCGCCATAGCCCCCATATCCGCCATAGTGACCATTCCCGCTGCCGCCACCAGCAAAGGTGCCATCAGCACCGGCAGCTCCGTTCCCCCCGGCCCCCCCGGCCCCACCGTTGCCGAACAGCCATCCCGTCGCGTTACCCCCGTCACCGCCGTAGCCGGCGCTGCCGTAATAGCCATACCCGGTGTAGCTGCTGACTCGGTAGACAGACCAGCTACCGTCACCGCCGTTACCGCCGTTACCGCCGTCACCCATCCATACGCCACCGGCACCACCGGCACCGCCATCAGCGCCGGCGCCACCGGCACCACCGGCACCGCCATTGCCGATCAACCCGGCAGCGCCACCGTCGCCGCCAGCAACGCCGGCGTTGGCGCTTTCGTCGTAACCGGTTCCCCCATCGCCCAACCACAATCCGGCGTCGCCACCATTGGGATCGGCCGCGGTCCCGTCGACACCGTTACCGATCAAATACAGCCCAGACGCCTGGTTGATCGCATTGTCGACCTGCTCACCGAACGGACTCGTGATCCAGGCCTGTTCGGCGGCGTGAATCGGGGTGTAGATGTAGGTGTCGAACAGCTGCGCGTAGTCGATTGAAGAACTGGTTGCGGCAGCGCTGGCCGCATCCAGTGACGACGCTGCGGTCGCCGTGCTATCGAGGGCAAATGTGGGGTCGACGGCATCCACCAGAGAGGTCAGATCAGCACCCAGGGTGGGGTCGATACCGGCCAACGAATTAATGATCGGCTCGAAGATCAGGTCCTCAAAATCGGCCTGGGCCGGTGGCGCGGCCGCCAGCGGTGACATCCCTAACGCGAGAAACGCGCCCACCGCACTGCCGGAACCGATCGCCCGGTTGCGGGGCCGCCCCTTCTTACGGTGCAGGCCACGCTGGCTGGGGGTGTGACGACGAGTCATGTGCAAACACCTTTCGTGTGAACAACCCCATATGGGGCGGTGAAGCTGGGGAGTGGAATGGTTTTGGCCGATCAGAATGCGGCGAGAAGGTCTTGCACCCAGGTGGACAGGTCCGCGGCCACGGTGGCGGCGCTAGCACCGCCGTCGAGGAGATCGGTGGGGATCGTGGGGAGCGTGACGTCGGCCAACGGTGACCCCGAGCCGCTCCAGCCCAGCAGGTCCGCGATGGTCTGCGCCCAGCCCTCCAATGCCCCGATCGGGCCGATCGGCTGGCTGGGAGCATCGATGGTTCCAAGGACAGGAACCCCGGTGAGATCAATACCAACACTGTTGAAAATCGAGCCGCCGACTCCGTCGGCGTCCGCCCCTACTCCGCCTGGACTGAGCAGTCCACCGAACGCGAAGTCGAGATTCTCGACGTTCATGCCCGCCGGCAAGTAACCCGACGACTCGATCGCCGGGATCAAACTGTCGAGATTGAGATCGGCGCCGTTGAAGAATGCGCCGACCATATTGGCCAGCGTCTCGTTGAAGGTGTCCCCGTCGCTGATGCTGTTGAACAGCGCCACCCAGGGACTGATGAACGGGCCCAGATCGCCCATGATGATCCCGCTGGCCGGTGAACCCAAGAAATCGATGATCGGGGTCAGCGTCGAAGCTTCGTCGGCTGGCAGGAAACCGGGAACCTCAGAGAAGAGGAGATAATGACCGGAGAAGCCAGTCCCCTCAATGGTGTGCTCAAGAACCGTGTTCGTGGTAGCCGTAGTTGCGTTCTGCAGCCCATAGCCCGTCAACACCGCCGCCAGGTGCGACTGTATCTCGCTGTTGATGCTCGTGATGGTGCTGCTCGTCGGGTCGTTGAAGAAGTCCTGCCAGAATCCGGACTGGTTGGCGATCAACTGCTGCAACCCGATATAGGTGGCGTCGTAGAAAGTGTTGAGCAGCGGCGTGGCGTTTTCGGACGCGGTGTTGAATTGATCGATCCAGGGGGTGAGGGTGTCGGGCAAGGTGTCCTCACCCGCGGTGAGTGCCACGTCCCGGAGGGTGCCGACGTCGGGCAACGGCGCCGCCACCGGGGTAAATATGACAAGGCCGGCACCAACAAGAGCGGCACCGGCGATCGCGAAGGGGCGAAGCTTAGCTAAGCAGGGAGAAGCCCCCCCCCCCCGCTTGGGCGCGCACTGTTGCGCAAGTACGCGGCGACGTCGTGCTGAGAGCCATGGATGCTGTCCCTTCGCTGTGCTGGATCGATTCGCTGGATGTCATGGCTGAGCCGAACGACGCCGGAGCCGGAATAGAGCCGGCGGTGGTGCTGCGCGCCAGGTGCACGATGCCTCCTCGGTCGGTGTCGGCTAAGACAAGGCCAAAACGTACCTGAGACAGGCCTGAGGACCGCCAGCTTTTCGCACAGCACCCTCTGATTCGTCGCGCAGCTCCGCTGGCCCGCAATCTGAAGGTGACCGGAACGTTGCTGGTTACTTCGGCCAGAATGGCACTACAGCAAATGTGTTGCGGTCATCAAGATAGTTCAGCCCGAAAGTACCGCCGCGCCGGTTCTGGAACACGTTACCGCTGCGGTAATGAGTTCGCTGGACAGGAGTTCTGCCCTTACGAACAGCGTGACCACCGTGTCCACGCGTTAGCTGTCGCGATCAGTTACCAGACGGCATCTAGTGTGCCTTCGGCCCGCGCCCACCAACCGCGACGCGAACCGGCCTGACCGACACGCCTTAACCGCCGCCGCGGCGGCGGCGAATTCCTCTGCCCAGGGCTGCCGCGCCGGGCAGTGACGGCGACCAGCCCCAACAGCACGGTGCGTCCGAAGTCGACGAATGCGGCGATTCTGTCTGACATCGATGGCCGGCAACGCGGTCGCATCGATCGATATGGCGGCAATCCTACTGTGCTGCACTAGATTCCATGGCAGGTCCGGGGCGCCGAGCGTGTACTGGTGGCGGAAATTCGGAAATTCGCCGTGGTTGCACGTTCGGCGAAAGATCAGCCCCCACGGCATCCCCGGGACATACGGCAGGAGAACGGTATTCGGGCTAGACCTCGATCACCACGGCGCCGCCCTGGCCGCCGCCCGCACACATCGCTGCCACACCGATCCCGCCGCCGCGACGGCCCAGTTCATGCACCAAAGTGGTGAGCATCCGCCCCCCGGAAGCCGCGATGGGGTGGCCCAGGCTGCACCCACTGCCGTAGATGTTGACTAGGTCCTCGTCGATCCCATACTCGCGGCATGCCGCGATCGGCACCGACGCGAACGCCTCGTTGATCTCCCACAGCGTCACGTCACCAGGGGCTAGACCGGCGCGCTCGAGCACCTTGCCGATCACCTTCACCGCGCCCAGACCGGTGTCGCGTGGCTCGACGCCGGCCGAGGCCCACGTCTTGACAGAACCCAGCACCGTCAGCCCGGCAGAGCGGGCGAAGTCTTCGTCGGCCAGCGTCAGCGCGGCGGCCGCGTCGTTCGTCCCGCTGCTGTTGCCGGCGGTGATGGAAAAGCCTTCGATCTCCGGGTGCAGCACTTTCAGCGATGCCAGCTTCTCCAGGCTGGTTTCCCGGCGGGGGTGTTCGTCGACGCTGAAGTCCACCAGCGCATCATCGGGGCCCTGAATTTTCAGCGGAACGATCTCGTCAAGGAAAGCGCCGTTGTCGATCGCGGCGATGGCACGTTGATGCGACCGCAACGCCCAGGCATCCATTTCTTCGCGGCTGATACCCACCGCCTGAGCGGTGTTCCACCCCACCGTGATCGACATGTCGCGGGTTGGCGCGTCGGGTGCCTCCACATGGGTGGGCGGCAGCCACTGATCGACAAACTCCAGGGTCGGCCCCGGGATGCGCTGCTTCATCAGCGGCGTCATCGACAGCGACTGCACGCCGCCGCCCACGACCACCCGCTCGACGCCGGAGCCGATCTGCGCCGCCGCGTTGGCAACCGCGGTGAGGCTGCCCGCACAATGCCGGTTGACGGCCTGACCGGGCACTGAGACCATGCCCGAGGCCGCTGCCGCGTAACGCGCCAGATCGCCTCCGCCGTAGTGGGATTCGGCGAAGATGACATCGTCGATGTCGGCCGTGTTCACTCCGGCGCGCCGGACCGCTTCCTGCAGGATCGTGACGGCCAGCGCTTCGGGAGGAGTGTTGACCAACGAGCCCTTGAACGACGTCCCGATGGCGGTCCGGACAGCACTGACAATGACGGGCTTGGGCATGTGTCAACCTTCGGGATTCGGAGGGCTTACAAAAGTACGCTGATGTGTCAATCGTATCAGCTACCGTAGCGACGACGATAACGGGTGCTTGCTGGCCGTAAGGCACGCTGAGACACTGGGGTCCCGCGCCCGTCTGCACGGAGGTGCCGATGCTCTTTCGTCAGCTGGAGTACTTCGTCGCGGTTGCCCAGGAGCGGCACTTCGCCCGGGCCGCCGAGAAGTGCTATGTGTCGCAGCCGGCGCTTTCGGCGGCGATCGCCAAACTCGAGCGCGAGCTCGACGTCACCCTGATCAACCGCGGACACAGCTTTGTCGGGCTGACCGCGGAAGGCGAGCGCCTGGTGGTGTGGGCCAAGCGAATACTGGCCGAGCACGATGCGTTCAAGGCCGAAGTACGGGCCGTGCGGTCCGGGATCACCGGCACACTTCGGTTGGGCACAGTGCCAACGGCTTCCACCACAGCCTCGTTGGTGCTCTCGGCGTTCTGTTCGGATCACCCGTTGGTGAAGGTGCAGATCCATTCCCGGCTGGCCACCACCGAGCTATACCGACGGCTGCGGGATTTCGAGCTGGAAGCAGCGATCGTGCACAGCGTTCCCGAAGAGGCCCGCGACGTGGAACTGGTCCCGTTGTACGAGGAACGTTACGTCCTGCTGGCGCCGGCCGACATGCTGCCGGCAGGCACTTCGACGGTGCGGTGGCCGGATGCGGCGCAGCTGCCGCTGGCGCTGCTGACACCGGACATGCGAGACCGGCAGGTCATCGACGCGGCTTTCGCCGACCACGCTATCGAAATCACTCCACAGGTCGAGACCGACTCCGTCGCTTCGATGTTGGCGCAAGTCGCTACCGGCAATTGGGCGTGCATCCTGCCGCACACCTGGCTGTGGACCACCTTAATGGCCGGCGACATTCGCGTGTTCGAACTCGTCGATCCCGCTCTCACGGCACAGATCACCGTCGCCACCAACTCCGCGGAGCCGGGATCACCGGTGGCCCGGGCTCTTTCAGCCTGCGCGCAAAAGTTGTCGCTGAACGAATTTTTCGAGGCCCGGTTGCTCGGACTCACCGGCCGTCGCTGACCATCACGCTTTGGTGGCGGTGCTTTTAGGGTTGAGGCTGGTCAGGTGTCCGCTCTCGACACCGGCGGCGGGGTCGAGCTCGCAGTCCACGAGCGCCGGCCCGTTCGATGCCAGCGCATCGGCCAATGCTGACTGCAGTTCGCTGGGTGTGGTGACGTGATAACCCTTGCCGCCGAATGCTTCTGCGATCAACTCGTGGCGCGCATGCGCGCTGAGCACGGTCGGCGCCGGGTCGGTGCCCGAGGTCTCGTCACCGCGGTAGACCCCGCCGTTGTTGAGGATGACGACGACGATCGGTAGCCGATAGCGGCATATCGTCTCGAATTCCATGCCGCTGAATCCGAATGCGCTGTCACCCTCGATTGCCACCACCGGTTTGCCGGTTTCCACCGCGGCGGCGACCGCGTAGCCCATACCGATGCCCATCACGCCCCAGGTGCCGCTGTCGAGGCGGTGTCGCGGGAGCTGCATGTCGAGGACGTTGCGGGCAACGTCCAAGGCGTTGGCGCCCTCGTTGACCAGATAGACTTCCGGATGCTGTTGCAGCACCTCGCGAACCGCACGCAGCGCGTTGTGGAACCGCATCGGGTGCGGATCCTCGGCCAATCGCTCTTGCATCTTTGCGTCATTTTTAGCTCTGCGTTCGGCGAGTTCGTCGGTCCACGCGGTCGGTGCGGCGATCGGATGGGCGTCAACGCGGTCGAGCAGTGCCGACATCACCGAGCCGATGTCACCGGCCAGCGGCGCGGCGACCGGGCGGTTGCTGTCGAATTCGGATGCCGCGACGTCGATCTGGATGAACGTCGCGTCGGCTGACCACGTCGGTGAGGCACCGTGGCTCAGCAGCCAATTCAGCCGGGCCCCGACCAGCATGACCACGTCCGCGCGGGCCAGCGCCAGTGAGCGTGCCGCTGCGACGGATTGCGGGTGGGTGTCGGGCAGCAGCCCCTTGGCCATCGACATCGGCAGATACGGAATGCCGGTGGTCTCCACGAATTTTTGAATTACGTTGTCGGCCTGCGCATATGCCGCTCCTTTGCCGAGGACGATCAGCGGACGTTCCGCTTGCGCCAGCAGCTGTGCAGCACGATCGACGGCCTCGGGCGCAGGCAGTTGGGCGGGATCGGGGTCGACCACCCGCCAGATGGTATGAGCGGCCTTCTCCACCTCGATGGCTTCCGCGAGCACCGCACCCGGGATATCGAGGTAGACCCCGCCGGGTCGTCCGGAGACCGCGGTGCGAATGGCACGGGCGATGCCCAAACCGATGTCCTCCACGCGGGCGATCCGGTAGGCCGCCTTCGCGAACGGGCGGGCCGCGGCGAGCTGATCGAGTTCCTCGTAGTCGCCGCGTTGCATGTCCACAATCGGGCGCTCGCTCGAGCCCGCGATCTGGATCATCGGGAAACAGTTGGTCGTGGCGTTGGCGAGCGCAACCAGGCCGTTGAGGAACCCGGGTCCGGAGACCGTCAAGCAGACGCCGGGCCGGCGGGTCAGAAACCCGGCCGCGGCCGCGGCGTTGCCGGCGGATGTCTCATGCCGGAATCCGATGAAGCGGATGCCGGACTTCTGCGCGAGACGCGCGAGGTCGGTGATCGGGATGCCGACGAGCCCATAGATGGTGTCGACCCCGTTGAGCTTGAGGGCGTCGACGAAAAGGTGGAAGCCGTCGGTCAGCTCGGGTTCCGAGTGGGTGGTCATGGCTATCACTGTTATCTGATTTCGCACGCACGTCCAAGACCCACCTGCTATGCAGCGATAGACGGCGTCTATCGAGTGGTAGCGGACGAGTATTGGACGGCTGCGCAGCATCGGGGGCATCGTGTGGAAGATGAAGACCCACGACAGCGGTTCGAGCCCGCGTATCGCCGATCTGGTCGCCGCGACGGCACGTCGCCATCCGGAGGCGCGCGCGCTCGTCGTCACCGCCGACCGCAACCCGATCACCTACCGCGAGCTGGTGGGGCTGGTCGATGACCTGGCCGGGCAGCTGACCCAGGCAGGGCTGCTGGCCGGCGACCGGGCAGGGCTGCGCGCACAGAGCAGCGCCGAGTTCGTGGTCGGGTTGCTGGCAGCGTTGCGCGCGGGGCTGGTCGTCGTCCCGGTGGATCCCGCATTGCCCGCCGCCGACCAGCAGGCGCGGATCACCGCCGCAGGCGGGCGAGTCGTCTTGGTCGACGAGGACGCATCTGAACAGACGGCGCTGCCGCACTGGCCTATCTCGATCACGGTCAACGGGGCTGGCATCACCGCTCATGTCGACGCCGCATCGCCGCCGTCGCCCGCGGGTGCCGAACCCGACGGGCTGCGGTCTGACGATGCGCTGATCATGTTCACCGGTGGTACCACCGGCGCCCCGAAAATGGTTCCCTGGACTCACGACAACGTCGCAACCTCGGTCGGCAACGTCATCGCCGGCTACCGGCTGGGCCCCGACGACGCGACCGTCGCGGTGATGCCGCTGTTCCACGGGCACGGGCTGATTGCCGCGCTGCTGTCGACTCTGGTGTCGGGAGGGACCGTGCTGATTCCGGCCCACGGCCGGTTTTCCGCGCACACGTTCGACGACGACCTACGAGCCGCGAGCGCGACCTGGTTCACCGCAGTTCCGACGATTCACCAAATCCTGCTGAGCCGCAAGGACACTCACGCTGAGCGGGAGCGGGCCCGGCTTCGCTTCATTCGCAGCTGCAGTGCGGCGCTGAGCCCGGAGACCGCCTTCGCGTTGCAGAGAACGTTCGCGGCACCGGTGCTGTCCGCCTACGGCATGACCGAGGCCACCCACCAGATGTCAAGCACCAGCGAGGACGAGACGGTGACGGCCGGTCTGGTCGGCGGACCGACGGGAGTGCAGGTGCGGATCGTCGGGGACGACGGCCGACCCTGCCCACCGGATGCCGTCGGCGAAATCTTGGTCAGCGGCCCCACGGTGGTGCGTGGATACCTGGCCAATCCGAGCGCGACCGAGCAGACCTTCACCGATGGATGGCTGCACACCGGTGACCTGGGCACCCTATCGGATGCGGGCGAGCTGACGCTGCGTGGCCGCATCAAAGAACTCATCAACCGCGGCGGGGAGAAAATATCCCCCGAGCGAGTCGAGCTCGTGCTGGCCAGTCACCCAAACGTCCTGGAGGCGGCCGTCTTCGGTGTTCCAGACCGGCTTTACGGCGAGACGGTCGGCGCGGCGGTGGTGCCCGATCAGTCGGACCCGCCGACCGCCGACGAACTGACCGAGTTCTGCCGCGGGCGGCTCGCGGGCTTCGAGGTGCCCGCCAGCATAGCGCTGACGGACGAGCTTCCGCACACCGCAAAAGGATCCGTCGACCGGCGCGCGGTGGCCGAACAATTCGGCAAAGGCGACTGACCGGTGCCGCCTTTCGATTGGGACCTGCCCTACGCCTGGCCGCGAAAGCCCGTCCTGGCAAGCAATGTCGTGTGCACGACACAGCCGCTGGCCGCCCAGGCGGGTCTTCGGATGCTCGCCGAGGGCGGCAGCGCGGCCGATGCGGCGATCGCCACTGCAATAGCCCTGACAGTGGTAGAACCGGTTTCCAACGGCATCGGCTCGGATGCCTTCGCGATCGTCTGGGAAGGTCGGCAACTGCACGGGCTCAACGCGTCGGGGCGTTCGCCTGCCGCGTGGACGCCAGAGTACTTCAACGGCAACGGTGTTCCGGTGCTCGGCTGGAATTCGGTGACCGTGCCGGGTGCGGTGTCGGCGTGGGTCGAACTGCATGCCAAGTTCGGCAAGGTTCCGTTTGAGCGGCTGTTCGAACCCGCGATCTCGTATGCCCGCAACGGCTTTCTGGTCTCCCCGACGATTGCGGAGCAATGGGCCGCCATGGTGCCGCTATTTGACTCCCAGCCCGGATTCGCCGAGACATTCATGCCCGGCGGTCGAGCACCGAAGCCCGGTGAACTGGTGATGCTGCCCAACCACGCGACCACGCTGGAGATGATCGCGTGCACCGATGGTGAAGCGTTCTACCGCGGCGAACTGGCGGCGAAGCTCGAGGCCCACTCGACGGCCAACGGCGGCGTCATGCGGGCCAGTGACCTCGCGGCGCACCGCGCCGACTGGGTCGGGACGATCAACGGCGATTACCGCGACTACACCATCGACGAGATACCGCCCAACGGCCAGGGCATCGTCGCCTTGATCGCCCTCGGAATACTCGAATATTTCGACATGGCCTCCCTCCCAGCAGATTCCGCCGACTGCGTGCATCTGCAAATCGAAGCGGTGAAGCTCGCCTTCGCCGACGCGCAGGCCTATGTCGCCGACATCGAGCACATGCCGGTACCTCCGGAGCATCTGCTCGACAAGGACTACCTGCGGCACCGCGCGACGCTGATCGATCGGAACCGGGCGAAACCGGCATCCGCGGGAACACCCAACGGCGGCACCGTATATCTCACCGCCGCCGACGCATCCGGGGTGATGGTGTCGATGATCCAGTCGAACTATATGGGTTTCGGCTCCGGCGTGGTGGTTCCCGGCACCGGGATCTCCCTGCAGAACCGAGGCGCGGATTTCGTTGCGGCACCGGGTCATCCGAACCAGGTGGGGCCGAACAAACGTCCGTACCACACGATCATCCCCGGTTTCTTGAGCAAGGACGGCGCACCGGTGATGAGCTTCGGCGTGATGGGGGGCCCGATGCAGCCCCAGGGTCACGTCCAGGTGGTGACGCGCATCGTCGACCACGGTCAGAACCCGCAGGCGGCCTGCGATGGCCCGCGCTTCCGCTGGGTGGAGGGCCTGCAAGTCTGCTGCGAGAAGGGTTTTCCGAGCTCAACGCTCGACGAGCTCGAGCGGCGCGGCCACCAGTTGATCACCACCGACGACTACAACCAGTTCGGCAGCTGCCAGGCGATCTGGCGGCTGGAGGGCGGATATCTCGCGGTGAGCGACCCTCGCCGCGACGGCCAGGCCGCTGGTTTCTAGATCACTCTTGCGGGTTACTTCTCGTGTTCGGGTGGGTCGGGGTCTCCGCGGAGGAGTTCGTCGGGGTGGTGGGCATGGTTGATTTCGGGTGGCGCGGTGCCGTCGGTCCAGCCGAGTCGCCCGCTTTCGGTGACTTGGGTGTGTAGTTCGCCGCGACTTGCCCTGGCGTGGTCTGGGCCGCATCCGAAAAACAGTTTGTTGGCGTCGGTGCGGCCGCCGCGAGCCCAGTCCGGTGCATGGTGCACCTCGCAGCGGTAGCCGGGCTCAAGACAATTGGGACGGGTGCAGCCGCGGTCGCGGGCGTGGCAGATCAGCCGTTGGTCGGCGGTGGCTATTCGTTTCTGGCGGCCCAGGTACAGCGGCCGTTCAGTGTGGTCGTCGAAAACTGCAAGATAGTGAATGGCGTTGGCGGCCATATTGATCAGATCCCGCATCGGCAGTCTGGAGCCACCGCCGGTCAGCGCGGGCGCCGGCATTGGGACCGACGAATCGGTGGCGGCGTGAGCGGCTTGGTCCAGCTCGGCCAGCGTGGTGGTGACCACGACGGTGACCGGGTGGCCGCGATGTGTCCCGAGCTTGCCCGAAGCGATGGCGGTGGACATGCCGAGTTTGAACGCGTCGTGGCATCGTTGAGCCGGCGTGCGGTCATCGCGCGCTTCTGGATCGCGGTCGTTGCTATCAGGAACATGACGACCGGGCCGCACCGCGGCGTCGATGGCCTCGAAGTAGGCACGGGCCTCGGGGTCGAGCCAGCCCGACAGCCGGGACATGCCGTCGGGACCCTGCGGGCCGAGGCTAAGCCCGCGGCGCCGTGCGCGATCGTCGTCGTTGAACAGGCCGTCGGGATTGAGGTAGTCGGCGATGCGTTGACCGAGTTTGACCACGATGCCCGCATCGACTTTCGTTGCATGCTCAACCAGCTTGCGCTCGACGGCTGTCACATCGGCGGGCGACACCCGGGCCGGCAGCACGTCGACTGCTCGGCATACCGCCCGGATGTGGTCTTCACCGACAGCGCCGGCCTCGACCGCGGCCGCTAACGTCGGCAACTCCGGGGGCACCGGCGGGCCGGTCAACGACCGACGCGGCCGAATCCGGGCCGCCAGCCTGAACCGGCGGGTGATTTCGTTGGGCGTGACGCGCAGCCGCCTCCACAGTGCGGCGCGCGTCGCCGCTGTCGACCCAGACTCGTCGGGCGGGTCGGCAATCTGTCCGAAGTATCGATACATCAGCCCGCGGTTGGCGCGGTTTTGGGTCTCCAACCGCTCAGCGACATCGACACGAAACATGTTGCCCAGCAGATCCGACGACGTATCACGCAACACATCATGGGCAGCGTCAATCGCATCCAGAGCGGCGTTGATGCGTTCGCGCGCCTGCTCGCTGCCGACCGCTGAACCCATACCTCGACGCTATGAACCAGCCCGACAATCCCGGCCCGGGCAAAGGCGCTACGCCCAATCTGTGGATCAACCGGCAACTGGGGATAAGTTACCGTTGGACGGCCGTTGACAGCTGGACTAGTCGGTATTGCGGGCTATGATGCGCGCACCGCGGCGGCTAGCGACTAGACGCGGATCTTGCCCTTCGGCGGCTACTCAGACTTGACTCCCTGCTTCGAAGCGGTCAAGATCCTTAAATAGACCGACCGTCGGTTTACTAATGGGAGGCTGGATGGCCCGGACCGTCAACGCTGTCGAGCAGGCCGCCCGGCGCGATGCGATTCTGGACGCCGCTCAGCGGCTGATTCTGTCCAAAGGCTATGAGCGCCTGACGATTCAAGACATCCTTGAGGACCTGCGGATCTCCAAGGGCGCCTTGTATCACTACTTTGATTCCAAACCGGCGGTGGTCGAAGCCCTCACCGAAAGACTGGTCGACGATTCCGAACGCGCCCTTGCCCGGATCGCCGAGGAGCCGGAGTTAAGCGCAACCGAAAGGCTGCAACGCTTCTTCGCTGAGATCGTCCGATGGAAATCCCAGCGGCAGAACCTCATGGTGGCGATGCTGCCGGTCTGGTACGCACCCGACAACCTCACCTTCCGGCTGCTGGTGGACCGCGCGACAGCGAAACGACTGGCGCCCCTGCTGAGCACGATTGTCCGTCAGGGCGTAGACGAGCATCAGTTCGCGACCGCCTATCCCGAGCAGGCCGGCGCGATCATCGTCGCCGTTGTGCAAGCACTTCAGGATGCGATGGCTCAGCAACTGCTCACTGGCGCAGCCAAAGTCAAGGAGCTGGTGGCCACCCACGGCGCGCACATCGAAGCGATCGAACGATATCTGGGTGCGCCGGCCGGCACGTTGTATCGGGCCGACGCCCGTGTAGTGAACAGCTGGATCGCGGCTGTGCGACGCGCCGAAACAGCGAGGGCGGAAGGTGCACGATGAAGGTTGATTTCACCGATAAGACCGTCGGCGGCTTCAATTTCGAATTCGTCCGCGGGTTATCGCTACAGGCGGCCGGGGCAGCCGAATACGGCGAGTGCATGGACACCATGAGCCGGGTCAGGAACAACGACTTTGACAGCTGGAGCAGCCAGTGGACCGCCACCGCTGACCGGGTCGCGGACTTCGCCGAGCGTGAAGACCGCCTCGGCAACCGGGTGAGCGCCCGCAGCGCCTTTTTGCGCGCGGCCAACTATTACCGGATGGCGGTGTTCTACACGCATCACACCGATATGCGACACACCCAGCTATGGCGGCACAGCAAGGACTGCTTTCACCGGATGATCGAGCGCAACGACGCTGCGGTCGAGCGCTTGGACATTCACTTTGAGGGGGCG
>Ga0335075_10000463_pt1 | contig 72422 bp, 68 predicted proteins | sample Lox_Sample_24_FD_206723 | JGI IMG/M metagenome (GOLD analysis project Ga0335075, IMG submission 206723) | Soil microbial communities from Loxahatchee National Wildlife Refuge, Florida, United States - Lox_Sample_2.4 | ecosystem: Environmental > Terrestrial > Soil > Wetlands | place: USA... | reverse complement strand
GAGCAGGCGCTCGAAATCACCGACACGCTGGTGCGCTCCGGGGCGATCGACGTGCTGGTGATCGATTCGGTCGCAGCCCTGGTACCGCGCGCCGAGCTCGAAGGCGAAATGGGCGACAGCCATGTCGGCCTGCACGCTCGGCTGATGAGCCAGGCATTGCGCAAATTGACCGGATCGATCTCGCGGTCGCGGGCGATGGTGATTTTCATCAATCAGATCCGCCTCAAGATCGGCGTCATGTTCGGCAATCCGGAAACGACGACCGGCGGCAACGCGCTCAAATTCTACGCCTCGGTACGGCTCGACATCCGCCGCATCGGTGCGATCAAGGAACGTGACCAGGTGATCGGCAACCAGACCCGGGTCAAGGTCGTCAAAAACAAGATGGCGCCGCCGTTCAAGATCGTCGATTTCGATATCATGTATGGCGAGGGTGTATCGAAACGCGGCGAGCTGATCGATCTCGGGGTCCAGGCCGGGGTCGTCGAGAAATCGGGCTCCTGGTTCTCTTACGAGGGCCAGCGCGTCGGCCAGGGCCGCGAAAATGCCAAGGCCTATCTGCGTGACCACGTCGAAATCGGCGAGGCGATCGAGCGCGCGATCCGCGCCAATGCCGGGCTCGTCGCCGAGGCGATGATGGCCGCCCCCGGAGATGTGGCGGCTGAGGAATAGGCGTTGCGCTGACACCGCGACCGGTCATGGAAGGGGAGGCGAGATGCGCGCCGCGGTTCTGACCGGGATCAACCGGCCCTTGCAGATCCTCGACCTGGAGCAGGAATCGCCCAAGGCCGGCGAAGTTCGGGTGCGGGTCAAGGCCGCCGGGGTGTGTATGAGCGACTGGCACATCATCAATGGCGATTGGCCGCTGCCATTGCCGATGGTCTTGGGGCACGAGGCAGCCGGCATCGTCGCCGAATGCGGGCCAGGGGTCAGCGGTATCGCCCCTGGAGACCATGTGATCTTTTCGTTCCGACCGCATTGCGGGCGTTGCCGATATTGCTCGTCCGGGCAGACGGTGCTGTGCATCGGCCACAACGATTCGCCGCGCTGGCTGATGCATGACGGCACCGCCCGCGTCCGTCTCAATGGCGAGCCGGTCAACCAGATGGCACGCATCGGTACCTTTGCCGAGGAAGTCGTCTGTCCGGCCGAGCAGGTCGTCAAAATCCGCCCCGATCTGCCGTTCACTCACGCGGCGATCATTGGCTGCAGTGTCGCCACCGGCATCGGCGCGGTGATCCGGCACGCGCGGGTGCCGGCCGGGTCGAGAGTGCTGGTGATCGGCTGCGGCGGCGTCGGGCTCAATATCGTGCAAGGTGCGCGGCTCGCCGGAGCCAGCCCGATCATCGCCTGCGATCTGCGTGACAACAAGCTCGACTATGCCCGCAGCTTTGGTGCCACCCAGACGATCAACGGCAGCTCGGTCGATGTCGTCGGGCGCGTGCGGGAAATGACCGACGGGCTCGGTGTCGATACCGCCTTTGACGCGATCGGCAGCGAGGCGACTGCGTTGCAGGCCGTCGATGCCACTGCCCCGGGCGGACGGGCCGTTCTGGTCGGCATCCCGGCCTTCGCGACGCGGGCCCCGATCAGCCCATCGCAGCTCGTTTATGGCGAAAAGGTGATCAGCGGCACTTATTACGGTTCGGTGCGGCCCAATATCGACTTTCCGATGCTTGCCGATCTCGACATGGACAAGAGGATCGACCTCGACAGCCTGATCAGCCGGACCTACCGCTTCGAAGAGATCAACGAAGGCTTCCGGCTGATGCTCGACGGAGCGGTCGCGCGCGGCGTCATCGTCTTCGAGTGAGTTCCGCGGCAGACACCGGCCGTGGTTCGAAAGCTGGACAGGACGACCCCGCTTCTTCTATAAGCGCCCCCTGCTGGAGCGCCCAGGTAGCTCAGTTGGTAGAGCAACGGACTGAAAATCCGTGTGTCGGTGGTTCAATTCCGCCCCTGGGCACCATCAATGCCACACTTCGGACCCGCTTGTCGGAGGCCGCCACGCGCGGCTCGCGTAAGCCGGTTTCCGGGCCTGTCCTGCAGGTGAGCCGCCCGTAAATCCTGCGCCCGACGTAAAGCGGGTTCGGCAAAATCCCGTGCAGGCGAGTGCTGTGACCGTTGAGCGTGCTCGCGTTCCACGCACCTCCGCGAGGACGGGGAATCCCCCCGGTTCAGATCAGCCGCGATCGCACGCGGGCTGCGACCGGCACCGGACTCCTCAAAGATGCGCTTGATGGTGGCTGCTTTTTTCGGATGAATCGCGTGCCGGTCCGGCTCGATCTCCCCGTCGGCTCCAATTTCTCGGACGACACCACGGGGCGGGTGCTGCGTGGTACCGGGTTGGTTGACCGAGACCGGTCATTTTTTCGGAAGCGCCGAAATCCCGAGTGATCGGGTAGGCGCGTTACCGGGCGAGGCCGGTTGGCTACGGCACGGTGTGGCGCTTCTTCGCTGCCGAAGGCATCAGCTTAAAAAAATCGTCCACGCCAGCGAGCAAGAGCGGCCTGACGTCGCGGCGGCGCGCGAGGCCTGGATCGCCGCGCAACCCGATCTCAACTCGATCGAGCAGTTCATCGCCAAGCTGAAGGCGCATCTGCGCAAAGCCCAGGAACGCCCGCTCGACGCCCTGTGCCGGCGCATCGGCCAGCTGCTCGATCTCTTCCAGCCGAACGAGTATGCAAACGTCTTCGCCAACTCAGGCTACGCTCGAACCTGATCGGATTCCGCTCTAAATCCGAGGAGATGGGTGTCGGACTTTCGATTTTGTCGGGCCATCATCACCCTTATGGCGGTGAGCTGTGGTTTGATAATGAACCCGCACTCGGCGCGGCGTTCCACTTCAAACTGCCACTGGCACCGGATACGAACTAGGCAGCCAGGCGTTCGACGGTGAATGGCCCGTCAGCGGCCGGTTCAGCTCGTTTTTTCTCGATCTGGGCGAGCAGCCAGGCCTTAACCGCCGCAGCGGCCCGTTCTCGCTCGGCATCGTCATGGGCAAGACGGCGGGCCTTCAGAATGACGGCGCACAACTCGGCAATGCTGCCGCAACGCGTGTCGTTGAAGTGCACAAGCGGAAGGCCAGGCCGGGGCATCGCATCCTGCAGGAGCGCGATCGCCGTCGCCGTCGGAAGGCGATGCTGACGGCCGAGATGCAGAAGAGCGCCGACAAGGCAGTGGCCGCCATTGCCGTCATCGTAACAGCCGCGCGTCCAATGACCGTCATCGGCAAAAAACGCGAGCATGATGTCGAGCAGTTGCACCGCTTTGGCGATTTCCGTTTCGGGCATTGGTTTGATCGCTCGCATCTGGAATAACGAATTCAGAAGAAAGAGGGGCCGGCCGCACATCTGGCGCCGATAGCGCCGTCGCCCACCCCTCCGGCCTCAGCTATTGCGCGGCGGCGCGCATCGGGATGTGCGTCTTCAGGAAGCGGCGCACCCGGTCGATCGTGCGCTGCTTCAGCTCCTCCGGCTCCTTCCACGGGTAGACCGTGATCTCGGCGTTTGGCGCCAGCGAGGCGACGTCGATCGAGGTCTGCAGCGGATGCCCTGGCACGTCATCCGGCAGCACCAGCATCGGCGTGCGGCAGTTCCTGATGAAGTCGCGCGACACGCTGTAGAGGAAGTCGGGCTGCACGGCGTAGAGGTTGTGCAGGTATTGCTCGATCGTGTCCGCCGACACGTCGGGCCGCCGCTTCATGAAATCGGGGACCCAGTTATCCTTGCTATGCCGGTACATGACGGTGGGGTTTTCCGGGCGATGGCCGACGCTCTGACAGAAGACGGCGGCGGCGACGCGACTGGGCGCCCGCTGCATCAGCTTGCCGGCAAAGCAGCCGCCGATGCAGTAGCCCATGTAGAAGAATTCGCGGATGCCGAGATGGTCCATCAGCCCGAGCTGGTCGTCGGCGAATGCATCCCACGGGTTGTCGACCGGCACCGGGCCCGTGGATTCGCCGCCATTGGCGTTGCGCTGGTCCATCGTGACGCAGCGGAAGTCGTTCTTGAACGCCTCCATCGCATTGATGACGGCGGTCGGCCAGTTGCCGACCCGCGAGTTCAGCCCGCCGCCCGGGGTGACCAGGAGCGGGAAGCCGGAGCCCGCCTCCTCGTAGCGGATGCGGACATCGCCTTTTTGATAGAACGGCATGGCTGTTCCTCCTCAACCCGGTGGGCAACAGACGGTCCCGGCGACCGCGGGGCTCCGCGATAGCGAACCCTTGGCGGGCCTGTGCGATGCGCGAGTTCAGCCCAACTCCCGCCGGCACTCAACCCCATTCCGGGATACCGGCACTTCGATTTGAGGTAGTCAAGCCCAAGCGAGGACTCCCACCTCTCGGATATCCTATGAAACGCGGCACGGCCCTTGAACCCCCGCGTGTCGGGCGGCCGAAGGCGGACCGGCTGATCGCGGTCGATCCCGTGCTCGAAGGACGCCATCAACCGCAACGGATATTTGTCTTTGCCAGAGGGATTTGCCGGAGGGAGATGACACCGACGATGTTTCCGACCATTGCCGAGTTGCACGCTGCCTACGCCAAGGATATCTCACCTGCGGCGATCGTCGCCGAGACCTATCGTCGTATTGAGGCGGCCGCCGATCCGGGCATCTTCATCACTCTCGTTCCGCAAGAGGCGGTGCTGGCGTCACTGGCAGCGCAGTGCCCATTCGATCCGACGACAAAGCCGCTCTGGGGTGTGCCCTTCGCCGTGAAAGACAATATTGACGTGGCGGGGCTGCCAACCACCGCGGCATGCCCGGCCTATGCCTACACAGCCTCGGCGACGGCCTTTGCCGTGCAGCGGCTGCTCGACGCCGGCGCCATCCTGATCGGCAAGACCAATCTCGACCAGTTCGCGACCGGTCTGGTCGGTCTCCGCACGCCCTATCCCGCCCCGCGTAATGCCATCGATCCCGCCTATGTGCCGGGTGGATCGAGTTGCGGCTCGGCGGTGGCGGTCGCGCGCGGTCTCGTTTCCTTCGCCCTCGGGACGGACACCGCCGGCTCCGGACGGGTGCCGGCCGGGTTGAACAATATCGTTGGGCTGAAGCCGTCGTTGGGGAGCCTCTCCGGCACCGGCATCGTGCCGGCCTGCCGCACCCTCGACACCATCTCCGTCCTCGCCGGAACGGTGGCTGACGCTGACGCGGCCTTCAGGGTCATGGCCGCATATGATGCGGCGGATGCGTTCTCCCGTCCGCAGCCGATCCCGCCGCCGCCCGCCGCTGTGCCCCCCGGTCTGCGCATTGGCGTGCCGGATCACGCGGGACGCCGCTTTGGCGGTGATGTCTTATCGGCGGCGGCGTTCGACGCCGCTGTTGGTGATCTCGTCACCCTCATGGGCGGCCGGACTCCAGAAATCGTCGATATGGCGCCGTTGTTCGAGGTCGCGAACCTGCTCTATAGCGGCCCCTGGATCGCCGAGCGATATCAAGCGATCCGCGCGATCATCGAAAATACCCCCGAGATCCTTCATCCAACGACGCGGAGGATCATTGCCGGTGCCGCAGCACTCACCGCAGCCGACGCCTTCGCGGGCATCTACCGTCTTGCCGAGTTGCGACGCATAGCCGAGCGGATCTGGACCGGTATCGACGTGTTGATCGTGCCGACCTATCCCCGGCCGCGTCTCGTCGCCGACCTGGTGGCCGATCCGATCGGACCCAACAGCGAACTCGGCACCTACACGAATTTCGTCAACCTGCTCGACCTCTGCGCGCTGGCGGTGCCTGGCCGCCGCCGTGGGGACGGCCTTCCGTCGGGCGTGACGCTGATCGCGCCAAATGGTCGCGATGGCCTGATCGCTGCTCTCGGCGCCCGGCTGCATGCTGCGGCTGGGGTTACGATCGGGGCAAGCGATGTCATGGTACCGGTTGCCCAGGACGGCCCGGCGACCGCAGCACCGGGAGAAATCGAGTTGGCGGTGATCGGCGCCCATCTCTCCGGCATGCCGCTCAATCACGAGCTGACCAGCCGGGGTGCGCGGTTCCTCCGTACTGAGCCGACGACACCGGATTACCAGCTCTATGCCCTGCCGGGCGGGCCGCCTTACCGGCCAGGCCTGATGCGTGTTGCCGACGGGACCGGAACGCCGATCGAGACGGAGGTGTGGGCGATATCGCCGCAGGGCTTGGGGAGCTTCGTCGCCGGTATCCCCGCACCCCTTGGCATTGGCACCGTGCGGCTGGCCGATGGAACGAGCCCCAGGGGATTTATCGTTGAGGCCGAAGGCATCGTCGGCGCCGTCGAGGCCTCGAAATTTGGCGGCTGGCGGCGTTATCTGGCGGAGCGGCCAATGTAATGGGCGTGCCTGGGGCACGGCCGGCCAAGCTGGGGACGAAAAAAGAAAGCGATCGACGCGCCACCGCGCCGGCGCCTCCAGGTGTCAGGCCCGCGATCCCAATGTGCGCACGGCGAGGGCGGCGGCAGAGGCGCGATTCTCGATTCCCAGCTTCGCGTAGATCTGCTCGAGATGCTTATCCACCGTGCGCGTGCTGATGCCGAGGATCTCGCTGATATTGCGATTGGATTTGCCGCGGGCGAGCCATGCCAGCACTTCGGCCTCGCGCGCGGTCAGGCCGAGCGTCTGGCGCAACAACCGATCCTCACCTGGCATATCCGCTTCGGTCAGCCGCAGCAGATGTTCGTCGGGGCCGATCATCCCCAGATAGGACAGACTGACCCGGCGATCGCCCAATTCGAGGACAAAGGCGGCGGGGGAACGCGCCGCGTCGTGCTCGCGCGCCCTGAGCCACGGAACGATCGCTTTCGGCAGGCGGATTTCCGCCATCGCCTCGCCTTCCGACGGGGCCGGCTCGCGGGCCAGCAGGCGCGCCGCTTGCGGCGTATACCAGCGCGTGACGCCGTCGGCGGTGACCGCGAGCAGAAATCGCCCGGCGGTGTCGAGCGCAAGCCGGGCGCTTTGTGCGAGCCGGGCATTGGCGAGGTGCACCCGCATCCGCGCGGTCAGCTCGTCGATGACAATCGGTTTTGTCACGTAATCGACGCCGCCGGCATCGAGCCCGCGCACGACATGCTCGGTGTCGCTGAGACCGGTCATGAAAATGACCGGGACATGCGCGACGTTCGGCAGTTTTTTCAGGCAGCGACAGGTCTCGAAACCATCAAGCCCCGGCATCACCGCATCAAGCAGGATGATGTCGGGTGTGATCCGCTCGACGACGGCCAAGGCGCCGTCGCCATCGATCGCCACCAACACCGTCAGCCCGGCTGCCTTGAGCGTCGTCGTCAGAAAGCTCAGGGTTTCGGGGGAGTCATCGACGACCAGGACGATTTCCCGTTTCGCTGCGTCACGCATCATTCCGCAAATCTTCCAGCGCTTTCATCAGCCGGTGAACCTCGAAGCCGCGCACCAGCGGCCGCAACCGTGCGACAAAATCGCCGCAGCCGCTGTCCTCGTTCTCGATTTCGCGCAATTTGGCATCGACCGCGTCAAGATCGCCGCGCCGGCCGAATTCGATCAGCGTGTCGAGGTCGCCGCGCGCCGGCACGGCGCCGCCATCCAGGGTCGTTGCGCTGTTCCCGCGAGCGGCCGCGGCAAGGCCAAAATCGTCAGCCGTCAACAGGTCCGGCGGCAATACCGGCGGTCGTGCGGCGGCGGTCTCGCAAATCCATTCGAGGCGCAGCACCGCCTCGATGCGATCGAGGAGCCGGTGGACGTCGATCGGTTTCAGCAAAAAGCCGTCGAGCAGCGCCGCCCTTTCGCTGGCCGGCGAGTAGTCGCCGGCATTGGCGGAAATCATGATGATGCGCGGGTGGTCATGGCCGCGGCCGCGCAGTGCACGCGCCACCTCCCACCCGTCGAGGACCGGCATCGAAATGTCGAGAAGGACGAGGTCGGGCTGGCACTCCTCGCAGCGTTCAAGACAGGCGGCACCGTTTTCGGCGCTGAACATGGTGAAGCCGAGCGGCGTCAGCAATTGCCGCATCATGTCGATATGCGCAGGATCGTCGTCCGCGACCAACACCTTGATCCGCTTGCCACGGTAGCCGCGGAGCTCGCGCTGCGGGACCGGCGTGATGGTGGTTCGCACCGGTTCGAACAGGAAGAGCTTGACCGAGAAAATACTGCCTTTCCCGACCTCGCTGGTGACCGAGATCTTGCCGCCCATGATTTCGGTCAAGAGCCGCGTCGTCGTCAGGCCCAGACCGATGCCCGGTGCCGTTTGCGCAAGACGCAGCCGGCTGCGTTCAAATGGCTCGAAGATGCGCTCCAAATCCTCGGCGGGGATGCCGATCCCGGTATCCTCTACGTCGAAGGTGGCGATCTGGTTGCGGTAGCGGACGCGCAGCGTCACCGTGCCCGTTTCCGTGTATTTGATTGCGTTCGACAGCAAGTTGATCAGGATCTGGCTGAGCCGGCTTTGGTCGGCATAGACCACGGGTGGCAAATTGCCGGCTGCCGCAAGGCGCAGATCGATGCCCTGGCCGATCGCCGGCAGGCGAAACATGTTGATGATCTGGTCGAGCAGATCGCCGAGGCGAACCTCGTCGCGATATAGTTGCAGCCGCCCGGCCTCGATCTTCGACATGTCCAAAAGGCCGTCGATCAGATAGGCGAGATGCTGGGCGCTGCGCCGCACCACGCGGATCGCGTCGAGATCGCCGGGCGGCATCGTCGCCGAGCGTTCCAGCAACTGCGCGTAACCGAAGATCGAATTGAGCGGCGCGCGGATTTCGTGGCTGATACTGGTGACGTAGCGGCTCTTGGCGAGATTGGCTGCCTCGGCCGCCTCTTTCGCTTTCTGCAATTTGGCGTCGGTGCGCCGATGCGCCTCGATCTCCTCGGTCAAGACGACGGTCTGATGAACCGATTCCTCCTCGGCGACGTGGCGGCTCTCCTGCTCCAGGACAAACAGCCAGGCGAGCACCCCGGAGATCATCAGCAACGCGAAAAACACCGTCGCGAGCGCGCCGTTTACCGCAGTCCTGACGATGGCGGGGCTGGCATTGTATTGAAAGTCGATCAGCATGATGGTGATGCCGATCACCAGGCTGAACAGCGCCAGGATGCCGATAAAATAGCTCAACCGCGTGGCGAAGCTGTTGGCGAATGCCTTCGGCAGGATCGCCCGGAGGAAAGCCCCGAATTGCTCGCTGAGACGGCTCGCCTCCTTGCAACCGTCATGGCAGCGTGCGTCGAGCGTGCAGCACAATGAACAGATCGGACCGGCGTAGAGCGGGCAGTGCGCCATGTCTTCCGGCTCGAATTTATTGGTGCAGATGCAGCACTCGACTTCCGACTGGCCGGCCCAATCGGTCTCGCGCGAGCGCGCGAGGTAATAGCGTCCATGCGTTGCCAAGGCGATCGCCGGTGCTGTGGCAAAGGCCACGGCAAGACCGATAAACGGCGCCAGGGCGCGCGGTGTATCGCCGAAAGCGCCGAGAAAGGCCGGCGTCGACACCGCCAGCGAGACGGCCATCGCGCCGACCCCGACCGGGTTGAACGCGAAAAGATATGCCCGTCGGAATTCGATATAGGGCGGGCTCAGCCGCAGCGGCTTGTTGATGACGAGATCGGCGATCAGTGCCCCGACCCAGGCCACCGCGAAATTGGCATAGAGGCCGAGGATGCGGTCGATCGCGTCGAAGATACCGAGTTCCATCAGAATGAGGGCGAGCGCCACATTGAACACCACCCAGACGACGCGGCCGGGATGGCTGTGGGTCAGGCGCGAGAAGAAGTTCGACCAGGCGATCGACCCGGCATAGGAGTTCGTCACATTGATCTTGACTTGCGACAGCACGACAAAGATTCCAGCCAGCAGCAATGCTGCCTGCGGCGCGGCGGTGACCTGTTGAAAGGCGAGGCGATAAAGCTCGGTCGGCTCGCTCGCGCTGGTCCAGGGCAGCGCATACCGCACCGCCAGAACGGCGAGCAGCGACCCGGCGGCGATCTTGAGCGCACCGAGAAAAATCCAGCCTGGTCCCGCTGCCGTCATCGCAATCCACCAGCGCCGCCGCCGCCCCGGCTTGGCCTCCGGCAGAAAGCGCAGAAAATCGACCTGCTCGCCGATCTGCGCGATCAGCGAGAGGACGACTGAACCCGCCGCACCGAACATGACCAGGTTGAAAGAGCCGTCGGTGGCGCTCAGCGTGCCGCGGAAGCTGGTCCAGTCGCTGACGGAATGGGTGCTGCCAAAGGCAATGACCGCAAGCGGCAGCAATTGCAGAACCAGCCAGACCGGCTGCGTCCACAGCTGGAGCCAGGAGATCAGCTTGATCCCGTAGGTGACGATCGGGATGATGACCAGCGAGCAGGCGAGATAACCGACCGCCAGCGGAATGCCGAAGCACATCTTGAGCGCCATCGACATGATTGCCGCTTCGATCGCAAAAAAGATGAAGGTGAAGGATGCGTAGACGAGCGAGGTGATCGTCGAGCCGATATAGCCGAACCCGGCGCCGCGGGTCAGCAGGTCGATGTCGACGCCGTTCTTGACGGCGTAATAGGCGATCGGCAAGCCGGTGGCAAAGATCAGCAGACCGACGGCGAGCGTTGCCGCCATCGCGTTGACAAAGCCGTAATTCAACGTGATCGTCGCGCCGATCGCCTCGCAGGCGAGAAACGAGATCGCGCCGAGTGCGGTGTTGGCAACGTGAAAGATCGACCAGCGCCGCGCGCTCTTGGCGGTAAAGCGCAGCGCGTAATCTTCCAGGGTCTCGTTGGCAACCCATTGATTATACTGGCGTCGGATCCGGACAATCCGTTGCCGGCCGCTCATCTCGGTGCGCCTTGCATGCTCGAAAGATGCCCCGCCCTTGGCCGAAAGCGTCGATGTTGCGGCGCAGTATATAGCACCGTTGAACGGCCGCCGGTAGTTTCCGAAAATCCTGCCGGCCGCACCAGCCACAACGTAAAAATTAATTTATTGCAATTGGTTATCTGGAGTACTGCGGCGCAGATACGCGAAATTACGTACCTCGCCAAGGGATTCTGCGTATTTGTGCGGCGCAGCGTCCGACGCATTATTCAGCAGTGCTCTGCGGCCCACCACTCGGCTTGGAGGAGAAGCAATGGCCAGCACCGGTAGCGTCAGCGCTTGGGATGAAGCGCTGCTCGTCGCGTTGATCCAATATCCGGTCCCGGTGATCAGCGGACCGCACGACATCCAGACCCAGGTCCGGCAGATCTGCAAAGCCGTCGACACGACCAAGGCCGGTTATCCCGATCTCGATCTGATCGTCTTTCCGGAATATTCGACGCAAGGTCTGAATACCGCGATCTGGAGCTATGACGAAATGCTGCTGACGCTGGCATCGCCGGAGATCGCAGCGTTCAAATCGGCCTGCCGCCGGAACAAGGTGTGGGGCGTGTTTTCGCTGATGGAGCGGAATGACGATCCGCGGCTGCCGCCGTTTAACAGCGCCATTATCATCAACGCCAGCGGCGAGTTGGCGCTGCATTACCGCAAGCTGCAGCCGTGGGTGCCGATCGAACCGTGGTATCCGGGGAATTACGGCATGCCGGTGTGCGACGGGCCCAAGGGCTCGAAGCTCGCAGTCTGCATCTGCCATGACGGCATGTTCCCAGAACTGGCGCGGGAGGCGGCATATAAAGGGGCCAATGTCTATATCCGCATTTCCGGCTATTCGACTCAGGTCAACGACCAGTGGATCTGGACCAACCGGACCAATGCCTGGCAGAATCTGATGTATTCAATCGCGGTGAACCTTGCCGGCTATGACGGAGTGTTCTATTATTTCGGCGAAGGGACGGTGTGCAATTATGACGGCAATGTCATCCAGCAAGGCCACCGCAACCCATGGGAAATCGTGACCGCCGAACTGTTCCCGCGGCTGGTCGACAAAGCCCGCGAGAACTGGGCGCTCGAAAACAACATCTTCAATCTCGGCTGCCGCGGCTATGTCGGCAAACCGGGCGGCGAAAGAGCGAATTACCTGACCTGGGTGCGTGATTTGGCCGAAGGCAAGTACAAATTGCCGTGGGACGACAAGGTGCGCATTCGCGACGGCTGGAAATATTATCCCGAGGGGGTGAAGCTCGGCTCCATGCCGAAGACGCTGGCAGCGGAATAGCCGGCGGTTTTGCAGCAGGCCGTCAGGTCAACAGGCCGTCTCAGGTCGGGGGAGACAGGCGGTCCGTGACGGTGGCGGGGGGGGGAAAGAAAAGGGGGGCTTTCGCCCCCCTTTTCTTATTAGAGCATGTTCCGACCAGGTCGCATCATCAACTTGTCACCCCCGCGCCGGCGAGGGGCAGCGGTAACGCCGCTTGCCCCGGGTTCCCGCTTTCGCGGAATGACGGTTCAAGGTGATCGAAAACCATTCTAGCCGCGAGTTGCGGTTCCGGCCGGGATCCGATCGGCGGGGATCCCGTCGATCGGGCATTCGGCGGTGCCGACCGTCGTCCGCGTCAACGCCTCGACCTGGGCTCGCGTCGCTTCCGGATCATTGACCCAGTTGCGGTAGAAATCGTAGGGGCAGGCGGCCTCGCCGGGAACATTCTCGCCGGAATTGAGCTTCCCGGTATAGCCGCGATGCAGCAGCTTGAAGAGATGATTCTGTGACTGCATGTTGCGCCGCGCGTCGCGGATCAGCGCCTTCGAGAGCTGAGCATACTGGATGCCGTATTCCTCCTCGCCGCATTCGCCCAGTGTGCGACCGTCAAAACCGATGATCGCCGAGTGGCCGAAATAGGAATAAACCCCGTCGAAGCCGGCGGCATTGGCGACCGCGACGTAGCAATTATTGGCCCAGGCCATCGCCTTCGCCATCAACACCTGCTGTTCCTTGGCCGGGTACATGTAGCCCTGGCAGCGGACGATCAACTCCGCCCCCTTCATCGCGCAGTCGCGCCAGACCTCCGGGTAGTTGCCGTCGTCGCAGATGATCAGGCTGATCTTGAGCCCTTTCGGACCGTCGGAGACATAGGTGCAGCCGCCGGGATACCAGCCTTCGATCGGACACCACGGCATGATCTTTCGGTATTTCTGGACGATCTCGCCGTGATCGTCGATCAGGATCAGGGTGTTGTAAGGCGCCTTGTGCGGGTGCGCCTCATGGCGCTCGCCGGTCAGCGAAAAAACTCCCCATACCGCCGCTTTGCGGCATGCCGCCGCGAAGATCTCGGTCTCCGGACCCGGGATCGTCGCCGCGGTTTCGTACATCTCCGCCGGGTCGTACATGATGCCGTGGGTGCTGTATTCCGGGAAGATGACGAGATCCATCCCCGGCAGCCCGGTTTTCATGCCGGTGATCATCTCGCCGATATGCCGGGCATTGTCGTGCACTTCGGCAATGCTGTGCAGGCGCGGCATCTTGTAATTGACGACGGCAACGCCGACCGTGTCGGCGCTGCTCGAAATGTCTCCATGCAACATGGCCATTCCTCGCTTTCGCAATTCCACATTTTTCGGAGAGGTGGATGCGATCCGCCCGGCGCCGGATGCCGGGCGGATCGGGGCGGCGAGAGCTTACCGGCTGGCGCCGCCCCGCCGCAATCGCCGCCCTCAGGCCGCGGTCTTGCAGACGTCGCCGCAATGGCCTTCGAGCGAGCAGCACAGCGAGCAGATCGACCCGTGATGGAACGGGCACGAAACCATGTCTTCCTTTTCGTAATCGTAGCCGCAGGTGGCGCAGGTCATCTCCAGGTGATGGGTGCCGTGATCGGCCGGTTCACGCGCGATATAGTATTTTCCCTTGGTCGCGATCGCGATGATCGGCGACAGCACAAAGGCCAGCCCGAGCGCGATAAAGCACGAAAATGCCTGCGCCGCCGCCCCGAACAGCCCGAAAAAGGCGAGCACCGAGACGCCGGTCGCGATCAGCATCGCGCCAAAGCCGACTGGGTTGAAATTGTAGAGATGCGCGCGCTTGAACTCGAGATAGGAGGGGCTCAGCTTCAGGATCGGCTTGTTGATGACGAGGTCGGCGACCACCGCACCGATCCAGGCGACCGCCGTGTTCGAATAAAAGCCGAGGATCTTGTCGAGCACGCTGAACATGTTGAGCTCCATCATCGTCAGCGAGATGCCGACATTGAGGAAGATCCACACCACCCGTCCAGGATGCGCGTGCAGCAGGCGCGAAAAGAAGTTCGACCAGGAAAGCGAGCCCGAATAGGCGTTGGTCACGTTGATCTTGATCTGCGACAGGATCACAAAAAAGGTCGCGACGCTGAGCGCGGCAAAGGCGCTGGGGAAGATGTAGCCAAACCCGGCGATATACATCTGGATCGGCTCGTTGGCGGCGCCGAGTGAGGTGCCGTGCGCCACCGCGACCGAGGCGAAGAACGACCCCATCAGCTGTTTGGCGCCGCCCAGCACGACCCAGCCGGGACCGGCGCACAACACCGCTAGCCACCATTTCAAAGCATTGGCCTTGGTCTTGGCCTGCATGAAGCGCAGATAGTCGGCCTGCTCGCCGATCTGTGCAATCAGCGACAACGCGATGCCCGCGGCGGTGCCGAACAGCAGCGGATTGAACGCCGCACCGCTCGGCGAATGGCCGGCAAAGGCGACCCAGTTGTGGATCGCATTCGGGTCGCCGATCAGCACCGCGATCGGCGGCGAAAACAACAGTAGCAGCCAGACCGGCTGTGTCCACACCTGCAGTTTCGACAGCAGCGTCATGCCGAAGACGACCAGCGGGATGATGATCAGCGAACCCAGCGCATAGCCGATCGGCAGCGGAATGCCGAAGTAGATGTTGAACGCCTGGGCCATGATCGACCCTTCGAGCGCGAAGAAGATGAAAGTGAACGACGCATAGATCACCGATGTGATGGTCGAGCCGAGATAGCCGAACCCGGCGCCACGGGTCAGCAGATCGACATCGACATTGTATTTGGCGCAGTAATAGGCAATCGGGATGCCGGTCAGGAAGATGATCGCCGCCGCGGCCAGGATGCCCCAGAAGGCGTTGGCGAAACCGAACTGCACCGCGAGCGACCCGCCGATCGCCTGGTCGGCGAGATAGGCAATGCCGCCGAGGGCGGCGGACGCCACCGCATATTCCGACCAGCGCCGGAAGCTCCGCGGCGCGTAGCGGAGCGAATAATCCTCCAGCACCGGATTGCTGACCAATGGGTTGTAAGATCGACGGGGGGCCTTTTCAGCCGTCGCTAACGATGCCATGCCGGATCTCCCACGATTTGCCGCGACAGGGAAGGTCGGGACGCCCGGGCTGCGTTGGCTGGGCAAATCCCGTTGCTGCACTGCAGCCTACCCGGGAGAGATCGTAAGCTGTTGTCCCGACGTCTAATATCGGCGAATCGACGTATTGTGCACCGCAATATTACGTAGACCGCTGCCGATGACCGAACCCTGAATGCCCGGGATCATCGTCTCGTGGGTGCCGGGAGCGACATTCGTCCGCCCCAGCACCACATCCGGCCCCTGGCCAAAGACCGGCCGGCGCTGGATCGCGCCCGAACTCCCATAGCCGTGAATTCGCGATGACGACGAACTGGCCGATCCTCACCGATAATGCGCCAAAGACTATATTGCGGCGCAGCAAATTCCCTCGGCGATGGCCTGGGGCAGCCAGACCATCAAATCCGCCAATACCGCGCCCGTCGCCTCGGAGGTTGCCGACGCGACCGCTGCTGCCGCCTCGCGCAGCGACAACCCGCCGTTGCGGTCAAGTGCCTGCAGCAAGGCAAAATGCCGGGATGTCACCGGGTGCGCGCATACCCGATAGCGGCAGCGTGCCACCGCCACCCGGGTTTCACGAGCGGGCGGCTGCTCGGGGCGCGCGCCCCGGGCCGTAGCGGCGAGGACAGCGGCAAAGTCGAATTCGAGGTGCAACAGCCGCACCGTGTCGGGCACACTCAGCCGCAAGTCGGGGGATGCGTGCAGCAGCGCGTCGATCGGCAGGTCATCGGCTCGCCGCGCCTCTGTCCCCGCCGCGCGTTGCGACTCCGACATGGCACGCTCCAGCCGCGCGAGGTTCGCCGGGATTGCTTCGACCGACCGCGACCCGGTTCCGTCGGGGCGCGTCGCTTCGAGAAAATCGGCGAATCCCGCGCCGAGCCCGTAGAGCGAATAGGATTGCGACGGCTGCCCGGCGATATAGGCGCTGGCAAACAGGTCGAAGACCTGGTCGCCGACCAATCGCCGCAACATCGGAAACTCCTCGCGCAGGCAGTCGACGAGACGCAACACGTAGCCGCGCGTGTAGACCGCGAGCCGCTGGCGCGCGACGAACCCGGCCGAGCCGCGAATTATGTCCTGGGGACCGAGCTGGGAACCGATATCGTCGCCGTCACCTGCCACCGCGGCCTCGCCGACAATCTGCTGCTGGAGCCAATATTGCAGCCGGGCGAGTTCAGGGTCAGCCGGCGGCATGACCAAGCTGGTGGCTGAGCGGTGTCGAGACCGGCTCGCGCGGCGTGCCGACGATCGGCTCCGCCGCCGGCAATTGCCCCTCGCGCGCCGCCTTCCCCTTGCCGAGCTCGGCGAGCAAGTCAGGGTAGTCGGGGATAGCAGCGTCCCATTCGAGCAATGTCGCGACCCCGCCGGTGCGCTCCTGCGCGTGGACGTAAAGCGGCCAGACTGGCGCCGCTACCGGTTGGTCGTGCGTATCGATCAAGTAAGCGCCACAATCCGAGCAACCGGCGAGGTGGATTTGCACGACGCGCTCGGCGGGCACGGCCTCGAGATACGCGCTGGGATCGAACCCGTGATTGACCGAGCTGACATAAACATTGTTGACGTCGAGTAGCAGGCCGCAACCGGTCATCTCGGTCAACCGACCGAGAAATTCCCATTCCGGCATCTGCGACGCATAAAATTCGAGATAGGTGCTGGGATTTTCGAGGATCAACGGGCGGTCGAGACAATCCTGCACCGCTCGCACCCGATCGGCGACATGGGTGAGGCACGCCTCGGTCAGCGGCAGCGGCAGTAGATCGTGCGTGTTGATGCCAGCGACGCCGGTCCAGCACAAATGGTCGGACACCCAGGCCGGTCGGACGCGTTCAGCGAGGCTGCGCAACTCGCGCAGATAGGTCCGGTCGAGTGGCGCAACGCTGCCGATCGAAAGCGAGACGCCGTGCATGGCGATCGGCCGATGCGCGGCGACGTGCTCGAGCACATGCGCCGCGTAGCCGAAATTGCCGAGAAAATTCTCGCTGATCACCTCGAACCAGTCGACGCCCCAGGAAGCGGGCGGCGTGCTCAGCAGATGCGGGAAATGCCGGGCACGCAGCCCCACCCCGTCACCCAGGTTCGGCAGGCCGAGGCGGTGGCTTTCCGATCGCGAACGCGGCGCGTCATCCCCGCTCATGTCGATGGCGGGAACGCCAGGCGCAGCGTGTTCGGCGGCGCCGGATTGTCCGGCACGGTCTTGCCGCGATGCTCCATTACCTTCCGGTACGCCTGATAAGCGATCGCGTGCACCGCCATGCCCTTGCCGAAATCGATCGTCGCGCCGGGGATTTCCTCCGATTTCCAGCTGCCGTCCGATTCCTGGACAAAGTCGAAAAGCTGCATGTTGCCGCTTTTCGGAAAGAGCTGGTAAGCGGAGATCGGCACCGCGCAGCCGCCAAAGCTGCCGCACTTATTGTCACTCGGCGCCGAATAGGGCCCGTCAGCGAACGGGTTGCACCCGCCGAACGTGCGCACCTCCAACATCGTCTCGGCCTTGAGCTTGCTGCTGCAATTGCTTGGCGCGGTGCCGGCGCTGAACATCTGCACAAAGCCGCAACCGCCCTGCGCGCGGCAATTGTTGGAGCCCTTGCAGGTGTGGAAAATCGCGACATTGGCGCAGTCATTGCTGCCCTGCCCGTTGAAATCGAGCGATTGGCAGGCATGGAACAGCGTGTCCTTGGCGGGTGGTGCGAGGCCGATCGACAGGTCTGGTGCCTTCCCGAATACCGCCCAGCAGATCGCCATGCGGTCGCCCGAGCCGCCCATCGACGGCATCGGGAACAGCACCGTCTTCTGCGCCTGCTTCTGCGCGTTCCAGTAGTCGTCGAGCACGGTGGTGACGCCGGCGATCGCGCCGATCGCCGCCTGCGTCAGCAACGTGTAGTTGGCCGGCGTCCGCGCGAGCGTGTTGAGCGCGTCCGCGGTCTGCCGGGTCGTGGGCAGGTGGTAGGGGTCGGCACCCGGATAGTCGGGCGTCTGCAAGTCCGCGGCCGTCCACGGTCCATGCGAAGCCAGCCATTGCGGCCAGGTGACGATGTCCGAGAGCATCGAATAAACCATCTGGAAGCGCTCGAAATGATCGCTCTTGTCGTTCACGTAGCGCGCTTCCGCATCGGCCGAGGGCTCCAGCTTCCCAACATCGCTGAAGCTCGGATAATCCGATTCGAGCGCGGGCTGCGATGACTGGTAGCTTGGCGCCACCGCCGCGAGCAGGTGCAGCGCCCGCGCCTGCGCCAGGCGGAATTTCAGCGTCGCGCCTTCGCCCTGGTCGGTGATGGCGTTCATCATCTGGACGATCTGCCCTTTGGCGATGTCCGAATAGGTCAACGCCACCGTCGACTCGAACCCCATGAACTCGCGCATCGGGTGGCCGCCGGCGACGAAGTTGTTGAACATGTCGTTCTGTTGCGCGCCGGGACTGAACGCCGCTTCCCACAGCGTACTGGCGTCGCTGTACTCGATGTCGAGATAGTCCTTGTAGCACTGGTACATCCAGCCGATGGTGCCGAACATCGGCAGCGGCTGGTGCGGAGCCCAATCGGTGAATGGTACGGTGGGGAAATATTTGCCGATCTTGTCGGGGTCGATGTAGTCCTTCGCCACTTTCTCCGGCTCTTCGATCGCCAAAAACAGCTTCAGCTGATCCACCGACACCGGCCCGAGATTGACGACGACGTCCTTGTGTTCCTTGGTGTCCTTGAGATCGATGATGTACGGGATGATGGTGCGGGTCGGCCCGTAGCAGATCCAGCCATGATCGGCGTTCTGCAACGCCGGTCCAGTATAGCTCGGGGTGACGCCAAGCGCGGTGGCGATGTTGGAAGCGAGCTGCAGGTGGAGCATCTCCTGGATGAAGACAGAGAAGATGATGTTGAACGCTTTCTCGTTCGCGGTTTGCGGGTTTGCCGAGGGGGCGGGGCCCGGCCACAGCCGGCCTTTGTAGAAATCGTTCCCCTGCGAGGTGATCTGGTGCATCCCCTGGATGGAGTAGAGGCTGGTCATGTAGAGCGGGATCGTGAACAACTCGACATCGACGGCCGCCTGGGCGATCGCGCGTATCGCGGCAAGGTCGATAGGCTTGAAAGCGGGATCGCGATCGTGCAGTTGGTTCCGATCGACGCCGAGTGCCATTTGCAACGCCCCCCTATTGAAGCTGAAACGCGACGGATCGTTGACCTCCCGCAAAAACCGAGCTTACCGTAAATCAAGAGATTGCCCTCCTGCCCGATGTGACGCTCAGGAAAGCATTTTAGTTCAATACGTTACGGGTTGAGATCGCGGTGGTTACGACGAGACTGCCGCGGACACCCCCGCCCGATCGATTCGAGCAGCCGGTTCGAGCAGCACTTGGCGCAATGCCGATCGCCTGGCCTCACCGCTGCCCCGCCGGTGTCGGCCCGGCGAGCCTCGTCAAACGGCCGGGCGCGAGGACGCAAGGAGCACGCCGCCGGTGGCCCGCCGGCGCGCGTTCGTACCGGTCGCCAGCCGCGCCCGAGGGTGCCTCGGCTATCACGGGAAACACACATGAAGCCCTATGTGATCTGCCATATGGTGACGAGTATCGACGGCCGCGTCTGGGCGAGCCGGTGGCGACCCGGCGAAAACCGCATGCCGGGACTGTTCGAGCGGCTGCACGAAGAGCTTGGCGGCGGTTCCTGGCTGATCGGTCGCGTCACCGGCAGCGAATACGCCAAGACCGACGCCTATCTGGACCGAACGGACCAAACCTGGCCACGAGAGCCCTGGTTTACCCGGCGCGATGCTGCTGCTTACGGCATCGCGCTCGATGCGCGCGGCAAGATCGCTTGGGGGCGGTCGGAGATCGGCGGTGATCCGATCGTCGCGGTGCTGACGCGGCAGGTCGCCGACGCGCATCTGGCGGGATTGCGACAGGACGGCGTCTCCTACATCTTCGCTGGTGAGCAGGAGCTGGATCTGAGGCTGGCGCTGGAGATCCTGAACCGCGAGCTGGGGATAGAGCGTCTGCTGCTCGAGGGGGGCGGGAAGGCGAATGGTTCCTTTTTGCGGGCGGGGCTCATCGACGAGATCAGCGTGGTGATCTGTCCAGCCGTCGACGGTGCTGCGGGGGCGCCGCACGTCTTCGATTCGCGTGATGAAGACGCTGACGCGCGCGCCCCGATCGTGTCGATGATACTGGAGAGCAGCCAGGTGCTGGAAGGCGGTGCCGTGTGGCTTCGCTATCGTCTTCACAACAGCTGACGCAGCCCGGCGGCTGCTGCCGGCAACCGCGCCGAAAATCGTTATTCACTCGGGAAATCGAGGTCCGCGCCCGGTCGGCGGTCTTGCTCACCGGTCGTGCCGGCGGCTGCGCGCGTTTCTGCTAATCTTCGCAAAACCAGCCGATATGAGGCGCCCAATGGCCCGTCCCCCGCTGCCGCCATTCACCGCCGCGACCGCCAAAGAGAAGGTGCGCATGGCGGAAGACGCCTGGAACACGCGCGAGCCGGAGCGCGTCGCACTCGGCTATACCGAGGACAGCCGCTGGCGCAACCGCGCCGAGTTCTTCGCCGGGCGCGAGGCGATCATCGCCTTTCTTCGGCGCAAATGGGCCAAGGAGCTCGACTACCGCCTGATCAAGGAGTTATGGGCCTTCACCGACAACCGCGTCGCCGTGCGCTTCCAGTACGAGTGGCACGACGATTCCGGCAATTGGTTTCGCGCGCACGGCAACGAGCAGTGGGAGTTCGACGGCGACGGGCTGATGCGCCGCCGCGAAGCGAGCATCAACGATGTGCCGATCGCCGAAGCCGACCGGCTGTTCCGCTGGCCGCTCGGGCCGCGGCCGCACGACCACCCGGGCCTGAGCGATCTCGGCCGATAGCAGCTTAGCCGACGGTCTCGGCGCGCAGGCGATCCGGGTGGCTGGTCGCGCGGCCCGCGCCGGCAGCTCTACCGGCGCGGCTCGGGTTTCCCGGCTTCAGGCAAAGTGCGGCATGATCTCGGCGGCGAACAGTTCAAGGGTTTCGGTATCGTTCCGGTAGTCGCTGTTAATCAGGAGCTGCACACCGGCGTCGTGGTATTGGCCGATGAGGTCGACCGCCTTCGACACGGTGCCGACGAAACCCCGCAGCGGGCCGCGCGCCGACAATCTTTCGCGCTTTGCCGCGACGGCGGCATCGTCACGAGCCAACAGCCAACTGAGATTGTGGGTCCGTTCTATCGCATCGTAGTCGCGCTGGACGGCATCGCAATGGCTACGCAGCACCGCGAATTTGTGCTTTACGGTGGCGAGGTCGCCGCCGACATTGCAGGCATCGGCGCGGCGAGCGACCGCGCGCAGCGTCATCTGCTCCCCGCCGCCGGCGATCATGACCGGCGGGCGCGGTTGCTGCACCGGCTTCGGTTCGAGGATCGCATCCTCGACATGGAAATAGCGGCCGTGAAACGTGGTGCGCGGCTCGGTCCACATCTGCACGATCAGCTGCACCGCTTCCTCCATCTGGCGGATGCGGGTCGCCGGTCGCGGCGGAAATTCCCAGCCATATTGCTGGTACTCCAGCTCGTTCCATCCGGCACCGATGCCGAGCGTCAGCCGGCCGCGGCTGATCTGGTCGACGCCGGCGGCGATCTTGGCGAGATGCGCGGGATTGCGGAATGCAACCGAAGTGGCCAGGCGAATGCGGCCCGTCACCGCGGCCAGCGCCGACAGCACGGTCCACCCTTCCATGAACGGCTCGGTCGGTGCGCCGACACCGCCGATCTGGGTCAAATGGTCCATCACCGAAAACCATACGAAGCCATGGTTCTCGGCCCATTGCGCTTTCGCCTTGAGTCCCTCGAACGCCTCCGCCGGGTTGGGGCCGTACACCCAGGACGGGTTGTGAATGCCGAATTTCATCGGGATTGCTCCGCTTCAAGAGATGGCGCTGTTCAGAAAGACGAACGCGCGAATCTTCCGATCGCCATCTCGCGAGCCGTTTGCATGACGCTGGATCGGCGGCGCCAAAGCGCCGCCGCCGGGCGCTCGATCAGGCGGTCTTGATCCAGACGGCCTTGACGTTGAGGTACTCCTCCATCTGCTGGAGGCCGGATTCGCGACCATAGCCGCTCATCTTGTAGCCGCCGAACGGCACGGCAGGGTCCATCGCCTGGTAGCAATTGATCCAGACCGAGCCGGCGCGCAGCCCCTTGGCGAGGCGGTGCGCCTTCGACACGTCGCGTGTCCACACGCCGCTGCCGAGCCCGAACTGGGTCGAGTTGCCGCGCCGGATCACCTCCTCGACATCGGTGAACGGGATTGCCGAGATCACCGGGCCAAAGATTTCCTCCCGCGCTATGCGCATATTGTCGTTGACATCGGCGAACACGGTCGGCGGGACAAAATAGCCCTTGGCGAACGGGCCGTCGGTCAGCGCCTGGCCGCCGGTGACAGGCCGCGCGCCTTCCTGCCGCCCGGTCGAGAGATAGCCGGTCACCCGCTCGTATTGCTGCTCGGACACGAGCGGGCCGATCTGCGTGTCCGGGTCGAGCCCGTTACCGACCTTGAGCCCCTTGCCGAAATCGGCGACCCGACCGACAAACTCGTCATAGATCTTGCGCTCGACAAAGAGCCGCGTGCCGGCGCTGCAGATTTGCCCGGAATTGGCGAACACCGCCATGCCGGCACCGGGAACGGCGGTTTCGAGGTCGGCATCGGCAAAGACGATGTCGGGCGACTTGCCGCCAAGCTCCAGCGATACCCGCTTCAAATTCCCGGCTGAGGCGCGGATGATCGACTGGCCGGTCAGATGCGAGCCGGTGAACGCGACCTTGTCGACATCGGGATGTTCGGCGAGTGCCGCACCCGCGGTCTCGCCGTAGCCAGGCACGATGTTGACGACCCCCGGCGGCACCCCGGCATCCATCAGGATTTCGCCGAGCCGCAGCGGGGTCAGCGGCGCTTCCTCGGCCGGTTTCAGCACGACCGTGCAGCCGGTCGCCAGCGCCGGGCCGATCTTCCAGATGCAGGCGCCCAAGGGCCCGTTCCACGGGATGATCGCACCGACCACACCAACCGGCTCCTTCAGCGTGTAGGAGAAGTGCTCACCGGGCAGCGAGTTTTCGATCGTCTCGCCATGGATCGAGGTCGCCATGCCGGCGTACCAGCGCAACATGCCGAGCACTCGCTGCCTGGTGCCGCGGGTGCGGCTGACCGGCGCGCCCATGTCGATCGTGTCGAGCCGCGACAGCTCGTCGTAATTCTGCTCGACAAGCTCGGCGATCTTGAGCAGCAGCGCCTGCCGCTCGTAGGGTTTCCACCTCGACCACGGTCCCTCGAAGGCGCGGCGTGCCGCGGCAACGGCGCGGTCGATATCCTCCTTGTCGCCCTCGGCCACATTCGCCAGCAATTCGCCGGTCGCCGGATTGCGGCTCTCGAACGTCTTACCGGAGGCGGCGCGCACCCATTCGCCGTTGATCAGCATGCGCTTGACGTCGGTGCCGGTGGTGAACGGGTGATGATAGGTCGCGATGGTTTGCGGCATGGCCATGGATCTTCTCCCTCAACGCTATAGTGTTACGTATATAACGATAGCCGCGAAGCAGGCCACCTCCACTCGGGCGGAAGCGGCCTGGCTCAGCAGCGGCTTTACGGCAGCGTGGCGTTACGGCAATGCGGCGGCGACGGCCTTGATTTCGGTATAGAGCTCGATCGCCTCGAACCCCATCTCGCGGCCCCAGCCGGATTGCTTGTAGCCGCCGAAGGGCAGTGCGGGATCGCCGAAATTATGGGTGTTGATCCACACCGTGCCGGCCTTGATGCGGCGGGCGAGCTTGTGGGCGATGCCGAGGTCGCGGGTCCAGATGCTGGCCGCGAGGCCATAGCTCGTCTCGTTGGCGGTGCGGGCGATGCGGTCGAGATCGGCATCGTCGAATGGGATCGCGCAGACCACCGGCCCGAAGATTTCTTCGCGGATCACCGACATGTTGGGGTTGGTGTCGGTCAATACGGTCGGCTGCACGAAATAGCCTTGGTCGCCGACCCGGCTGCCGCCGGTGACCACCCTCGCACCCTGCTGCTGGCCCGCGGCAAGATAACCGGTGACGCGCTTGAACTGCTCGGCGGAAACCAGCGGACCAATCTGCGTCTCGGGGTCGAGACCGTGGCCGACCCTGATCCTGCCGGCATTGTCGGCGACCCCCTGCATCAGCCGGTCGAACACGCTCTTGTGCGCATAGAGCCGCGAGCCGGCGGTGCAGCACTGGCCCATGTTGAAAAAGATCGCACTCGAGGTGCCGGCGATCGCGACATCCATATCGGCGTCGGGGAAGACGATCGCCGGCGATTTGCCGCCGAGCTCCAGCGACACCTTTTTAAGGTTGCCCGCGGCAGCCTGGACGATCAGCTTGCCGACCTCGGTCGAGCCGGTGAACGCGACCTTGTCGACATCGGGATGCGCGGCGAGTGCAGCGCCCGCGGTCTCGCCAAACCCGGTCAGGATGTTGACGACGCCGTCCGGGAAGCCGGCCTCCTCGATCAGCTGGCCGAGGCGCAGCGCCGAGAGCGGGGTCTGCTCTGCCGGTTTCAGCACGATCGTGCAACCGGCGGCGAGCGCCGGCGCGATCTTCCATGCCGCCATCATCAGCGGGAAATTCCACGGGATGATCTGGCCGACGACACCGACCGGCTCGCGCAGCGTGTAGGCGTGCCAGTTGCCGGGCGCGGAGACGGTGATCGTCTCGCCGTTGATCTTGGTCGCCCAGCCGGCCATGTAGCGCAGGATTTCGTAGGAGCCGGGCAGGTCGACATTGCGCGCGTCGCGGATCGGCTTGCCGTTGTCGAGCGCCTCGATCTCGGCGATTTCATCGGCGTGCTGCTCGATGAGGTCGGCGAGCTTCCAGATCAGCTTCGACCGGTCCTGCGGCGAGGTCCGTGACCACGGTCCTTCCTCGAAGGCGTGGCGCGCGGCGCGGACCGCCGCATCGATATCGGCGGCCTCGGCTTCGCAGACTGCGGCGATCGCCTGGCCCGTAGCGGGATCGAACACCTCAAAGCGCTTGCCGGATTTGGCGTCGACCCATTTGCCGTCGATCAACAGCTGGTGCTTGCCGGCGAGGAAGCTCGAAGCCGCATTGCCGAGCCGGGCGTGGGCGGTCGCTATGTCCATGGACTTTTCCTCCGAGGAGCGTCGCTGTATTTATATAAATATAACGATTGGCGGCCGGCGAGTCGATCCCGAACCGCGGCCGGATGGATCGTCGCTACCGATGCGGCACGAATGACCGCTGGCTCCGAATGACCGTTGGCTCCGCCGGGTGCCGAGGCGCATAGTCGGTGCATGACGACGTTTGTGACGATCCTGCTGGTGCTGACCCTGGCCGGCGTCCTGATCGTGCTCGGTCTCGGCATCACCCAGATGTTTCGCAGCGGCAACCCGCGCCGCTCGAACAAGCTGATGCAGGCCCGCGTCGTCATGCAGGGGCTGGCGCTGCTGCTGCTGGCGATCCTGATGCTGCTCGGCCGGCGCTGACAACGTCGGCGGGCGCAGGGGTAGCGGCAATGGTGCGACTGACCCGGATCTACACCCGCGGCGGCGATAGCGGGGCGACCTCGCTCGGTGACGGCAGCCGCGTCGCCAAGCATTCGCTGCGGGTCGACGCCTATGGCACGGTCGATGAGGCCAACGCCGCGATCGGCCTCGCCCGCCTCCATGTCGCGGCCGATGCCGAGGCGGATGCCATGCTCGGCCGGATCCAGAACGATCTGTTCGATCTTGGCGCCGATCTGTGCACCCCCGAGAACGGGCGACGCGTGGCCGGTGCGTTGCGCGTGCTTGCGGCGCAAGTGACCCGGCTCGAACATGAGATCGATGTCATGAATGCGCATCTGCGCCCGCTCGACTCGTTCATCCTGCCGGGTGGCAGCGCCGCCGCCGCCCATCTGCATCTGGCCCGCACCGTAACGCGGCGTGCCGAGCGGCTGGTCAGCGAACTGGCGGAGGCCGAGCCGATCAATCCCGAGGCGCTCAAATACCTGAACCGCCTCTCCGACCATCTCTTCGTCCTCGGCCGCCGGCTGAACGACAACGGCGCCGGCGATGTGCTCTGGGTCCCCGGCCAGAACCGGTGACTGTGGGGTAAAGAAATCCGACACTCGCGGGCGGCACGGATTTGTGCTGCGCCACAGCCCCGCTTCTGATGCGGTAAAATTCTCTGGTGCGGTAACTTCGATACGATATCGAGCCGAATTGGCACTGATTGGCGCGTTCGGCTGACGATTTATCAATCCTCGATCCCGGATGATCGCCGCTCGCCGTGCCGGCAGTCGGAAGGCGCTGGCGACCTCCCGATCCGACAGCCGCGGCTGTGCCACCGAGCGGTGAGGGATCGCGATGAAACCGGGTGTATTCTGCGGTGCGGCCGCAATCATTGCTGTCGCGGCCCTCGCGGCGACCACGGCCGATGCTCATCCTGACCGCCCGTTCGACGCATTTCGACACCCGCCGATGCAGCCTTACCGCAACCACGACGGCAGCTTCATGCGCCTGCGCGGCACGATCACGACGTCGAGCTGGTCAGGCTATGCGGTCACTGCCGCGGCACCCTATGCCAATGCGTCGGCGACCTGGCAGGTCCCGAACGTCACGTATGATGGCGGCCAGATACCCTATGGCTACGAATACGTGTTCAACTGGGTCGGGATCGGCGGCTACAGCGATGCCACCTTGATCCAGCTCGGCACCGAGTCGGTGGTGTCTACCGCCGGCGTCACCTCGTTCTACACGTGGTACGAACTGTACCCCGCGGTCAGCCAGAATGTCGGGCTGACGGTCGAGCCGGGTGATATCGTCACCGCCTCATTGCAATGCTCGGCCGCCTGCTCGCCATCGCAGACCCAGACCTGGCGGCTGTCGGAGCAGTCGAAAATCGGCCATAGACCCAATCACCGGATGAAATTCCCGGCTCCGCCGGATCGGGCGGCGGTGTCATTTTTGCGACGAGCCTGGCTGCAGCGCCCCAGCCCGGCATGACGCGGCGGCGCTTGACGCGATGGCTGCGGCAACCGAGACTCGCCCGATGGAACAAGCGGGAATGCAGCAAGCGGGAGAAACGATGAGCGAGCGCGAAGCCGAGCCCCCGGTCCCGCGCCGCCGGCAGATCCGGCTCAGTCCCGATGAGCAGGCGACGTTTTTGCGCGATCACCCGAAATGCGCGCTGGCGACGATCGACCCGCACGGATTTCCCCATGTCGTGGCGATGGGGTTTTATGTCGCGGACGGCGCCTTTTACATGACCTCCTATGCGAAAGCGCAGAAGGTCGTGAACATCCGCCGCAACCCTCGTGTGGCACTGATGATCGAGACTGGCGGCAGCTATGCCGAATTGTGCGGCGTCATGGTCCGCGGCACCTGCGAGATCATCGAGGATCCCGACACCGTGCGGGCGGTGATGGCGCATCGCCGCAGCGCCAATCCCGGCAACCCGGCCGGGCCGCAGCGCTCGCTCGACAGCGCCCGCAAGCGCGTCGTCCTCAAGGTCATCCCGCACAAGACCGTCAGCTGGGACCACAGAAAGCTCGGCGGCCGCTACTGAGCAGGTGGCTGCTCATGCCGCGGCGCGGCGGCGGTGATCCTTGCGCTCGGGTGCCGTGCGCGGCAAAACTCGGTGCGTGGCACCTGGCGACCAGCGGAGGGATATATGCGCGTCGGATTCATCGGCCTCGGCATGATGGGCAAGGGCATGGCGGCCAATTTGCAGAAGGCCGGGCACGATCTTGTCGTGCACGATCTCTCCCGCGCCGCGGCCGAGCCGTTTCTCGCCAAGGGGGCGGTCTGGGCCAATTCGCCAAAGCAGCTGGCCGAAGACAGCGAGATCGTCTTCACCTCGCTGCCGGTGCCGGCCGATGTCGAGGCGGTGGCGCTCGGTGCCAACGGGCTGATCGAGGGCATGCGCCCCGATACCGCGTTTTTTGACATGTCGACCAATTCGGTGGCGATGGTGCGCAAGATCCACGCCGCTTTTGCCGAAAAGAACCTCTATATGCTCGATTCCCCGGTCAGCGGCGGGCCCTCGGGGGCTGCGAGCGGCCGGATGGCGATCTGGGTCGGCGGCGACGAGCAGATCTTCAACCGCCACAAGCGCGTGCTCGACGCGATGGGCGACCAGGCGGCCTATATCGGGCCGATCGGCGCCGGCTCGATCGCCAAGCTCGTGCACAATTGCACCGGTGCGGTGCTGAACATCGCGCTCGCCGAGGTCTTCACGATGGGGGTCAAGGCCGGGGTCGATCCGGTCGATCTGTGGGAGGCGGTGCGCCAGGGGGCGACCGGCCGGGTACGCACCTTTGACCGGATCGGCGCGAGGCTCTTGACCGGCAAGCACGATCCGGCCGATTTCGCATTGCGCCTGTTGCACAAGGATGTCGGGCTGGCGGTCGGGCTCGGCCGCGAGGTTGGCGTGCCGATGCGCCTTGCCAACATGGCCTATGAGGAATTGACCGAAGCCATGAACCGCGGCTGGGGGGCACGCAACAGCACCGTCGGCCAGCTGTTGCAGGTCGAGCGCGCCGGCATTCCGCCACTCGCCGCCGATCCGGCGCGGGTGCAGGCGGTGCTCGACGCCGACAAGGAGAAGTAAGCCGCTCGCGCGCAACCATTGGTGCGCGCTGCAAATGCGCCGCTCCTCCGCTCCCTGGTCCCGGCCCGCCGTCGCATCGGGTGGTGCTTCGAGCGGCACCGTCGCGATGAGTCCGGGGGAAGCCGCCTCGGAGCATATCGGGCTGCGCATCGACGCGCTGGGCTTTGGCGAGTCGGTGGTGATGGGGGTGGCCGGCAGCGGGCCGGCCTACAGTGTCGCTGCAACCACCGCGGTGCTGGTCGGCGCCGTCGGCGGGCTCGCACCGGAGAGCCTGCTATTCTGCAGCCTGATCATGTTCGGGATCGTTTTCGCGTTCCGACATTTGAACCGCCATGATGCAAATGCCGGCGCCTCCTATTCCTGGCTCGCCGAGATCTTTTCACCAGCGGTCGGGTTTTTTGCCGGCTGGTCGGTGATCGTCGGCTCGGTCCTGTTCATGGTTTCCGGAACGCTGCCGGCGGCGGTCGGCACGCTGAAGCTGTTTACGCCGCATCTCGCCGGTGATCAGCGCGCCGTGACCCTGGTGGCGGCGGGTTGGGTCGTGGTGATCGGTATCGTCGTCGCCAAGGGGATCAAGCTCAGCAGCTACACGCAGATTGCCTTTACCGCCGTCGAAGTCGCCGTGCTGGCGCTGCTGATCGTACTCGCCTATGCGAGCCCTGGCGCGGTACCGGCGCGCGCCGGGACTGCCTGGTCGTTGACCGGGGCCGGGTTCACCCCGAGCCTTTTCGCAGCCGGCGCCGGGATCGCGCTCTTTGCGTTCAGCGGCTGGGACGTCACCGCAAACCTCAACGAGGAAACCCGCGACGGCGCGCGGATTGCCGGTCTCGGCAGCATCGCCGCGGCGGCGATCACCGCAGCACTGCTGATCCTGTTCACGGCGGCGGTCCTGCGGCTGCTCGGTCGCGGCGAAGTCGAGAGCGAGGGCGTCGATGTCGTGTTCGCCTTGGCCCGGAAGGTGATGCCCGATCCGTGGGATTATCTCGCTGTGATCGCCGTCATGCTGAGCACGGTCGGCACGCTCGAAACCTCGATCCTGCAATTCACCCGGACGCTTTTTGCGATGGGCCGCGACAACGCGCTGCATCCTCGTTATGCGCGACTGCACCCGACCCATCGCACACCATGGCTGGCGACGTTGCTCATCACCGTGCTCGGGCTGCTGTTGCTGCTGTTGTCGTCGCTGCTGCCGGGCATCAAGACGGTGGTCGGCGACTCGGTCAATGCGATCGGCTTTCAGGTCGCGTTCTATTACGGTCTGGCCGGATTGGCCTGCGCCTGGCATTTCCGCAGGCAGGCGCTGACCGGTTTGGGCCGGTTCGTCTTTCTGTTCGCCTGGCCGCTCGTCGGCGCCGGATTCTGCCTTTTCATCGCGGTCTACAACGTGCCGAGCTATGACCTGATGACCAACATCATCGGCGTCGGCGGCATTGTGATCGGCATCGTGCCCTATCTGTGGGCCCGATCGCGCGCGGCCCGCGGCGATGTCTATCCCCGCCGACCGGCATAGGGGATGCCCTTCCCGGAATGGAGTGACAGCGGAGGTTCGACGGCATCATGATCAAGCGGTTTCATGCCCTCTATGTCGGCCAGATCGCGCTCGACAATATCGGGGCTGGCGGCACCCCGGCAAACGACCGGCGCTATCCGAACGAGCGGCTCAGCGAGGTTTTTGCGACCGCGCGCGACATCGCCCGGGTCATGGATCAGGAGGGCTATTACGCGCTGTGGGCGGCCGAGCACCATTTCCAGCGCGAGGGCTACGAGTGCCTGCCGAACCTGATCCAGCTCGGGCTGTGGCTGGCGACCCAGACCAGGCGGCTCAAATTCGGCTGCGGCTTCAACATCCTGCCGATGTGGCATCCGATCCGGCTCGCCGAAGACTACGCAATGGCCGACATCGTCACCGATGGCAGGGTGATCATGGGTGTGGGCCGTGGCTACCATACCCGCGAGGTCGAGACGCTGGGCGGCCCATTGCTCGACACCGATGCCAATCGCGAGATCTTCGAGGAAGGTCTGCAGCTGCTGCTCAAATGCTTCAACGAAGAATCGTTCCGCCACAAGGGTAAGTATTTCGAATGCCCGCCCAGGGTTCCATACCGCGGCTATCAGCTCGAAGACATTACCTGCGTGCCACGGCCGAAATATCGGCCGGTCGAAATCTGGATGCCGATTGCCAGCGGCCGCACCATCGACATGATGGCACAATACGGCATCAAGGCGATGGTCACCTTGAACGGCGAGAAAATCCTCGACGATGTGGTGCGCGCCTATCACGCCGCCTGCCACCGCCATGGCCGCAACGTGGCACTCGGCCAGGACATGATCTGGGGTGCCGGCCTTTACCTCGCGGCGAGCCGGGAAGAGGCGATGCGCCGGGTCGAGCCGTCGCATGACGAGCGCTACAAATGGTTCGCACCGTTCGGCTTTGTGCGCTATGCCGATGAAGCGGGCCGTACCTGGGGCACGCCCGGTGCGCCGGCGCGGGTGCCGTCGCTGGCCGATGGAGTTGCACAGAAGGCGTGGTTCTGCGGCACGCCCGCAGAGATCATCGACGGCATCAAGTCGATCGAGGCCAAATATCCGGGTCTTGAGGATTTCATGATCCATTGGGCCGAGGGGCTGCCCCCCGACGAGTTCAAAGACCAATTGCGCCGCTTTGCCCGCGAGGTGATGCCGGCCTTCAACCGCGGCTGATCCGGCGCCAACCGCCGGTTAGGCTGCGACGGGCGGTCATGGGCGGCAGGGTAGGGTCATGGCGGCAGGGCAGGGTTATGGCGGCAGCCGGGTGACCGCTGCGTCGATCGCGTCCGCGTCCGGCATCGCCGTTTGTGCGCCGCTCGCGAGACAGGCGAGCCCGGCCGCGGCGCTCGCCCGGCGCAATGCTGCGGCGAGCGGCATGTCACGATCGAGTTCGGCCGCCAACACGCCGACAAAAGTGTCGCCGGCGCCGGTGGTATCGACTGGAACGATCGGCAATGCCGGCACCGACACAATGGTGCCGTCGGCAAGATAGGCGGTGGCGCCGGCTGGCCCGCGGGTGACAACGAGCCCGCGCCGCAAGCCGGCTGCGATCGCCGCCGGCTCCGTCCCGTACGCGGCCGCCTCGCCGGCGTTGGCGACGATGACATCGATCTCGGTGAGCAGCGCCCGATCGAGCGGCCGAGCCGGGGCGAGGTTGAGCAGCACCGAGGCGCCGCGCGCCCGCGCCCGCCGGATCACCGAGCCGGTCTCGGCAGCGGGCACCTCCATCTGCGCGACCACGACCGTGCCAGGTGCGAGCATCCGGTCCGGCACCTGGGCGGCGCGCACCGCCATGTTGGCACCCGGAGCGACCGCGATCAGGTTCTCCCCGGCGGCGGAGACCATGATCGCGGCACAGCCGGTCGGCGGCACCGCCTGCCGGACCAGGCTCGTCTCGATCCCGGCGCGTTTGAGCGGATCGAGCGCCACGATGGCGAAGCCATCCGTGCCGACCGCACCAGCCAGTGCCACCTCGGCCCCGGCGCGCCTCGCGGCCATCGCCTGGTTGGCGCCTTTGCCGCCGGGTAGCAGCCGGTAGTCGCCGCCGAGCACGGTTTCGCCCGGCTCCGGCAGCTGCGGCACTGGCACGATGACATCGACATTGATCGAGCCGAAGACCAAGATCATGCGAGGATCCCTTGAGAATTCAGGCCGCAACGGAGGCGCATCGCCATGAAACTCAACGGCGCGACCATTCCGCAATCGATCGTCGAGCGGGTCGTCGCCCGGCGTGGCACCGAGCATTGCTTTGCCGATCTCGATCCGCTGCGAACCGCACTCGTCGTCATCGATCTGCAGCATGCCTTTATGAACGACGCGGTCGGGCATGCGGTGTGTCCGGCAGCGCGCGGCATCGTGCCGGCGGTCAACCGGCTGGCGGCGGCGTTGCGTGACGCAGGCGGCGGCGTCTTCTGGGTGCAGATGACGCATGACGCGCGCTGTCTCGACGAATGGTCGGTCGCGTTCGAAATCGCGACCCCGGAAATGCGGGCAAAACGCATCGCCGCGCTCAGCGAAGGCGGGCTCGGCCACCAGCTATGGCCCGGTCTCGACATTCGCCCGCAAGACGAGATCGTCAAGAAATATCGCTACAGCGCGTTCCTGCCGGGGACCTCGGATCTGCCGGAGCGGCTTCGCGCGCGTGGCTTCGACACGGTGCTGATCACCGGTACCGTCACCAATGTGTGCTGCGAAAGCTCGGCGCGCGACGCCAACATGACAAATTTCCGCACGATCATGGTTTCGGATGGCAATGCCGCCAACAGCCAGGCCGAGCATGACGCCTCGCTCGCCGCCTTCTACGCGACCTTTGGCGACGTCATGGATACCGATATGATCATCGCCCACCTACGGCGGGCCAAGGAGGCGCGCGCCGCGTGAACCGCCGATCGATGGCAGGAGGAAGTCATGAGAGAGAACCGGGTCAAGCGCATCCTGCGCGAGGGCGGGCTGGCGCTCGGCACTCATGTCGGCGGCATTCCCGACCCGCAGATCGTCGAGCTCATCGGGCTCGCCGGGTTCGACGCCGCGTTTATCGACATGGAGCATACGAGCTTCGACCTGCATGACGTGCAGGCGATGGTGATGGCCGCCGAGCACGCCGGCATCACGCCAATCGTGCGCACCCCGGGTTTCGACCCGGCTTTTATCCTGCGCCTCCTCGACATGGGTGTGCAGGGCATCCAGGTGCCGCATGTCTCGGATGCCGCGACCGCGCGCGCGGCGGTGGAGGCGGTGCGCTATCCGCCGTTGGGCGAGCGCGGCATGGCCGCCGGCAGCCGTGCCGCCGAGTTCGGCCGCATCCCGCTTGTCGAGCACATGGCGCAGTCGAACCGGGAAACCCTGCTCGCCTGCATGATCGAGGACATGGCGGCAGTCGAGCGCATCGACGAGATCGCCGCGGTCGAGGGCGTCGATCTGCTGGCGGTCGGCCCGTCCGACCTGTCGCGCTCGCTCGGGGTCAGCGGCACCCCCGATCATCCGCGGCTGGTGGCGGCGATCGACCGGGTTCGCGAGGCGGCGAAGCGAAGCGCCGGCGCGCGCCTGGCACTGCCGCTCAACCACGCCGCCTTCCCGCGCAATGCCGCGCAGCTCAGGGAATTGGGCGCGGGCTACACCAATTGCGCGCCGACCCCGGAAGCGCGGCTGTTGAAATCGCTGCGCGAGCAGGCTGAAGCAGCCCGCAACATGCTCGGCTGAACTAAGCCGCGGCCTTGGCCAGCCGGGCCGCCCGCCAGCGCAAGGCGATCCAAGCAAAGTGGGTTGCGATGCGGCAAAGGCGGCCGCTGGTGGCGATACCTACCGTCTTGCACAGCATCTTGACCGCGGTGGCGAGGTGCCGCTCGCGATAGATCGGCGTCGCTTGGCGGGCATAGGCCAGGCGGCAGCGCCGGCGGTCGTAGGGCCGGCCCTTTTCGTTGGCGGCGTGATAGGCGTAGGCGAGTTCATCATCCTGCACCTCGGCGATCCGTCCGAGGGCGATGCGCAACCGCCGCCACCAGCAGACCCGCTCATGCGCGAGACAGTGGCCGAGTTGGCGGTAGAAAAGCTTGTAATGCCGCACCTCGTCGGCCGCGATGTTGCGGCAGATTTCTTTCAGCACCGGCTCGCGCGCCGCATCGCGCAATGCGGCGTAATACGAGCTCGTCCCGGTTTCGACAATGCAACGCGCGATCATCTCGCCCGGGCGCGAGCCGCGGCGCGAGAATTCACGGTCGAAATCGATCCGGTAACCGGTGCGGAACCGGGCAAAGGCGGCGGTGAAATCAAAACCGGAATCGGCCATCTCGGCCCAACGTCCGAGCGCCTTTCCGTGCTGTTGCTCCTCCTCGCCCCAGCGTCGCACGCTCGCCTGGAACGCGGGATCGTCGTGGAAGATCCGGCACAGATGCCGGGCATAGCGGGCACCATTGGCTTCGACCAGGCTCGCCGCCTTGACGATCCGCACCAGCTCCGGATTGACCAATTCCCGGTCGAACCGGTGCCAGGGAATGTTATCGAGCGTCCACCCGCTCATGCCGCCAAGCCTCGCGGAACCTCCTCGGCCGGGCCGCCGCCGGTCGTCAGTGCGCGGCTTCGCCGAGCGCCTGCAATTTCGCGCGGGCGACGGCTTCTTCGCGTTCCAGCCCGTGCAGTTCGGCGACGAGCCGCTCGCGCTCGGTCCCGGTGCTGCGCGCGACCTGCTCGCGCAGGCTCGGCAGATTGCCTTCGACCACTTGCAGCCCCTCCTCGATCGCGGTGCGGTCGAGCGCCTCGGGCGGCATCGCTTCGTCGGCCAGCACCGTGCAGCGCTCGGGCGTCACCTCGGCAAAGCCGCCGGCGACAAAGATGCGCCGGGTCACGGCGCGGCCCTCATAGATTTCGATCGTCCCCGGCCGGATCGTCGACATTAAGAGCGAGTGCCCTGGCAGAACACCGAAATTACCCTCGCTTCCCGGCACCACGACCATCTCGACCGGCTCGGAGATCAAGAGCCGCTCCGGCGTCACGAGCTCGAACTGCACGCGGTCGGGCATCACGCCGCCTCGGCAGCCATCTTGCGCGCCTTGGCAACCGCCTCGTCGATGGTGCCGACCATGTAGAAGGCGCTCTCCGGCAGATCGTCATAATCGCCGGCGACGATGCCTTTGAAGCCCTTGATCGTGTCTTCGAGGTTGACCAGCACGCCGGGAGTGCCGGTGAACACCTCGGCGACATGAAACGGCTGCGACAGAAAGCGCTGGATCTTGCGGGCGCGCGCCACGGTCAGCTTGTCCTCCTCGGAAAGCTCGTCCATGCCGAGAATGGCGATGATGTCCTGCAAAGATTTGTAGGTCTGCAGCACGCGCTGGACATCGCGCGCGACCTGGTAGTGGTCGTCGCCGATGACCCGCGGATCGAGTAGGCGGGACGTCGAATCGAGCGGATCCACCGCCGGGTAGATGCCGAGCTCGGCGATCTGCCGGGACAAGACGGTGGTTGCATCGAGATGCGAGAATGTGGTGGCCGGCGCCGGGTCGGTCAGATCGTCGGCCGGCACATAGATCGCCTGCACCGAAGTGATCGAGCCCTTCTTGGTGCTGGTGATCCGTTCTTCGAGCGTGCCGAGATCGGTTGCGAGCGTGGGCTGGTAGCCGACCGCCGACGGAATGCGGCCCAACAGCGCCGATACCTCGGACCCGGCCTGCGTGAAGCGGAAGATGTTGTCGACGAAGAACAGCACGTCCTGGCCTTCCTCGTCGCGGAAATATTCGGCAAGCGTCAGCCCGCTGAGCCCGACACGGGCGCGCGCACCGGGCGGTTCGTTCATCTGGCCATAGACGAGTGCCGCCTTGGAGCCTGGCCCATCAGTGGTGATGACCCCCGATTCCATCATTTCGTGATAGAGGTCGTTGCCTTCACGGGTGCGCTCGCCGACCCCGGCAAACACCGAATAGCCGCCATGTGCCTTGGCGATGTTGTTGATCAATTCCATGATGATCACGGTTTTGCCGACCCCGGCGCCGCCGAACAGCCCGATCTTGCCGCCCTTGGCGTAAGGTGTGAGCAGGTCGACGACCTTGATCCCGGTGGTCAGGATTTCGGCTTCGGTCGATTGGTCGATAAATTCCGGTGCCGGACGGTGGATCGGCAGCCGGCGGTTGGTCACCACCGGGCCGCGCTCGTCGACCGGGTTGCCGGTTACATTCAGGATGCGGCCCAGCGTCTCAGGTCCGACCGGCACCGTGATCGGTTCGCCGGTATCGACCGCCTGGGCACCGCGCACCAATCCATCGGTGGTGTCCATCGCGATCGTGCGCACCGTATTCTCGCCCAGCTGCTGTGCTACTTCGAGCACCAGGGTCTGACCGGCATTGTCGACATGCAGCGCGTTCAGGATTTCCGGCAATTCGCCGTCGAACTGGACATCGACAACGGCGCCGATGACCTGAGTGATGCTGCCGATGCTGTTTCTGGCCATATTCGCGTGGTTCCTATCGCTCCGAATTCGCTTTTATCACATCGTCATGCCCGGAACTGTTCCGGCGGGCCATGACGCGATCGGGCCACGACGCGATCAGGCCACGACGCGATCGGGCCATGACGCAACGGAAGGCGAGGGGTGAGGCGGCGCCATCGCCCTAGAGCGCCTCGGCGCCGGAGATGATCTCGATCAGTTCCTTGGTGATGGCAGCCTGTCGCGTGCGGTTGTAGTTGAGCGTCAGCCGGTCGATCATCTCGCCGGCATTGCGGGTGGCGTTGTCCATCGCGGTCATGCGCGCACCCTGCTCGCTCGCGGCGTTTTCGAGCAATGCGGTAAAGATCTGCACCGCCAGGTTCTGCGGCAGCAATTCGCCGAGGATTTCCTCTTCGGAGGGTTCGAATTCATAAACGCCGCGCTGTGCTGCGCGATCTCCAGCCGCCTCGTCTGCCGGTGGCGGCGGAAACGGGATCAGCTGTTGCACCGTCACGACCTGCGTAATCGCCGAGCGGAAGCGGTTGTAGACGATCGTGCAGACATCGAAGGCGCCCTCGCGATACAGCATGAGGATGCGTTCGGCGATGTCGCGCGCCTCCTCGAACGACAGGTGACGCCGGCCGATCTCGGTCAGGCTGTCATGGATCATCCGTCCGTAGTCGCGGCGCAACCCGTCCCGGCCCTTGCGCCCGACCGTCAGGATCATGATCCGTTTGCCGGCGGCTTCGATCTCGCGGATGCGACGGCGCGTCTCGCGCAGGATCGAGGCGTTGAAGCCACCGGCGAGACCGCGATCCGAGGTGGCGACGACGAGCAGATGGGTTTCGTCACGCCCGGTGCCGACCAAGAGCGGCGGCGCATCGGGCAGATCGGCCATGCGCTGGGCGAGCGAGCCGAGCACGCGCTCCATGCGCTGTGCGTAGGGCCGTGCCGCCTCGGCCTGCTCCTGCGCCCGGCGCAGCCGCGACGCCGCGACGACCTTCATTGCCGCGGTGATCTTTTGCGTCGATCGCACGCTGCGGATGCGGTTACGCAGATCCTTCAGGCTCGGCATCGGCGGCTACCGTAGTGCGAAACCATGCCGGAGGCCGGCGCCGACGGATTTCGGATTCGCCGCACCCGCAGCGCCCCGGAACGATGGGACCGACATCTCGGCTCCACGGAGCATCAGGCGAAGGTCTTGACAAAGCGCTCGAGAAACTCGCTGAGCGACTTTTCGACATCAGCCGAGATCTCGCCATCGCGACGGATCGCTTCGAGCAATTCGGGATGTGCGGTTTCGAGCTCGCTGAGCATCGAGCTTTCGAACCGGCCGACTTCGGCGACCTCCACCGTGTCGAGATAGCCGCGCGTCCCGGCAAAGATCGCGACCACCTGCTGCTCGACCGGCACCGGCGAGAATTGCGGCTGCTTCAGCAATTCGGTCAGCCGCGCGCCGCGGGCCAGCAGACGCTGGGTCGCCGCGTCGAGATCGGAGGCGAACTGCGCGAACGACGCCATCTCGCGATATTGCGCGAGTTCGAGCTTGATGCGCCCGGCAACCTGCTTCATCGCCTTGATCTGGGCCGCCGAACCGACCCGGCTGACCGACAGCCCGACATTGATGGCCGGACGGATGCCGCGATAGAACAGCTCGGTCTCGAGGAAGATCTGCCCGTCGGTGATCGAGATCACATTGGTCGGGATATAGGCCGAGACGTCGCCGGCCTGGGTTTCGATAATCGGCAACGCCGTCAGCGAGCCGGCGCCATGCTCCTCGTTCATCTTGGCGGCGCGTTCGAGCAGCCGCGAATGCAGGTAGAAGACGTCGCCGGGATAGGCCTCGCGGCCCGGCGGACGGCGCAGCAGCAGCGACATCTGGCGATAGGCGACGGCATGCTTTGACAAATCGTCATAGACCATCACCGCATGCATGCCGTTGTCGCGAAAGAATTCGCCCATGGCACAACCGGCATAGGGTGCCAGGAACTGCAGCGGTGCCGGCTCGGATGCAGTCGCCGCCACGATGATCGAGTATTCGAGCGCGCCATAATCCTGCAAGGTCTTGACGATCTGGGCGACGGTCGAGCGCCGCTGGCCGATCGCGACGTAGATGCAATAGAGCTTAGCCCGCTCCTGGCCATCGGAATGAGCCTGCTTCTGGTTCAGCACGGTGTCGATGGCGAGTGCCGTCTTGCCGGTCTGGCGGTCGCCGATGATCAGCTCGCGCTGGCCGCGCCCGATCGGCACCAGCGAGTCGATCGCCTTCAGCCCGGTCTGCACCGGCTCGTGCACCGAGCGGCGCGGGATGATGCCGGGAGCCTTGACTTCGACCCGCGCGCGGGTCACGTCGGTGAGCGGGCCTTTGCCATCGATCGGCTCGCCGAGCGCATCGACGACGCGGCCCAACAGCCCGCGCCCGACCGGCACATCGACGATGGCACCGGTGCGCTTGACCGTGTCGCCCTCGCTGATGCCGCTGTCGTCGCCAAAGATGACGACGCCGACATTGTCGCTTTCGAGGTTGAGGGCCATGCCCCGCACCCCGTTCGGGAACTCGACCATCTCGCCGGCCTGGACCTTGTCGAGACCGTAGATGCGAGCGATGCCGTCGCCGATCGACAGCACCTGGCCGACTTCGGCGACGTCCGCCTCACTGCCGAAATTGGCGATCTGCTGCTTGAGGATCGCCGAAATCTCTGCCGCGCGAATTTCCATCTACACCCTCTTTGGCCCGGCTCGGGGCTCATCGATCATTGGGAAGACCGCAAGCAGCCGGCGCGCCGCCGGGCGCAGGGTCCGGGTTGCCGGACGCTGCCGATCCCGGGCGCGGTTGGCCACGGTGAGGAATGAGCATTTGGCGTCGAATCCTGGAAGGCCGGCTATCCGATGCCTTTCATCGCCAGTTGCAGGCGCCGCAGCTTGCTTTCGACCGACCCGTCGACCATGCGCGAGCCGACCTTGACGATCATTCCGCCGATCAGCCGCGGATCGACCTCGGCCTCGATGAACACGCGCCGGCCGACCGTATGACGCAGCTGTTCGGCCAGCGCCTCGGTCTGGGTTTCGTTCAGGGGCTGCGCCGTGGTCACCGCTGCGGTAATCTCGCCGCGCCGGCTGGCGAGCTCCGCCAGATACGCCCCGATCATCGCCGGCACGGCGAACAGGCGCCGGTTCTGGGCGACGACCGCGAGAAAATCGCGGACCAGCGGCGACAGCCCAGCCGCGCTCGCCAGTGCCGCGATCGCTTGCGCCTGTTGCTCGCGCGACACGATCGGGCTGCGGATCAGCCGGGTCAAATCCTGGCTCTCCGCCAGCATGGCGCGCAATTGGCGCAAATCCGCGGCCACCGTGTCGAGCGCCCGGCGCTCGTCGGCGATATCGAACAGCGCCGCTGCATAGCGCTCGGCCAAGGCTGACACGCCTGTCGTCGTATCGGTGGCCAATGTACAGCAATCCTCGCTGGCCGCATTGGCACCAACGCCGCAGCAGCACGTCCCTGTTGTTTTCGGATGACGCCCCGCGCACCACCGTCAGGGCACAAACGCCGCGAGCGTTTCCCTAACATAGCCCTGCCCACAGCGCAACTGCCACCGTCACCGCACATGGGCGCGCCGGACGCAGGAATCCGACCAGAGGGTGCGCTTGCCGCTCGCCCCCGCCGATCCGCTGCCGTTCAGGCCGCGGCGATCGGAGTCACCGGGCCGACCGCTGCACCCGGCCGCTCGACGACCGGACCATGTGCCGGCCGCGCATAGGACGCTTCGAGCCGCTCGACCGCGGCGCCGACCGCAAGACGCAGCCCGGCCTCGTTGAAAAACGAGCCCGGCAGCAGGCAGCGGGCGGCGAGAACCCGGCGAAACGCGTCGAACAATTCGCGATCGGGCGGGGTCGCCTGGTGCCAGAAATCATCGAGCTCGCCCTGAAATGTCAGCCCTGGAATATCGTAGACCGCCTTTCCCAAGGCGATGACCGGGAGCCCATTGGCGAGCCCCTGGGCGCCGACCGTGCTGTTGACCGTGACGACCGCGCAGCTGCGCGCCAGGACCTTACTGAGGTCGCCGCCATCGAGCACGACGACGCGTTCGGCGATCATGTGCTCCACTGCGATATGGCTGACGATCGCCGCCCAATCGACGAGCCCGCTGTCGAACGGATGCAGCTTCACCACCAGCTGAGATTGCCGCGGCGCACACCGCGCGAACGAGCTCAGCACGTATTCGATTGCCAGGTGCATCGCGCGAAACGGCGAGTGCACCCGCATCTGATAGTCGCAGTCGAGCTGCAGCGGGAAGAAGTAGACCGGGCCATCGCCCAGAGCTTCGAACGCCGCGTTGGCCCGCCGCTCCGATCGCCGCATCAGCGCGAGCCGGCGCAGCCAGCCGGCATATTCGATCAGCTGATGATACGGGCGATGGGTGCGGTAATGCGGAAACCGCCACATCCAGGCCATCGACGACAGATTGTAGAGGACGTCCTCGTAGGCCCGGCGGCTAAAGCGGCCTGGTACGCTCGGCGGCCGGTCCCATGCGGGCAGCCCCGCCGCCCGCTCGCGGTACCAGTCCGGGTCGCGCGGCAGCGACGAGTAGCCGTTGACGCCGCTTTCCTCGAACGTCACCCAGTCCGGCCGGATATAGCCTTCTTCGGCGACATGCACGCGCAGCATGCGCTGGTCGGCAATCCTGATGGCGGCCCGATGCAGCGGCCGGCAGTCGCCGAACAGGATGATGTCGCTGACCGCCTTGTCAACCACCAGCCGATCGAGGAATTCGGGCCATTCATGCTCGCGACCGCAAAAATCGACCGCTCCGGGAAGACCCCAGAACACCCGGTCGCCACCGTTGAAGTTGACCCGGTGGACGGCATGACCGCGCGCCAGAAGAGCCTGGCCGAGACGCTCGAAGAACCGCGTCGCCATGCCCTGCAGGAACAGAAAGCTGCGCCCTGACAACGCCGGCGTCACGATCGCCTGTCGCCCGGCGCCGCCACGACGGCGGGGTTGATCACGTGGAATAGCACCTTGTCCCCCAAACCGGACCTCATCGCCTGACCGATGAATGCCAAGTCGGTTGTGCTACTTTCCGTCAGGTTTGCGGCCGATGTCCATTGATTTCTGCGCGGCGCGGCGAGCGGACTTTTGAGCGAATTTCTCGGCGCCGTTCACTTTTTCTAAGCGGATATGCGCTTCGATCCCGCTTCGCGGCAAGAGCGGGGATCGGGAGCGTTGATGGCAAATGTCCTGTTGGCCGAGCCGGATCGCCGGATCCGCCAATTCATGGCCGGCATCCTCGGGGATTGCGGGCATCGCGTCGAGGCCTGCGGAGGTGGTGCCGAGGCTTCCGGCCGGCTCGGAGCGGGTAGGGTGGACATTGTGGTCAGCGATCTGGTGCTGAGCGGTGTCGGGGAGGGAGCGGTCTTCGGACGCAACTGCGCAGCGCTCGGCATTCCGACGATCACGCTCAGCGGGTGCGAGTACCGGCCCGGCCCGACACCGGCAAAGCGGCCGCCCACCCTCGTCGAAAAGCCGTTCCGCTTTGCCGATCTGCATCGCGTGCTGGATGCGGTGGAGCGGCGCTCCCGCCCGGCATCCCGCGAGGATGCGCCGTCTCGGCGCGTGACGGAGCTGGAGCCAGCCGGCTGAGACCGGTGCTTTCGCGCCGGCTCCGCGCGGAGCTGGCTGGAGGCGGGGCCGCGGCGGCCCGACAGCGGCTCAGGCTTTCCGAGCGTAGAGCAGAAACTCCCGGTTGCCGCCGGGGCCGAGAACCGGGCTCTCGGTAATGCCGACCACGGCCCAGCCGGGCTGGCTGCCGATCCAGGCCGCAACGCGCTCGCACACCGCGCGATGCACGGAAGGATCGCGCACCACCCCGCCTTTGCCGACATGCTCGCGGCCGGCTTCGAATTGCGGCTTGACGAGCGCCAGCAACACCGCTCGTGGCGCGGTCAACGCCAGCCCCGCCGGCAGCACGGTCGCCAGCCCGATAAAACTCGCGTCGCAAGTGACAATCTCGACCGGCTCGGCAATGTGATCGGCGGATAATCGGCGCGCATTCAACCGCTCGAGCACGATAATGCGGGGGTCTTGCCGCAATTTCCAAGCGAGCTGTCCATGGCCGACATCAACCGCATAGACGCGCCGCGCGCCGCGCGCCAGCAGCACCTCGGTAAAGCCGCCGGTCGAGGCGCCGATGTCGAGGGCCACCTCGTCGGTGATTTGGATGCCGAAATGGGCGAGCGCGTGGGCAAGCTTGATCCCGCCGCGCGAGACCCAGGGATGGTCGCGGCCTTTGACCGTCAGCACAATGTCGGCGCCAAGCAAATCGCCCGCCTTGGCGATCCGGCGCTCCTCGGCGAAGACCAAGCCGGCGAGGATCAGCGCCTGCGCCCGTGCCCGGCTGTCGGCGAGCCCGCGCTCGACCAGCAGCCGATCCGCCCGCAGCTTTGCCGGCAAGCCCGGAGCGGCTAGGCGCGGGCCGGCTGCGCGGCGATTTCGCGGCCGAGCGCCGACAGCGCCATGGCCACGATATGACGCGCATTGAGACCCGCCACCTCGTATTGCGCCTGCGGGCTGTCGTGATCCAGAAAGCGATCGGGCAGCACCATGCTGCGGATTTTGAGCCCGTGATCGAGCAGGCCGCTCATCGCCAGATGCTGCAGTACATGGCTGCCAAAGCCGCCGATCGCCCCCTCCTCGATCGTGATCACGACTTCGTGCTCGCGGGCCAGGCGGCTGACGAGATCAGTATCGAGCGGTTTGGCAAAGCGGGCATCGGCCACCGTCGTCGACAGCCCATAGGCGGCGAGCTCCTGTGCCGCTTTCAGGCATTCGGCGAGCCGGCCGCCAAAGCTCAAGAGCGCGATCGTATTTCCCTCGCGCAGGATGCGGCCGCGACCGATCTCGAGCGGCATGCCCTGTTCCGGCAGGGCCACCCCGATCCCTTCGCCACGCGGAAAGCGCACCGCCGAAGGCGCATCGTCGATCGCCACACAGGTCGAGACCATGTGCACGAGTTCCGCCTCGTCGGCCGCGGCCATGATCACAAAGCCCGGCAGGCAGCCGAGATAGGTGACGTCGAATGAGCCGGCATGGGTCTGGCCGTCCTGGCCGACGAGCCCGGCCCGGTCGATCGCGAAACGCACCGGCAATTTCTGGATCGCGACGTCGTGCACGACCTGATCATAGGCGCGCTGCAAAAAGGTCGAGTAGATCGCCGCAAACGGCTTCATCCCTTCGGCGGCAAGGCCGGCGGCGAAGGTCACGGCATGCTGCTCGGCGATGCCGACATCGAAGCAGCGCTTGGGAAACTTGTCGCCAAACAGGTTGAGCCCGGTGCCCGACGGCATCGCTGCGGTGATCGCGACGATGCGATCGTCCGCCTCGGCCTCTTTGATCAGCGATTTGGCGAAAACCGTCGTGTAGGCCGGCGCCTTGGGGGTCGATTTCGCCTGCGCCCCGGTGATCACGTCGAATTTGGCGACGCTGTGCCATTTGTCGTCGGCCTGCTCGGCGGACAGGTAGCCGTGGCCCTTCTCGGTGACGACGTGCACCAGGATCGGACCGGACTCCCTAGTGTCGCGGACATTCTTCAGCACCGGCAGCAGATGGTCGATGTTGTGCCCATCGATCGGCCCGACATAATAAAATCCCATCTCCTCGAACAGGGTGCCGCCGGTGACAAAGCCGCGGGCCAGCTCTTCAGCACGCCGGGCGGCGTCTTCGAGCGGCTTGGGAAAGTGCCGCGCCACTTCCTTGGCGATATGCCGCAGCGAGATAAAGGATTTCGACGACAGCAGCCGCGACAGGTATGCGCTCATCGCGCCCACTGGCGGGGCGATCGACATGTCGTTGTCGTTCAGGATCACGATCAGCCGCGAATCCATCGCACCGGCGTTGTTCATCGCCTCATAGGCCATGCCGGCGCTCATCGCGCCGTCGCCGATGACCGCGATCACATTGCGCCGCTCGCCGCGAAAATCGCGGGCCACCGCCATACCCAGTCCGGCCGAGATCGAGGTCGAGCTGTGTGCGGCGCCAAACGGGTCGTATTCGCTCTCCGAACGTTTGGTGAAGCCGCTGAGGCCGCCGCCCTGGCGGATCGTGCGGATGCGGTCGCGACGGCCGGTCAGGATCTTGTGCGGATAGGCCTGGTGGCCGACATCCCAGATCAGCCGGTCGTTTGGCGTATCGAAGACGTAGTGCAGCGCCACGGTGAGCTCGACGACGCCGAGCCCGGCACCGAAATGACCGCCGGTGATCGAGACGGCGTCGATCAGTTCGGCACGCAACTCATCGGCGAGCTGCCGCAGATCCGATTCCGGCAGCCGACGCAGATCGGCCGGCACGTCAATGCGGTCGAGCAGCGGCGTGCGATTGGAGATCGGGCGATTCGGGTTCGAATCCAATGCTGCGCTCCTCACGTGCGGCGGCTGATCACAAATCGCGCCGCCTCTCGCAAAAGTTCCGCTCTTCCCCCGAACAAATCAAGATGCGCGACCGCTTGATCGAGCAGAAGCTCGGCTTGGGCACGGGCCCGCGCGATCCCGAGGATCGACACAAAGGTGGCTTTGCCGGCGGCTGCGTCGGCACCGACTGGCTTGCCGATTTCGGTGGCGGAACCTTCGACATCGAGCAGATCATCGGCGATCTGGTAGGCCAGACCCAGATCGTGGGCATAGCCGCGCAGTGCGGTTCGCAAATCGCCGGGGGCCTTGGCAAGGATCGCCCCGGCCTCGCACGAAAAGGCGATCAGCGCACCCGTCTTCATTCGCTGCAGCCGGGTGATCGCGCCGATCTCCAGGGTCTGGCGCTCCGCGATCAGATCGATCATCTGGCCGCCGACCATCCCGGCAGCCCCGGCGGCTGCGGAGAGAGCCGCCACCAACTCGCAGCGAACCGCCGGATCGGCATGCGTGTCGGGATCGGCGAGCACCCCGAACGCCGCGGTCAGCAGCCCGTCGCCGGCGAGGATGGCCGTCGCCTCGTCAAACTCCTTGTGGCAGGTCGGACGTCCGCGCCGCAGGTCGCTGTCGTCCATCGCCGGCAGGTCGTCATGCACCATCGAATAGGCGTGCACCATCTCGATCGCGGCCGAGACCTGCAAGGCGCAGCGCCGCGCCACGCCGAACAGATTGGCGCCGGCGAGCACGAAGAACGGGCGCATGCGCTTGCCCGGTGCCAACACCGCATAGCGCATCGCGTCGTAGACCCTCGCCTCGAGATCCGGCGGTACGACGATCAGCCGTTCGAGTGCCGCATCGGTCAACGCCGCCGCCTGCGCCAGCGCGTCGGGAAAGGAGATCGCATCCGACCAGAGCGTCTCAGTCAAGGTTCACCGGCTCCACCGCTATCGCGCCGTCGGGGCCGATGATGATCCGCTCGACCCGCTGCTGCGCCTCGTTGAGTTTTCGTTCGCAATGCTGCTTCAGCTGTGCACCACGTTCATAGGAGAGGATGGCCTCGTCGAGCTTGACCTGCCCGGCTTCAAGCCGCCGCACAATCTGCTCGAGCTCGGCGAGCGCATCCTCGAAACTCATCGCCGCGATATCGGGGGACAAACTGGTATCGGACATGGGGACACTTATAACAAAAAACGCGAGGTCTGTCGGCCGTCCTAGCGGTGTGCGGGAGCAGGAAACCGGCCAAAAGTTGCAATAATGCAACAGCGGCCGCCCGGTCCCGCTTACACCCGCATCAGGACACGCAGGTGCGCCGCAACGCTGGCGCCGAGTGCCGCCAGATTATATCCGCCCTCGAGGGTCGATACGAGCCGTCCGCGGGCATGCCGCGTGGCGATCTCGCAGAGTTCCTCGGTGATCCATGCGTAATCGGCCTCGTCGAGCATCAGCTGCGCCAGCGGGTCGGCCTGGTGAGCATCGAAACCGGCCGAGATCAATACCAGATCGGGGCCGAACGCGTCGAGCGCCGGCAGCACTTGTCCCTTCATCGCCAGCCGGAACGGAGCCGAGCCGGACATCGGCCGCAGCGGCACATTGACGATATTGCCGACACCGGTTTCGCCGGCGGCGCCGGTGCCGGGGTAGAGCGGCGACTGGTGTGTCGAGGTGTAGAACAGGCTGTCATCCGCCGCGAATGCGGCCTGGGTGCCGTTGCCGTGATGAACATCGAAATCGACCACCGCGACGCGTTCTAGGCCATGGACGTCCCGTGCCCGCAGCGCACCGATCGCCACGTTGTTGAACAGGCAGAAGCCCATCGCCCGCTCCGGCTCGGCGTGATGGCCGGGCGGACGCACCGCGCAAAAGGCATTATCGGCCTCACCCGTCACGACGGCATCGACCGCTGCGGTGACCGCTCCGGCCGCGTGCAGCGCCGCTTTGCCGGAGGCAGGCGACAGCACGGTGTCGGCGTCGATCGCGACATGGCCCGATTTCGGCACCGCGCCCAGCAACCGCTCGACATGGCGCCGGGAATGGACCCGCAGCACATCGTCGAGTGCCGCCTGCGGCGCCTGGCGACGCTCCAATGCCGCGAATTGCGGACCGGAAATCGCCGCCAGCACGGCCCGCAGCCGATCTGGTGATTCCGGATGATGGTCGCCCGGGTCGTGTTCGAGACAAGCGTCATGGGTATAGAGAAACGTGGTCATCGGCAGACCTCGCCGGCAATTCCGCGGCGAATTGTGGCACATTCGGCCGGCTCGCTGTAATCGGAATCGCCGGCTCAGCGGCGCTGCCAGGCGTAAAGCGCAATCGCGGCCCAGCCGATCATCAGGCTCACACCGCCGAACGGCGTCAGCAGGGCGAACCGGGAAGCGCCGTCCGCCGCCAGCGCGTAGAGGCTGAAGCTGAACAGGATGATGCCGATAGCGAAGGCCGATCCGGCGATGGAGAGCGCCAGTCCCGGCCGCCCGGCGCGCTCGGCCAGCGCCGCCACGGCGAGCAGGGCCGCGGCGTGGGCCAGGCCATAGAGTGCACCGGTGCGCAGCAGCTCCGCCGCCCGCGCGTTACCCCCGGCGAGGTGGGCGGCGACCGCTCCTGCCGCCACCGCGAAGAACCCGCCGAGTGCTGCAAGCACGAGCCAGCAGCGGATCATCGCCGCGCCATCCGCTCGGCCAGCGCCGCGCGATAGAGGGCGGCCGTCTCGCGGGCGACGATTTCCTCGGCAAAATGGCACTCGACCAGGCTCCTGCCGGCCCGCCCCATGTTGAGCCGCAATGCCGGATCGGCGGCGAGCGCGGCGATCGCCTCGGCAAGTGCCGCAATGTCGCGCGGCGGCACCAGGAGGCCGGTCTCGCCGGGGCGGACCACCTCGCGGCAACCGGGCACGTCGCTGGCAATGATCGGCCGGGCGCAGGCGGCCGCTTCCAGCAGCGCCTTCGGCACCCCTTCGCCGTAGCTCGTGGGCAGCACGGCAATGGCTGCACGGCGCCATACCGTGCGCACATCGGCGACGTCTCCGAGCCAGCGGATGCCGGGTTCGGCAGCGAGCCGCGACAGCGTCTGCGCCGACAATGAACCGGCATTGCCGGGGTCGGTCGGTCCGGCCAGTTCGAGCTCGATCGCGAGCCCGCGCGAGCGCAGCCGGCGAATCGCGGCGACCGCGTCGAGCACCCCCTTGTCGCGCAGCATGCGTGCCACCAGCGCCACCGTGAGCGGACCTGTGCCGGGCGGCGGCAATGCCGCGAAATGCGCCGTGTCGACACCCGATCCGCGGATCAGCGCAATGCGCTCGGGCGCAATCCCGAGGCGGCCGAGACGGGCGGCATCGTCCGGGTTTTGCACCACGATATGTCCGCCGGCGCCGGCGGCGAGCCGTACGGCCAGGCCGAGCAGCGGCCGCCGCATCCGGGCGGCGAGTGTCGTCGCGGCAAATCCGGAGCCGAGGCCCATCAGCGAGTTGATCGCGACGGGTGCCGCGGTCCCGTCGCGAAAGGCGAGAACACGGGCGAGGCTGCCGAACAGCACCGGCTTTACCGCCACATGATGCAACAGATCGGGTCGCTCCTCCCGGTAGAGCCGGGCGATCGCCCGCACCGACCGGACCGCGCCGGTGAGCTGGTCGCCGCGACGGCGCCAGGCGATCGCGCGCAATGCGAAGCCTTCATCGCGAATCCGCGCGCCGTGCCGGTCGACCCGGGTGGCGACGACGACGTCAAAACCGAGGTCGCGGGCGGCACGCGCCACCGGCAGGCGATGCGAGCAGAAATACCAATCCTCGGTCACCAGAAAGAGCAGCTTTGGGCGCCGCCCAGCGCATCGGGCGCCGGGCGCAGGCCCGGCATCCAGCGCAGGCCCGGCATCCAGCGCAGGCCCGGCATCCAGCGCAGGCCCGGCAGCCAGCGCAGGGGATGACGAGCGGGGCCGGATCGAACCGAACTGGATCACGCAGCAGACTGGATCACGCGGCGGAAGGGTATGACATCGCGGTCGTCGCCGATGCTGTTGCCCCCGGGACGGCCTTTCTCTAATCGATTCCGATGGCGATGGCTCGCCCAATCGAGGCTGGCGCAGCGGCAGGAGCGGATCATGGCGCGCATCCTGGTGACCGGTGCGGCCGGGTTCATCGGCCGGGCATTGTGCCGCGAACTCGTCCGCCGCGGTCACGTGGTCCGCGGCCTTACCCGCGGCACCGGGCCGCCGATCGCCGGTGTTGTGCTCGACGCGATCGGCGAGATCGGCCCGCGCACCAGCTGGGGCGGCCGGCTCGATCGCGTCGATGTCATCATCCATCTCGCCACCCGTGCGCATCGCCCGATGGCCGCCGAGGATGCGAATCACGAAGCCGAGGCGGCCGCGATACTGGCCCGTGCCGCGGCGGCGGCCGGGGTCGGCCGATTGGTGCATGTCAGCTCGATCCGGGCGATGGGTGCGGCGACGGCACCCGGCACGCGGTTTCGCCCCGGCGACCCGGCGCGGCCGGCCGATCCCTATGGGCGGGCAAAGCTGGCGATCGAGCGGGCGCTCGCCGCCGCCGCGCGCGATTGCGGGCTCGACCTCGTCATCCTGCGCCCGCCGCTGGTCCACGGACCCGGGGTCAAGGGCAATCTTGCGAGCCTGATCCGGCTCGTCGCGAGCGGGCTGCCGCTGCCCTTTGCCCGAATCGACAACCGGCGCAGCCTCATTTTTCTCGATAGCCTTCTCGACCTGCTGGCGATCGCATGCACCCACCGCGCCGCCCCGGGCAGGGTGCTGCTGGCGCGCGACCCTGCCGATCTGTCGACGCCCGAACTGATCGGCGCGCTCGCCGCCGGTCTCGGTCGCGCTCCGCGGCTCGTTGCCGTCCCCGCCGCCGCCCTCGCGGCGCTTGCTCGCCTGCCGGCGCTGGGGCCGGTGCTGATGCGGCTGACCGCGTCCTTGCAGGCCGATGACGAGGAAACCCGCCGCGTGCTCGGCTGGTCGCCGAGGACCACCAGCGAGGCCGGGCTCGCGGCGACCGCGCGGTTTTACGCGCGGCAGCGGCGCGATGGCCGCGTCGGCGGTGTTGTTCCCTGAAACACCACCGAGGGAACCGCATCGATGACTGTACGCGACCGCAACGTCGAACTGATTCGTGACGCGCTAGCCTATGTGACGGCACTCTATCAGGAGTTGAGCCAGGAGAATGGCGCTCCGAGCCCCGGCACGCAGAACCAAGCGGTCGAATTCATCCTCGCCGATCCACAGCTGCGCGCGGCAATCCACGAATGGGGGCGCACCGCCCGCATCGACGAGGCGACGACGCGGCCGCAGCAGCGCTTGCCGGGGGGTGCCGCCTACGACCGCATCCGCGCCTATCTGACGAGGATCATGGAGCCGCCGGTCTTTACCCGGCCCGGCCAGGAACCGGACAGGAACCGGGGGGTCGACGCCGAGCGGTCCCGGCGCTGATTTTTGCGCGCGGCGGCGCTATATCAACGGGGACGCCGGATCAAAGGGGACACCGGCCACGACAATGTCGTCGAGCGAAGGGAGCACCCGTTGCCGAGCTTTGATATCGTCTCGCGCCTCGACCTCGCCGAGGTCGACAACGCGCTCGCCGGGATCACGCGCGAGATCGCCACGCGGTTCGACTTCAAGGGCAGCCGATGCGCGATCGAACGCAACGAAGGCGGCTTGATGCTGCTCGCCGACGACGAGCTCAAGCTGAAGCAGATGCATGAGCTGCTGAAGGTACACATGACGCGGCGCAAGGTCGAGGCTGGAGCGCTCGACTATCGACCACCGGAGAAGGCCTCGGGCAACGCGCTGCGCCAGACGATCGTGCTGCGCCAAGGGGTCGGGGCCGAGCTCGCCCGCCAGCTGATCCGCGCGATCAAGGACCGGAAGCTCAAGGTGCAGGTGTCGATCCAGGGGGACGAGGTCCGTGTCACCGGCAAAAAGCGCGACGATCTGCAGGATGCAATCGCGGCGATCCGCGGGCTCAAGCTCGATCAGCCGCTGCAATATTTGAATTTTCGCGAATGACCGGCCGGCGGCGATGGCGGTGAGGAGCCATCAGGCTTGCTCCCGGCGAAGCCGCCAGCTATGAACGGTCCAGCCCTCGTCCCCTTCGTCTAGAGGCCCAGGACACCGCCCTCTCACGGCGGCAACACCGGTTCGAATCCGGTAGGGGACGCCAAGTTTTTCAAGCGCTTACGACCCGACCGAAACGGCCTTCCAAAATTTTCCCAAAAATCTGTTCTCGAACGGTCGCGGACCATCCCCGATATGCTCGATTTTCGCGCCCTGTGAACACGATGATTGCCGAGATGGCAGCGCGCGCGGCGGCCGCCGATCGCCCGACAGTGGTCCTCTATTTCAGCGACTTCGACCCGGCCGGCTGGCAAATGCCGATCTCGGTTGCCGGCAAGCTGCAGGCATTGCGGACGCTGCGCCATCCCCAGCTCGAGATTGCGATGCACCGGGTGGCGCTGACCCTCGAGCAGGTCCGTCACTTCGATCTGCCGTCGATGCCGCGCCACCGGGGTCACAACCACGGCATTCGATCGTGTCGGCACGGGCCGTGGCAATGCGCTCGCCGCGAGGCGGTGAAGATACCAATCAGGAGGACACCTCCGGCTTGTAGCGCTCGGTGCGGAACAGGCCGCGTTCGAAGGCGAGGTAAGTGTCCTTGGTCATGACCGGCTTGAACTCGGCGATGATCTGCTTTGCCGGCGCAGCATCGCCGTGCAACAGGTCGATTGCGGTCATCGCCAACAGCTTGGCCGGGGTCAGGTAGGCATGCTCCGGCTCGCTGATGCGGAAATCGGCGCCGTGGGTCTTGCCGTTGGCCGAGGCGAGATACGGGTGGATGACCGGCATCATGTGAGCGATGTCGCCCATGTCGGTGGAGCCGGTGCGGTGGCCGCCAATGTCGAACGAGCCAGGGCCGAACATGGCTTCGACGTTGCCACCGAAGATCTGGGCCATTGCCCGGTTGTTGCGCTGCGGCAGATAGCCGGGGATCGTGTTGATCTCGACCTCGGCCCCCATCGCCATCGCCCCGGCGCGCAGGCAGCGGTCGACCTTCATATTGGCATCGAGGATCGCCTCGCGCGAGCCGCCGCGGACAAAGGTCTCCATATGCACCTCGGCCGGCACGACACTGACCGCGTCGCCGCCCCTGGTGATGATCGGATGAATGCGGATCGTGTCACGCTCATAGAAGGTCTCGCGCTGGGCGTGGATCGCATTCAGCGCCAGCATTGCCGCGGAGAGCGCGTTGATGCCGAGCTGCGGGGCACCGCCGGCATGCGCGGCGCGCCCGAGAAAGCGCACCTGCTTGACGACGGCGCCATTCGAGCTGTCGGCGATATGGGAGCGCTTCGCCATCTGGTCGTGCGAGCCGACATGGATCATCATCGCCATGTCGATATCGTCGAAATGGCCCTTGGCGACGAGTTCGGGTTTGCCCAGCAGAAATTCGATCTCGCCGCGTTCCTTGCGCCGCAGCCGTTCCGCGACATCGATGAACTCCTCGGCGGGGACGGCGAAAAACACCAGTTCGCCGGCGAGATGATCGCCGGCACCGATCGCCGACAAGCCGATCGCGGCGCCGAGCATGCCGGCGATCTGGGCGTTGTGGCCACAGCTGTGCGCCGCCCCGGTATGCGGGTCGGCCAGCGGATGATCAGAGGTGCGCAGGCTGTCGAGTTCGCCGATCAGCGCGAGGCGCGGGCCGGATATCCCGCCCTTGAGGCGGCCTTTGACGCCGGTCAGCGCGAGACCGGTTTCAGGATCGAGCCCGAGGGTGCGCATCTCTTCGGCAACCACCGCGGCGGTCCTGCTCTCGTTAAATCCGGTCTCCGGGTGATGCAGGATCCGCTCGCCGATCTCGATGATCTGGTTGCCGTTGCGGTCAATCGCCTCGCACACCGCGCGCTTCAACTCATCCTTGCTCGACATCGCATCCTCGCTTCCGCCGTCACACATCATTCCCGAGCAGAACAGTAAATATATCGATCTTGGTCGCCCACCGCGCGGTGCATCCGGTTTGGCTGCGACAGCCCGCCGCCGGCCGTGCCGCCTTTGGGCACCCGATCAACACGCCATGCTCTGTCTCGAGACTCGCGCCGGGCAATCGGAAAAGCCGCGCAGCCCTATCGCAGCCGCTGCGGCGACCGATTATCCCGCTGCCGCCGGGGACAGACCATCGGGCGGCCAGACCGTCAGACCCTCCGCCAGCGGAATGCGGAGATTGCGGAACAACAAGGAAAACATCATCCAGTTACCCATGGCGATGATGAATTCGACCTGCTGTCCCGGGTCGGTGACGTGGTTCACCACCTCGGCCCAGGCGGCATCCGACATCGATTTGCCGTCGAGACACTCATCAGTGGCGGCGAGGATCGCCTTGTCAGCCGGTGTCAACCGCATGGAGTTCCGCCAGTCGCGCACCGCCAGGATATCGTCTTGCGGGATCCCCGCCGCGGTCGCCACCCGCCAGTGCTGCGTCCACTCATAAGCCGACCCGGTGACCCAGCCGATCCGCATGATCATCAGCTCACGCAGCCGCGTGTCGAATTTGTTGTTCTCCAGCAGCTGGATCAATTGGTTATAGGCGACCCTGGCCACACCAGGATTGTTGGCCAGCACGCGAAACGCCTCGCTCTGCGTGCGCCGCGCTGGCAAACCCATCGCCTCGCCGAGTTCGCGGGCGCGCTCCAGCGACACCATCGGCACACGTAAGGTCATGCCATTCTCCCCCTCGTCGTTCCCCGATCGTCCTGCGCTTCACTCCAGGCAGCAAGTCTCACCTTGGCTCCGGTCTGCTGCGGCGGCGCTTTGCCGCCGGAGCGAACGCCGTCGCACGCTGCAATCTCGCTCACGGGGCACGATCGCCACCGATACAGGCGGACTGCCCGATAGAACCGAAGCTGATCGAGTGCCTACTCTGCGAGCCCGAGGACAACGGCATTCTTTGAATCAAACTCGTCCAGCCGGGGCGGATGAACCACCTCGTCGGCACCGCCTCTCCACCTTGCCGCGGGCCGTGCTGTGGCTGTGATCTTAAGCGGGGGGCGCCGATGCGCGAGCCGGAAATGGTCTGCGCGGAGCCGGTATGGCATAGCCGTGCTGCCGACGCTGCTTTCAGCCTCAGTTGATCTTGATGGCGCGCAGCGCGCTGGTGTCCTGACGCGCACCGGCGAGTACGTAATTGGTGTCGGTACCGGCGATGACGAACCGGGCACCGAGCCCGATCAGCTCACCTTGCAGCGCGGTGTTGTGGCGAATCCCGCCAACGCCTAGCACCTTCTTATGGGTCCGGCAGGCAGCGGCCGCCCGTTCGTAAGCAGCGCGCAGCCGCGGATGGTCGACCTGTCCCGGAATGCCGAGATCGGTTGTCAAGTCGCCCGAGCCGATCAACAGGACATCGATCCCGTCGACGGCGGCAATGGCTTCGCAATTCTCGATACCCTCGGCAGTCTCGAGCATGACGATGACGGCCGTCTCGGCGTTGAGCTTCGGGTTCAGCTCGGAGAGCGGCACCGCGCGGTAGCCGAGCGCCGGCCCCAATCCCATTACCGACCGCTTGCCCACCGGTGGAAAGCGGCAGGCGGCGACGATCGCTTCGGCCTCGGCGCGGGTGTTGACGTCCGGGAGAATGACCCCCTGGGCGCCGCCGTCGAGCACCCGGCTCATCCACTGCGCGTCGTGGTTCGGCACGCGCACCAGCGGGGTGATGCCGATGCCGAGTGCGGCGGCGCAGATCGTCGCGGTCGTCTCGATCGAATAGGGCGCGTGCTGCATATCGACATAGAGCGCGTCATAGCCGCCGGCCTTCGCGATCATCGCGATATCGACCGAGCGCGCGAGGCGCAGGTTCATGCACAGCACGAGCTCGCCGGAAGCCAATTTCTCCTTCATCGATTTTTCGGGCATGCGTTCCTCCTGCGATGGGTTGGCGCGGGCATGTGACGAGACGAGGTTTTACACCGCCTTTGGGAACTGTGATCATGCCATCGCCGAGGCGGGGACGCCGGGGTTTTCGGAACCGCCGGCCGGATTTAGCCTCGGGTCGGGCAACCCGCTTGGCTCCGAGCGCAGCCGAGTCGGCGACAAGGATGCGACGATGAAAATTGGGATCTCGCTGACCAGCAATCACTCGGACGCGACCGACCCGCGCCAGGGAGCGCGCTGGATGATCGAGCGGACCGCGGCGGCACACCGCGCCGGGCTCGCTTCGCTGTTTGTCGGCGATCAGCACGTGTCGCCCACACCCTATTATCAGAACACGCCGATGCTCGGGCGGCTTCTCGCCGAGTGGGGCGAGGCTCCGGCCGGCTGCCTGTTCCTGCTCCCCTTATGGCACCCGGTGCTGGTGGCCGAGCACATCGGCACCTTGGCCGCTATCGCTCGGGGCCCGTTCATCATGCAATGCGGGCTCGGCTGGGGCGAGGCCAGGTTCGCGGCGATGGGCGCGAATATTAGAACGCGTCCTTCGGCTTTCGAAGAAGCTCTCGACATCGTTCGGCGCCTGCTGGCGGGGGAAACGGTCAGTTCCTCGCGGCGGTTTCGGGTTGCCGAGGCGAACCTCGCTTTGCGCCCAGACAAGCCCGTCGCGGTCTGGATCGGCGCCAGCGCGGCCCCGGCGATCGACCGCGCGGCACGATTGGCGGAGGGCTGGATCGCGAGCCCCGGCCTCACCCGCGAGGAGGCGCGCGCCCAAGCCGATCTCTACCGCGAACGCTGCGCCGCTTACGGCAAAGAGCCGGGCGCCATCGTCTTGCGGCGCGACATTTATGTCGGCGGGTCGTCGTCCGAGGCGCAGGCGGTCAAACAGCACGCGCTGAGCCGCGGCTATCGGGGCATTCCGGCAGAAGCCCTGATCGCCGGCTCGGCAGACGAGGTCGCGGACCAGTTTCGGACCTTCGGGGAAATCGGCTACACCGACATCCTCGTGCGCCATCTGACCAGTGATCAGCCGAAGGTCCTGGGCTCGCTGGAGCGGCTGGCCGCGGTACGCGCGGCGCTGGCCTGAGCCGCGCCGCTCATGGAGGAGTGGAGGAGACGACGCACTCAGCCTGGAAGCAGCGGCGCATGTAAATCGCAGCGAAACACTGGCCGCCAACGTTCTGATAAAAGGGAGGATCTTCGTGCCAACAGCAGCGGCGGGTGCGGCCTTTTTGTTCAGCTTCAGCGACGCGCCGGTGAGGCGGACCCTGAGCCTCTACCGGGATGAGACGAGGTCATAGCTGCGGGCGGCACTGGCGCTTCATCCGGCTGGCGCGGAAGAAGGCCAGTGCCGCGGGTCACCCGTTCTGCCTCGCGGCATGTTCGGCCGCGCGCAAGCCAAAGACGCATGCCTTGATCAACCCGCCGACATAGCCGAGGGCACCGCCGCCTTCGAGCCCGCCGGTGGTGCCGCCGGCGGCGTAAAGCCCGACAATTGCCGAGCCGTCCGGCCGCTTGACCCGTCCGTGCCGGTCGATGGCGATGCCGCCCATCGTGTTGGTGATGCCGGCGCAGATCGGGATCGCAAAAAAGGGCGGGGTGTCGATCCGCCGCGCCGGACCGCTGCGAACCGAGCGCTCGGGCACCAAGGTCGACAGCCGGTTGAAGCGGACCGCGTCATTGTACTCGGCGACCGTGCCGGCCAGGTTTGCCGGCATCAGCCCCGCCGCCGCGGCCAATTGCTCGATCGTATCGGCCTGATACAGCGTGCCGCCACCGGCGAGCAGTTGTGGGTTGGGCGGGATCTGCGCGGCCTTGCCAGCGGTTTCCCAGATCGGAGAGTCACAGATCACCGTGGCGCAGAGCGGGTCGTCGAGGCGGGCGAGGTCATTGGCGATCGAGATGCCGCCCAGCCCCTCATCGACAATCCGGTCGCCGCGCCGGTCCACCACGATCGCCGCCGCCGCCACCGCATCGATCTGCGGGTAGGGCCACAATCCCGTGTTCTCCATCGCATCGCGGCTCAGCAGATGACCGTAGAACCGGTCGAGCCCAACCAGTGCCGCACCCGCCGCGGCAGCCATTCTCAGACCGTCGCCGATCGCGGTGCCGGCATGGCGCATCAGCACCCGGTCGGGGCGCGGCCCGATATGGTTGCGAAACAGCCCGGCATTGCCGGGAAACCCGCCATCGGCGATGACCACCGCGCCGGTGCGCACGGCCAGCACTTCGCCATCCTTGTGCGCCGAGACACCGACGACCCGGCCACGCTCGACGCGCAGCTCTGCCGCTCTGGTGCCGAGCAGCAGCCGGCCCTGGCGTTCATGAAGCCGCCGCCGCAATTCGCCGAGCAGCCGGTCCGGGCCGCGCCCCTGCCAATCCTGCCCGGCAACCGGCAGGCGCGGTGGCGCCAGGGTGAAGCGGTGCCAGCCGATCGGGCTCGCTTGCGTGAACACGGCACCCTGGCTTGCCAGCCAGTCGACCGCGCGGCCGGCATCGGCGGCAATCGCGGCCGCCAATTCCTGATCCGTCTCACCGCCGGTCTGCCGGTTGATCGCCGCCAGCAGCTCGTCCGGGCTCAGCTTTACATCGTGATAGGCGACATGAAAAATCCCGCCGGCCCAGCGCGAGCTGCACGGGTATTTCTCGTCGGCTCCGGCTTCGAGCACCGCCGTGCGCAGCCCCAGTTCGGCGCCCCGCACCGCCGCGCACAACCCGGCCAAGCCGCCGCCGATCGCCACCAGGTCAAAATGCACTGGTTCGTTCATCTGAACCCCCGCTCCCCATCGCGGGGTGAATCTATCCCGCTTGAGGTCGGAAGTCCGTCTTCCGTTGACCTGCCGACCCCGTCACCGGTCGGTACACGGTCTCGGTCAGCAGCACGACGTATAGCCCAGCTGCCCGTATCGTAGGCCAGACGACCTCCCTTGGATTGCCGGGTTTCCCGGTCGCAGCTGCCTGGCGATGCCCGGCGGCCGGAAGTCCCCGGTCTCCCGGTTGCAAGTGCCCGCCCTCCATAAACGCGACATGGCAGTCGGGATCGTGGTGCCGCCGGCGAATGGATCGACAACCGTGTTGCCGGCTCGGTGTGGGGCCACACCAGATTTTCGATGACCTGCGGCGGCAGGTGGCCGAAAAACCGACTGGCGCCTCCATCGGCAAATCGCCATACGTCGAAATGCTGGCGGGAGTTGAGTTGCCGAGGACCGTGTCCGGGGCGCCATGCTCGGTAAAAGTTGCCGCCGGTCCCGCGCGGGCGTAGCGACGGGCACGCCTCAGCGGCATAATTGCGTGCGCAAGTTCGGCGCAAGATCGGAGGTCGTCGACATGGCTGAACCACATGGTCCGCTGCAGGGTGTCAAGGTCGTCGCCTGCTCGACCGCGCAGGCCGGGACCGTGCCCTACATGCTGATGGCTGATCTCGGCGCCGAGGTGATCAAGATCGAGGTGCCCGGGACGGGCGACAACTCGCGCGGCTCGACCGTGCTGCCGGGTCTGCCGAGCACCTATTTCGAGACCAACAATCGCGGCGTGAAAAGCGTCACACTGAACCTCAAGACCTCGGAGGCCCGCGCGATCCTGCACCGGCTGGTCGAAGGGGCGGACATCTTCGGCCAGAATTTTCGCCCCGGTGCGGCCGAGAAGAACGGGTTTGGCTATGACGAACTGCGTCGGGTCAACCCGCGTCTCGTCTATGTCTCGGTCTCTGGCTACGGCCCCAACGGTCCGCATGCCGCCTTGCCGGGCACCGATTCGATGGCCCAGGCGCTGGGCGGCATCGCGCAGGCCTATGCGACGCCGGGCGAGCCGTTGAAGACCGGCATCGTCTCGGTCGCCGACGAGACCTGCGCCATCCTTGCCTTTGGCGGGGCGCTTGCGGCATTGACGCATGCGCGGGCGACCGGGATCGGCCAGAAGGTCGATTGCTCGCTGCTTGGCGGCCAGATCCGGCTGATGGGCTGGACCCTGACGACGGCGATGTGGCGCGAGCGTGACCCGGTCACCGGCCAGGCGCGCGTCACCGGCACGCCCGAACGCCCCGGCTTGAGCGCCAGCTTCAACGACCGCGACGGCAAACCGCTCGTGTTCCAGCTGAACGGGGCGCGCAAATGGCGCGAGGCGATGACCGCACTCGGTTTTTACCAGCGGCTGGAGGAGGCCGGGTTTGGCGATCTCGGGGTCATCATCTCGTCTGAAGACGAGCGCACGAGGCTGCTGCGCCTGCTCGACGAACTGTTTGCGACCGGATCGCGCGACGATTGGGTGGCGCTGCTGCGCGGTGCCGATATTGTCTCGGCGCCGATCAACACCCTGCTCGAAGCCTCGAACGACCCCGACGTCGTCGCCAACGGCTATGTGGCCGAAGTCGATTATCCCGAATATGGCAAGCGGTTGAAAGTCCACGGCTCGCCATGGCGGTTTTCCGAGACGCCGGCGCGGATCGGCGTCGCCCCCAAGCTCGGCGCGCATAATGACGAGATCCTCGGCCGGCTCGGCTACAGCCCGGCGGAGATCGAGGGCTTGCGGGAGCGTAACATCATTTGAGGGGCCGGCCAACAGCCGCCGCTTCCGGCGCGGGCGCTCCCATGAACGGCATGCAACCCAGCAAAAGGAGGCTCCGATGCTGACGATCCTCGACATCAACACCGAGCTCGGGCGGCTCAGGATGTTGCGCGGCCGCACCCCGGAGACCCCGCCGGCCGAGCGCGAAGGCGCGTTCGCCCGGTTGGCGCCCTATCGCGACAGCGCGATCAACCTCGCGAAGTTTTCCGGCGAGGGGCCGTGGGAGCGCCATCCGAATGGCGACGAGATCGTGCAGATCATGGATGGGGCCGCGAGCTTGCACGTGATGTTCGATGACGGGCCGCAATCCTTCCGGCTCGAGCCGGGGATGGTGGTCGTTGTGCCGCAGGGCAAATGGCACCGCTTCGAGGCTCCGGACGGGGTCAGCCTGATGACCACGACGCCGCAGCCGACCGAGCATCTGACCTTTGCGATCGACGACCCGCGCACGCTCGACCGATGATCGGACGGGACGGGGAGCGCACCTTATCGGCAATGGCTGCGGCATCGGCTATCCGCGGTGTTGCCGGCAGCGCTAGAATGCAATGCCGGGTCACCGGCGACACCGATCGCCGGCCCCGATCACCTGGAGGATGCGTCGATGATCTATGAAGTCCGCACCTACACCCTGCGTCCCGGCAGCGTCGCCGAATTCGAAGAGCGCTACGAGAAGCGCCTCGCCCTGCGCGAGCGGCATTCCAAGCTGGGCGCGTTCTGGCATACCGAGTTCGGCCCGCTGAACCAGGTCGTCCACGTCTATCCCTATGACGATCTGCAGCATCGCACGCGGGTGCGTGCGGCGATGGCGGCGGACCGCGAGCGCAATGCGATGCCCGGCGGCCAGGATCTGATCGTGGCCCAGGAGGCCGAGATCATGCTCCCGGCGCCGTTCATGCACGCGCTCGGCAGCCGCAATTACGGCACCGGCAATGTCTACGAGATGCGCACCTACACCTACGCCCCGGGCGACATCCCCAAGGTGCTCGAAGCCTGGGCGAAGGCGATCGAGGCGCGCGAAAAGTTCTCGCCGCTGGCGGCGTGCTGGACCAGCGAGCTCGGCGGGCTCAACAAGTTCGTGCACACCTGGGTGTACAAGGATTTGAACGAGCGCGCGCGGGTGCGTGACGAATCCCGCCGCCCCGGCACCGGATGGCCGGCACAGTCCGGGGTGCGCCCGGTTCGGCAGGAGAACAAACTGTTGATGCCGGCGAGTTTTTCACCGGTGAAATAGGGTGAAATAGCAAGCCAATCCGCCCGGCGGGCGTCCGGGCGGATCGCAGTGGTGCCGGCCGATCGGCTCGCCTTTCGGCCAGCACCACGGCGGCATCCCATGTCACGCGGACAAGCCGCTGCGCTGCCGTGGCAGCAGCTCAGAGGATGAATTTCGACAGATCGGCGTTTTGCGCCAGCGCCCCGACCTGGTCGCGGACATAGGCGCGATCGATGCGGATCTCGGTGCCGTCCGGCCGGTCCGACGCGGTAAAGCTGATCTCTTCGAGCAGCCGCTCGAGGATCGTGTGCAGCCGCCGCGCGCCGATGTTCTCGACCGCGGTGTTGATCTCCTCGGCCAGAAGCGCAAGTTCGTCGATCGCCGCCTCGTCGAATTCGAGGCTGACCCCTTCGGTTGCCAGCAAAGCCTTGTATTGCTTGATCAGGCTCGCCTCGGGCTCGGTCAGGATGCGGCGGAAATCATCGCGGTCGAGCGCCTTCAGCTCGACCCGGATCGGCAGCCTTCCCTGCAGTTCGGGCAGCAGGTCGGCCGGCTTCGCCTGGTGGAACGCCCCCGAGGCGATGAACAGCACGTGATCGGTCTTGACCGCACCATGCTTGGTCGCGACCGTGGTGCCCTCGATCAACGGCAAGAGGTCGCGCTGCACCCCCTCGCGGCTGACATCGGGGCCGCCGCCATAACCGCCGCCGGCACGCTCGCCGCGCCCGCTGATCTTGTCGATCTCGTCGATAAAGACGATGCCGTTCTGCTCGACCGCGGCGATCGCTTCGCGCACCACCATGTCCTGGTCGAGGAGCTTGTCGCTCTCTTCGGCGATCAGCACCCGGTGGCTGTCGCCGACCGTCATCCGCTTGGGCTTGGCACGGGTGCCGAACGCCTTGCCGAAAATGTCTCCGAGGTTGAGCATGCCCATCTGGGCGCCCGGCATGCCGGGGATCTCAAAGGTCGGCAGGCTCGCCGCGGCACTCTCCTGCACGGTGATCTCGATCTCGCGCTGGTCCAGAGCGCCCTCGCGCAGCTGCTTTCTGAACTTTTGGCGCGTATCGGCGCTGGCGGAGCCGCCGACCAGCGCATCGAGCACCCGTTCCTCGGCGGCGATCTCGGCGCGGGGCTCGACCTCCCGGCGCAGCCGCTCACGGGTCATCGCAATCGCGATCTCGACGAGGTCGCGCACGATCTGCTCGACATCGCGGCCGACATAACCGACCTCGGTGAATTTGGTTGCCTCGACCTTGACAAACGGCGCCTGGGCAAGCCGGGCAAGGCGGCGTGCGATCTCGGTCTTGCCGCAACCGGTGGGTCCGATCATCAGGATGTTCTTGGGGAGCACTTCCTCGCGCAGCTCGGGGGAGAGCTGCTGCCGCCGCCAGCGGTTCCTGAGCGCGATCGCTACGGCGCGCTTGGCGTCGTGCTGGCCGATGATGAAGCGGTCGAGCTCGGAAACGATTTCACGCGGGCTGAAAGCGGGCATCGGACATCAGCACTCGAGTTTTTCGATGGTGATCTTGTCGTTGGTATAAATGCAGATGCCCGCAGCGATGGCCATCGCGCGACGGGCGATCTCCTCGGCGCCGAGCGGTTCGAGATGAACGAGTGCCCGCGCCGCGGCGAGCGCGTAGCCACCACCCGAGCCGATGCCGATCAGCCCATCCTCGGGTTCGAGCACATCGCCCGTGCCCGACAGGATCAGCGACACATGCCTGTCAGCCACCGCCATCATCGCTTCGAGCCGACGCAGATAGCGGTCGGTGCGCCAATCCTTGGCGAGTTCGACGCAAGCCCGCGACAATTGCCCGGCATAGTGTTCGAGCTTGCCTTCGAGCCGCTCGAACAGCGTGATCGCATCGGCGGTCGCTCCGGCAAAGCCGACAATCACAGCACCACCACCAAGCCGACGCAATTTGCGGGCATTCGATTTGACCACGGTCTGACCCATCGTGACCTGGCCGTCACCGGCGACCACGACCTCGGCGCCCTTGCGCACGCAGAGGATCGTCGTGCCGTGCCAGACCTTGCCCTCGGAATGATCCATGCTGCCATTGGTGCCGGTGTCATGCGACCGAGTGACATGTATGTTTGCCAGGCGCGCGATCAAGCGCAGCGCGGTTTCGGCAACCTCTTCGCAATACGGCACCGTTAGCTTAGCGGGCAACCGTGATGTAGGATTGCCTTCCGACCGCGGTTGGAGAACGGCGTGGGCGAAGAAAAGATCAGTCTCGAGCTGCTAGGCTCGCGGCTGCTGACGATGACCGCCGGATTGTGCGATCTGCAACTGCGGGTCGGCGCGCTCGAGCAGCGTTTCAGCGCCATGGAAGCGCGTTTTGGCGCGCTTGAATCGCGCTTCAGCGCCCAGGAATCGCGCTTCAGCGCGCAGGAAGAGCGGATGGCGACGATGCTGGCGCTGCTCGTCCGCGTTGCCGAGCGGATCGGAACGGGGATGCCGTGAGCACCGCCGAACCCGGGCCCGGCAGTAGCACGCCGGCGGCGGAACCGCTAAATAGGTGCCGTCGCGATCGAACCGCGACAGAGGGAGAGCATCCGTGCGGATGGCGACGGTCGAACGCAATACGAAAGAAACCCGGATCACTGGCCGGGTCGATCTCGACGGCAGCGGCACCGCCGACGTATCGACCGGGATCGGCTTTCTCGATCACATGCTCGAACAATTAGCGAGGCACAGCCTGATCGATCTCGAATTGCGCGCAAAGGGCGATCTGCATATCGATTTCCATCACACCACCGAGGACACCGGCTATGTCGTCGGCGAGGCAGTGTCGAAGGCACTCGGGTCCCGCGCCGGGATCACCCGGTATGGCCATGCGGTGATCCCAATGGACGAGACCTTGACCCGGGTCAGCCTCGATGCGTCGAACCGTCCCTATCTCGTGTGGAAGGTCGCGTTCACCCGGCCAAAGCTCGGCGAGATGGATACCGAGCTGTTCAAGGAATGGTTTCAGGCGTTTGCCCAATCGGCCGGCGTGACGCTGCACATCGAAAACATTTACGGCGAGAACAATCATCATATCGTCGAATCCTGCTACAAGGGCCTCGCCCGGGCCTTGCGCCAAGCGGTCGAGATCGACCCGCGGCGCCAAGGGGCGGTCCCTTCGACGAAGGGTGTGCTGGGCGGCAGCTTGTGATGCGGGTGGCGATCGTCGATTACGGCTCGGGCAATCTGCGCTCGGCGGCAAAAGCCTTCGAGCGCGCCGCGGCAGAGCGCGGCATTGCCGCCGACATCGCGGTGACGGCCGAACCCGAGACCGTCGCCGTGGCGGATCGTGTCGTCCTGCCCGGGGTTGGCGCCTTTGCCGACTGCCGGCGCGGCCTCGCCGCCGTACCCGGCCTCGAAGCGGCGCTGCACGAGGCGGTCATCGCGCGGGCGCGACCGTTTCTCGGCATCTGCGTCGGCATGCAGCTGATGGCGCAATGCGGCCGGGAATTCGAGACCGTCGCCGGATTGGGCTGGATCGGCGGCGAGGTCGTCGCCATCACGCCGGCACAGCCGGGGCTGAAGATCCCGCATATGGGGTGGAACGAGCTCCAATTATGCGTGGCGCATCCGCTGCTGAGCGGGTTCGACGGGACGTCGCAAGCATATTTTGTGCACAGCTATCACTTGCAGTTGGCCGATCGCGACGACCTCCTCGCCACCACCGATTACGGCGGCCCGCTCGCCGCGGTGGTCGGGCGGGCCAATCTCGCCGGAACCCAGTTCCATCCCGAGAAGAGCCAGGAGGCGGGATTGCAGCTGATCGGCAATTTTTTGCGGTGGCGCCCGTGAGCGAAGGACACATCCTCACCGCGGCGGTCTCGGTCGAGCGGATGACCCGCTATTCGGGCAACGACCTCGAGGATCTGTGCGAGGCGACCGAGAGTGCGATCACCGAAGGCGGCGGGTTTGGCTGGCTCAAGCCGCCGCCGCGCCAGGTTCTGGAGAATTATTGGAAGGGCGTGCTGCTGGTGCCGGAACGCCGGCTTGTCGTCGGCCGCCTCGACGGCGTCGTCGCCGGCTCGGCGCAATTGAACCGGTCACCGCGCAACAACGAGGCGCAGGCTTTCGCCGGCACCTTGACCAGCGCCTTTGTCGCACCCTGGGCGCGCGGCCATGGCCTCGGCCGCGGCATCGTGCTGGAGATCGAGCAGCTGGCCCGCGAATTGGGGCTCGCCGTGCTCAATCTCGATCTGCGCGACACCCAAAGGGCGGCGATCGGGCTGTATGAGAGTCTTGGCTACCGGCGCTGGGGAACCCACCCGGTCTATGCCCGCGTCGAGGGCCGCATCGTGCCCGGGCACTATTATTACAAGCTGCTCGACGGGGATCCGGTATCGCCGTGATCCTCTATCCGGCGATCGACCTCAAGGATGGTGCGTGTGTGCGCCTCGTCCGCGGCGAGATGGCGAGCGCCACCGTGTTCAACGACGATCCGGCGGCCCAGGCACGGCAGTTCGCCGCCGCGGGCTTCGGCTGGCTGCACGTCGTCGATCTGAACGGTGCCTTTGCCGGGCATTCGGTCAACGGCGATGCGGTCATGGCGATCCGCGACGCCGTCGGCCTGCGGCTGCAGCTCGGCGGCGGCATCCGCGATCATGCGGCGATCGACCGGTGGCTCGGGCTCGGCATCGACCGCATCGTGCTCGGCACCGCGGCATTGCGCGACCCGGAGCTGGTTCGGCAGGCTGCCGCCGATCATCCGGGCCGGATCGCCGTCGGCATCGATGCGCGCGGCGGCCGGGTCGCGGTCGAAGGCTGGGCCGAGGAGAGCGAGATCGGCGTCGTCCCGCTGGCCCGCCGCTTCGAGGATTGCGGGGTCGCCGCGATCATCTACACCGATATCACCCGCGACGGTGCGCTCGGCGGCGTCGATGCCGCGGCTGCCGCCGCGCTGGCGCGACAGGTGCGGATTCCGGTCATCGCTTCGGGCGGTGTCGCGTCGCTCGCCGATATCGCTGCGCTGAAGGCGCATGAGGGGGACGGCATCGCCGGGATCATCTGCGGGCGGGCGCTCTATGACGGGCGCATCGACCCGGTCGCGGCGCTGCGCCTCCTCGACGGGAGTGCTGCATGCTGAAGATGCGGATCATTCCTTGTCTCGACGTCAAGGGCGGCCGCGTCGTCAAGGGCGTCAACTTTGTCGATCTGGTCGATGCCGGCGACCCGGTGGCCCAAGCCCGGTTCTACGATCGCGAGGGCGCCGACGAATTGTGCTTTCTCGACATCGCCGCCAGCCATGAAGGGCGGGACACGCTTTATGACGTCGTCCGCCGCACCGCCGATCAGTGTTTCATGCCGTTGACCGTCGGCGGCGGAGTCCGCACGCTGGAGGATATCCGACGGCTGCTGCTGGCCGGCGCGGACAAGGTATCGATCAACACCGCCGCCGTCGCCCGGCCCGAATTCGTGCGCGAGGCCGCCGAAAAATTCGGCAGCCAATGCATCGTCGCGGCAATCGACGCCAAACTGGCCCGACCCGGCCATTGGGAGATCTTCACCCATGGCGGACGGCGCCCGACCGGGATCGATGCGGTCGAATGGGCGCTGCGGCTCACCGGTTACGGCGCCGGCGAGCTCCTCTTGACCTCGATGGACCGCGACGGCACCAAATCCGGGTTCGATATCGCCTTGACCCGTGCGGTCGCCGATGCGGTGCGCGTGCCGGTCATTGCCTCGGGCGGGGTCGGCACGCTCGACCATCTGGTCGAAGGGATCCGTGATGGCCACGCGACCGCGGTGCTCGCCGCGTCGATCTTTCATTTCGGCACGTTCCGCATCGGCGACGCGAAGCGCCGGCTCGCCGAATGCGGCATCCCGGTGCGGAGCAACGATGGCTGAGGAACTTGGCGACGCCCTCGATCGGCTGTGGCGAGTGATCGGATCGCGCCGCAGCGCCGACCCGCAGAATTCCTATACGGCGCGGTTGTTCGCGCGCGGCCGCACCAAGATCGCACAAAAGCTCGGCGAGGAGGCGGTCGAAGCGGTCATCGAGGGGATCAGGGGCGATGCGATAAAGCTCGTCGGCGAAAGCGCCGACCTGCTCTACCACCTGCTGGTGCTTTGGGCCGATGCCGGGGTTTCCCCCGCTGATGTGGCGGCCGAACTGACACGGCGCGAGGGCGTCTCCGGGATCGAGGAAAAACGCGCGCGGTCGAAGCGCACGACATGAGTGGAGCGGCGATGGCCTACGATCGCAACAATGTGTTCGCCCGCATCCTGCGCGGCGAGCTGCCCTGCAGCAAGGTTTACGAGGACGAGCACGTCCTCGCCTTTCACGACATCAACCCGCTGGCCCCGACCCATATCCTGGTCATTCCCAAAGGCGCCTATGTCTCGCTCGACGATTTCGCCGCCAACGCCTCGGCGGCCGAGCAAGCGGCGCTGTTTCGCGCGCTGGGACGGATCGCCGCGGAGCGGGGTGTCGCCGAAACCGGCCATCGCATCATCGCCAACAGCGGCGGCGACGGTCACCAGGAAGTGCCGCATTTCCATGTGCACCTGTTCGGCGGGCGCGATCTCGGCCGGATGCTGCTGAGTCCGTGACCGGGCAAGCGGGCGACGGGACTGGGCAGGGCGCCGGGACTGGGCAGGGCGCCGGGACCGAAGTTGTTGGCGGACCGGGATTGATCAGCCCGCGGCAGCAAAGCCGCCATCGATCGGGATCGCCGCACCGGTGACAAAATCGGAGGCGGAAGACGCAAGAAACACAGCAACGCCCGCGAGATCGTCGGGGACGCCCCAGCGCCCGGCCGGGGTGCGCGCCAAGACCCGCTCGTTGAGCCCGGCGACCTCACGCCGCGCATCGCGGGTCAGCTCGGTGTCGATCCAGCCGGGCAGCACGGCATTGACCTGGATGTTGTCGGGCGCCCAGGCCGCGGCCAGCGACTTGGTCATCTGCAACAGCCCGCCCTTGCTTGCAGCATAAGGCACCGCGTAGGCGGCGCCGAAGATCGCGAACATCGAGCCGATATTGATGATCTTGCCGCCGCCGCCCTGCCGCATCGCCGGATAGGCCGCCTGCGCGCAGATGAAAGCACCGGTCAGATTGGTATCGAGAACCGCCTGCCATTCGGCCGCGGTGTAGCTCTCGGCCGGCTTGCGGATCGAGCGGCCGGCATTGTTGACGAGGATGTCGAGCCGGCCGAAGCGATCGAGTGCAGCCGCGACCATCGCGCGGCAGGAGGCCTCGTCGGCAATATCGACCGCGATAAAGCCGCTCGCGACGCCGATGCTTTGCAGTTCGGTCACCGCCGCCGCGGATTTCCCCGGGTCGCGTGCCGCCACGACAATCCTGGCTCCGGCCGCAGCCAGTCCGCGCGCCATGCCGAGGCCGATCCCACCGTTGCCGCCGGTGACGATTGCGACCCGGCCGGAAAGGTCGAACAGGGTCATCGGCGATCCCGGGAATGCCATGTGCTCACGGGCCGTTGCGCAGCAGCCGGCGGGCAATTCTCCAGCCTGTCGCGGCGGACAATGCGCAGCGGATCAATAGACCCCCTTCAGCGGGGTCGTGCTGCGCTTGTCGACGGTGGCCCCGGCATTGCCGGTATCGCTATAGCTCAACAGCTTGCTCGACAGACTCTGCGAGCCGACCATCGCGGCCTGGTCGGGCGCCTGCGGATTGAGGTTCGGCAAGCCGTTCGGCGAGGCGTGCAGGCGGAAATCGGCGTCCTCCTTCCCCGGCTGGCCGGGCCCGGCCTGGTCGATCACCTGCTCGGCCTGCTGCTCGGCGGTCTTCTCCTGCGGTCGTGGCGCCCCGGGCTCGGGCGGGCGCAGATTGAAATCCGGCGGGACGATCAGCGGCGCCCGCGATTCGACTGCGAATTCGTCGGGCATCGGCTCGTCCATCCCGATCACTTGTTTCCAGTCACTGCAACCGGAAAGCAATGTTGCGCTGGCGATGCAGATCACGCAAAACGGAACGGCGCCAAGGATAGCCCTTCGCACTTGCCGATGCTCGATCATGGCAATAGTCCCTCCCGGGCGCTGTTTACCGCGCTTCGCGATGCAGAAGCAAGCCATCGAGCAACATTGCCGCGACCCCGATGCAGATTGCGCTGTCGGCGAGGTTGAACGCCGGCCAATGCCATGTTCCTATATGGAAGTCGAGAAAATCGACGACGGCGCCGAGGCGAATTCTGTCGACGATATTGCCCCCCGCCCCGCCGATAATCAGCCCGATGGCGACCGCCAGAAGCCGGCTCGAAACCCGGCTCAGCCACCAGATCAGCGCGGCGACGATCAGCGCGGCCACCAGCGAAAAAATCAGCGCGTCGATGACCGCGTGATGGCCTGTCCCGCTGTTGAACAGGCCGAAGCTGACGCCGCGATTGTAGACCAGCACCAGGTTGAAAAACGCGGTGACCCGCTCGCCGTCCAACCCGGTGCCGGCGAAATGTCCCATAATTGCGGCCTTGCTGAGCTGATCGAGGATCACGACGATGGCAGCGATCCCGAGCCCGCGGGCCGGCATTACTCCGCTCTCGCCGCCGCTGCCGGGCCTGCCGCTGCCCGACTTGCCGCTGCGGTAAAGGAGGTGCCGACGATTTCGGCGCAGCGGCGGCACAGATCGGGGTGGCCGGGCAGCTCGCCAACTTCGGGCAGCACCCGCCAGCAGCGCTCGCACCGCGCGCCATCGGCCGGCACCACCACGGCGCCGATCTCGAGGGCGGCATCGGACAGTGTGAATGCGCCTTCGGGCGGCGCGCCGAGCCGCAGCCGGGCGGCCGAGGTGATGCACAGCTCGGCGAGATCGACCGTACCCAGCACCGCCTGGAGCGGATCGGGAACGTAGAGGTCGATAGCCGCCTGCAGGCTCGATCCGATCCGCTTGGCCGCGCGCTCCCGTTCGAGCGCTCCGGTCGCCACCCGGCGCAGCTGGCGCAGCAGCTCCCATTTCTCGGCCAGCGCCGGGTCGAGCCACTGCCGCGGCGTCGCCGCGAACAATTCGAGGTGCACACTCTGTTCCGGCCGGTCGCCATGCCGGGTGAGCCAGGCTTCTTCGGCCGTGAAGCACAGGATCGGGGCGAGCCAGCGCACCAACCGCTCGAAGGTCAGGTCGAGCACGGTGCGCGCCGCGCGCCGTCGCGTGTCGCCCGGCGCATCGCAATAGAGCCGGTCCTTGCGGATGTCGAAATAGAACGCCGACAGATCGACAGCGCAGAAATTGTGAAGCGCGGTGAACATGCCGTGGAGGTCGAACGCATCGACCGTGCGCCTGACCAAGGCGTCGAGTTCGGCGAGCCGGTGCAGCACCCAGCGTTCGAGCTCGGGCATGGCCTCGATCCCGACCGCCTCCGCGGCGGTGAAGCCGTCGAGCGCTCCCAAGAGGTAGCGCAGCGTGTTGCGCAGCCGGCGGTAAATATCGCTCTGATGCTTCAGGATCTCGGGGCCGATGCGCAAATCTTCCGAATAGTCGGACCCGACCACCCACAGGCGCAGGATGTCGGCGCCGCTTTGCCGCATGACATCCTGCGGCGCCACGACGTTGCCGAGCGATTTCGACATCTTGCGCCCGTCCTCGTCGAGCACGAAGCCGTGGGTCAGCACCGCGTCGTAAGGGGCGCGACCGCGGGTGCCGCAGGCTTCGAGCAGCGACGAGTTGAACCAGCCACGGTGCTGGTCCGAGCCTTCGAGGTAGAGCGAGGCCGGCCAGCGCAGCTCGGGCCGCTGCTCGAGAACAAAGGCGTGGGTCGAGCCCGAATCGAACCAGACCTCGACGATGTCGGTGACCTTCTCCCATTCGGAGGGATCGTAGGCGTTGCCGAGAAACTCCGCCGGATCGGCGGTGAACCACACATCCGAGCCGTGGCACTCGACCGACGCGGCGACGCGCTCGACGACCGCCGGGTCGCGCAGCGGCTCGCCGGTCTCGCGGTGCGTAAAGACTGCGATCGGCACGCCCCAGGCGCGCTGCCGCGACACGCACCAATCGGGCCGCGACGCCACCATGGTCTCGATCCGGGTGCGGCCCAGCGCCGGGATCCAGCGGGTCTCGGCGATCGCCGCCAGCGCTTTCTGGCGCAACCCGTTCGCCGACATGCTGATGAACCATTGCGGCGTGTTGCGGAATATCAGCGGCGCCTTCGACCGCCAGGAATGCGGGTAGGAATGAATGAGCGTGCCGCGCGCCAAGAGGCCGCCCGCAGCATCAACCGCGGCGATGACCGCCTCGTTGGCGTCCCCCGCGCTGCCATCCGGGCGATAGACCGCGCGGCCGGCGAAGAGCGGCAGATTCGCCAGATAGACCCCGTCCGGCCCGACGGTATCGATGACCGGCAGCCCGTTCGCCTGGGCGAGCTCCCAGTCGTCGCTGCCGGCATTGGGCGCGATGTGCACGAGACCGCTCCCCTGGTCGGCCTCGACAAAGCCGGCGAGGAGCAACGGCACATCGAATTCGTAGCCGCGGCCCGACAGCGGATGGCCCGCGACGGTGCCGGCGAGTGCGGCGCCCGGGAAGCGCTCGCTCAGCGAATAGGTTTCGATGCCGGCCTTCGCCGCCACCTCGTCGGCCAGCGATGCGGCGACCAGCAGGGTTTCGCCCGGCCGCGCGCGGCTGCCTTCCGCCACCCGCCCGACCCTGAGCGCCGCGTAATCGAGCGCCGGATGAAACGCGATCGCCCGATTGCCGGGCAGCGTCCACGGTGTCGTCGTCCAGATCACGGCAGCAGCACCGGCCAGCTCCGGCAGACCGGTGCGCCGGATCGGAAAGCGCACCCAAACCGTCGTCGATCGGTGGTCGTGATATTCGACCTCGGCCTCGGCCAGTGCGGTCTGCTCGACGACCGACCACAAGACCGGCTTGGCACCGCGATAGAGCCCGCCATTGACGAGAAACTTGCCGAGCTCGCGCACGATCTGCGCCTCGGCCGCAAACGCCATCGTCGTATAAGGATGCTGCCAGTCGCCGACGACGCCAAGCCGCTCGAACTCCACTTTCTGCACGTCGATCCAATGGGCGGCAAAGGCGCGGCACTCGCGGCGGAACTGCTCGGCCGGGACGCTGTCCTTGGTCTGCCCCTTTGCCCGATACTGCTCCTCGATCATCCATTCGATCGGCAGGCCATGGCAGTCCCAGCCCGGCACATAGGGCGCATCGCGGCCCAGCATCTGCTGCGAGCGGTTGACAACGTCCTTGAGGATCTTGTTCAGCGCGTGACCGATATGCAGATGGCCGTTGGCATAGGGCGGCCCGTCATGCAGCACGAATTTCTCGCGTCCGGCCGCGGTCTCGCGCAGCCGCCGGTACAGATCGATCGCCTGCCAGCGGGCGAGGATCGCCGGCTCGCGCTTCGGCAGATCGCCGCGCATCGGAAATTCGGTCTTGGGCAGAAAAACGGTCGCACGATAATCCGTCGGCATTGCGGGCCCCGAAAAGATGAGGTGAGAACAGCGCAGCGCGTACCCGATCCTCAGCTGAGGATCGGGCCCGTAATTCGCGTTATCGAGACGCCATGCCGGACCATGCGCGAGATATAGCAGCCGCCTCGGCCAAATTCGAGGGCGTTGCTTGCGCCGACGCGCCGGCCTGGCCCGCATGCTGGCGCTGGCCCCGCACGCTGGCGCTCCGGCGCTGGTCGCCCGCTCGGCAGCCCGATGCGCCGGCCGCGGCACTAGGGTATGGCTGGCGCTTCGCGCAAAATTTCGCGGGCGCGGACGGCATCGGCGGC
>Ga0335075_10000462_pt1 | contig 72603 bp, 65 predicted proteins | sample Lox_Sample_24_FD_206723 | JGI IMG/M metagenome (GOLD analysis project Ga0335075, IMG submission 206723) | Soil microbial communities from Loxahatchee National Wildlife Refuge, Florida, United States - Lox_Sample_2.4 | ecosystem: Environmental > Terrestrial > Soil > Wetlands | place: USA... | reverse complement strand
CCGCCCGGCCCGGTGCTGGGCGCGCTGGCCAGCCAGGCGGTCGAGGACGTGGCGTCGCTGGGTGATGATGAGCTGCTCGGCGTGGTGCTGGCGGCGCGGCGGCTGCAGGCCCGGGATGAGTACCTGGAACTGGCCGCGGTCGCGGAGTTCGCCCGCCGCAGCGAGCAGGCGTATGCGGCGTCCAAGGCGCGCGGGGATAAGCCGCGGCACCGGGACGGCGAATTCGCCGCCGAGGAACTCGGCTTCGAAATGAACTGCTCTCACTACGCGGCCGGGCACCGGATGGAACTCGCCGGCGACCTCGCCCGCCGCCTCCCGGCCACGTTCGCCGGGATGGCCGCCGGGACCATCGACGGGTACCGGGCCAAGATCATCCGCGAGTTCACCAGGTTCCTGTCCGATGAGCAGGCCGCCGAGGCGGATGCGATCCTGGCCGCCGCCGCGCCGGGCATGGCCCCGGCGGAGCTGAAGAAGAAGGCCGCCCGGCTGGAGATGCGCCTGGACCCCGACGGGGTGCGGCAGCGCAAGGACGAGGCGGCCCGTAAGCACCGCCGGGTGGAGGCCCGGCAGGAAGCGTCGGGGAACGCCAGCCTGTCCGGCCGGGAGCTGGCTGTCGAGGAGGCGCTGACGGCGAAGAACTCGGTGTGGGCCGAGGCCGCCGCGCTGCGCAACGCCGGGCTGGATGTCTCGCTGCGCGAGGCCCGCACCATCGTCTATCTAGACCGGCTCCGCGGCCTGAACCCGTGGGACCGGCTGAATCCGCCCTACGATCTCGATCCCGACCCCGGCGACGACCCCAGCGACGGTTACGACGACGGCGACGACCCCAGCGATGGTTACGACGACCCCGGCGACGACCCCGATCCCAATCCCGGCGGCGGCGGGCCCGGCGGTGGTAACGACCCGGACCCCGGCCCCGATAGCGGCCACGGCTTCCTCGACGACTACGGCTACGGCGAAGACGAGGGCCAAGGCGATGGCGAGGGTGACGGGAACGACGACGGCGGCCCGGGCAGCAGCGGGCCATCCGGCCAGCCCGGCAGCCCGGCCGGCCAGGTGCCGCTGCCCGCGCTGACCAGCATCACCATCTCCGCCGGAACCCTGCTCGGCTGGTCTGACGCGCCCGCCGAAGTCAGCGGCTTCGGCCTGACCGACCCCGCCAGCGCCCGCGACCTCATCGCCACCGCATCCCGCCACCCCCGGTCCCGGTGGTGCGTAACGGTACTCGGCAAGGATGGGGAAGCCATCGCCCACGGCTGCTCGGCCGGCACTCACCCCTGGATCCCGCCGGGCGGCACCCGCGACGGCCCCGGTAACCCCCGTGACGGCACCATCAGGGCCGGGCCGGACGACAACCAGCAGGCACAGCTGGCCGAACTGCTACGCCAGCTGAAGATCAACTTTGCCCCGATCGCCAAGGGCGAGTGCGATCACCGCCACCGGGAGGACCAGTACCGGCCGTCCCGCAAACTCCGTCACCTGGTCCGCGCCCGCACGACGACGTGCCCCGCGCCCGGCTGCAGTGCCCAGGCCATTTATAACGAGATCGACCACACGATCCCGTACCCGGACGGAAAAACCGACGAATGTAACCTTTCGCCCCCGTGTTCCCGCCACCATCATGCGAAACACGCTCCCGGCTGGATGCTCCAGCAACCAGAACCAGGCGTCATGCGATGGACGCTCCCCAGCGGCCGTGTGCACACCATCAGACCCACCAAGTACGACGAATAGCCCGGCCCCGGAGCGCAGGGCCGCCTGAGGCCCGAGCACCGGAAGCGGCGCGTGGGCCCGCCCGGGGCAGATTTGCGAGTTGTCAGGTGTTATTCAGGTGACGTGTTCCCCCGGCGGTGGCACCATCGGGGGAACGGCACGCTCTGCTAGCCCAGGGGGCGACCCCTGGAACCCCGATTATGGAGGATAATGACGACAGCCTTCGGCGAGCGGACCGAGATGGCCGCCGCTACGGGGGAGTTTGATCTCGAGGACCGGCACGCGCTGCGCCGCGTGGCCGGGCTCTCCACCGAACTCACCGATGTCACCGAAGTCGAGTACCGTACCCTGCGGCTGGAGCGGGTCGTGCTGATCGGCGTCTGGTCCGACGGCGCGCTCACCGGCGCGGAGAACTCGCTGCGCGAGCTGAGCCGGCTGGCCGAGACCGCGGGATCCGTGGTGCTCGAAGGCCTGATCCAGCGGCGCGGCAGGATCGACCCGGCCACGTACGTCGGCGCGGGCAAGGCCGCTGAACTGGCCGGAATCGTCGCCGCGACCGGCGCCGACACCGTGATCTGCGACGGCGAGCTCAGCCCCAGCCAGTTGCGCCGCCTGGAAAGCGTGGTCAAGGTCAAGGTGATCGACAGGACCGCGCTGATCCTGGACATCTTCGCGCAGCACGCCCGCAGCCGCGAGGGCAAGGCGCAGGTCGAGCTCGCGCAGCTGCAGTACATGCTGCCAAGGCTGCGCGGCTGGGGCGAGTCGATGTCCCGGCAGGCAGGTGGCCGGGTAGCCGGCGGCGGGGGAATCGGAACCCGCGGTCCCGGTGAAACCAAGATCGAGACCGACCGGCGACGGATCCGCACCCGGATCTCCAAGCTGCGCGGCGAGATCTCGGGGATGGCGACCGGGCGTCAGGTGCAGCGGGGCCGCCGACGGCGGAACGCGGTGCCCTCGGTGGTGATCGCCGGCTACACCAACGCCGGGAAGTCGAGCCTGCTGAACGCGCTGACCGGGGCTGGAGTACTCGTGGAGGACGCCCTGTTCGCCACCCTGGACCCATCGGTGCGCCGGGCGAAGACGCCATCCGGGCGCCCGTTCACGCTCACCGACACGGTCGGGTTCGTCCGGCACCTGCCGCACCAGCTCGTGGACAGTTTCCGCTCCACGCTGGAGGAGGCCGCCGAGGCCGACCTGATCATGCACGTGGTGGACGGCTCCGACGCCGACCCGCAGGCGCAGATATCCGCCGTTCGCGGCGTCCTCGCCGAAATCGGCGCGGGCAACGTGCCGGAGCTCGTGGTGATCAACAAGACCGACGGCGCGGACCCGCTGGCGGTCAAGGCACTGCAGTTGCGCGAGCGCGGGGCGGTCCTCGTCTCCGCGAGGACCGGCGACGGCCTGGACGACCTGCGCGCCGCGCTCGAGGAAGCGCTGCCAGACCGCGACCAGTTCGTCCGGGTGAGCGTGCCGTACCACAGGGCCGAACTGGTCGCCCGGGCGCACGCCGCCGGTGAGGTGACGCGCGCCGAGCACGGGCCGGACGGCACCCTGCTTGAGGCGCGGGTACCGCCGGAGCTGGCCGCGGAGCTGCTGCGGTTTGCCGTGGTTACGCCCGCGCAGTAACGGCTGCTGGCGGGCATTTGAGCGCTCCGTCCGTGCCGGGGCCGATACTGTACCCGCCAGTAGCTTCAGGTCGGCCAAGCATTTCGCCGAAGGGCTTGTATCAAACCCTCTCGGTGCAATACCGTAACGGAACCGATATGTAGTGCGGAGCGCAATGCGCTGCCAAACGCAAGCGAGCGCACCGTCCGGCATCATGAGGTAAGCACGGTCAACGCCGACGTCTATACAGCATGGCAGGTGGCCGATTATGAGGGGTGGAGCCGACAGCAGCGGTTCCCGGCGCGTAGGGGCACGCCCGTGACCGCCCGGCTGCTGACTAACATCGGCCGGCTGTGGACGGGATCGGAGATCCTCTCCAACGCCGCCATCCTGACGTCCGACGACCGGATCGCCTGGGTCGGTCCGTCGGCCGAGCTTCCGCGCAGCGTGCCGGGGGTCGTCAGCGACATCGTCGATGTGGATCTCGTGGAGAACCTGGGCGGCGGGCTGGTCACGCCCGGCCTGATCGACGCGCACACCCACCCCGTCTACGCCGGCAACCGGTACGCGGAACTTGCGATGCGCTCGAGCGGCCTGTCCGACGCGGAGATCACGGCCGCGGGCGGCGGCATCTCCTCCACGGTCACGGTGACCAGGGGCACCGACCCGTGGACCTTGTGCAACAACGTGCGCGAGCGGCTGGCGTCCTGGCTGCTGTCCGGCACCACGACGATCGAGGCGAAGACCGGCTATCACCTCACCAGGGACGGCGAACTGGCCGACGTGCGGATGCTCCGCTCGCTGGAGAACGAAGCGGGCATGCCGCGGGTGCACGTGACGTTCATGGCCGCGCACACGGTGCCGCCGGAGTTCTTCGGGCGCCGCAGCGACTACGTGGACGCGGTGGGCGCCTGGTGCGCGGACGCCGCGACAGTCGGCGCGGACAGCGTGGACGTGGACTGCGGGGATGGCCGGTTCAACGAGGAGGAGACCCGCTGGATTCTCAGCGCGGGCCGCCGCTGCGGGCTGCTGCCGCGGGTACACGCCTGCGGGCACACGCACACCGGAGCGGCGCGCCTCGCCGCGGAGATCGGCTGTGCCTCGGCCGACCTGCTGAACCAGGCGACCGACGACGACGTGGCGGTGCTCAGCCGGGCCGGCGTGTCCGCCGTGATCTGCCCGGGGTCCGCCATGCAGTCGGCCGCCCGCCCGCCGGTGCGGTCGCTGCTCGACAAGGGCGTCGCGGTCGCGCTCGGCTCGGACCACACGCCGGGCGGCGTCGGCATCACCTCGATGCCACTTGTGATCTCCCTCGCCGTGTCCTACCTGGGGATGAGCGTCACCGAGGCGCTGCGCGCGGCGACCCTCGGCGGCGCGCACGCGCTGCGCGCGCCGGACCGGGGCGCGATGGTGCGCGGACGCCTCGCCGACATCGTGCTGTGGGACGCCGACCACGAGGGCGCGTTCGGCTGGAGCTACGGGCTCCAGCCGCGCCGTGTCTGGCGCGGCGGAGAGCCCGTCGTCACGGCCTGACGGGAAAGCGCCACCAGCGGTAGGGCCATACGTCCGCGCCGCTGTGCGGCCTTGCCCTGAACAGCTATCGCGATCTTGGCGCGGCATGGGCACTGCGGCGCCAGGCCTTATTACCAGGCAAGTAACGCGGAAATGACAGGTTCAGGAAAGAGCCTTGCCGGCTGGCCGCGCTCCCCGTACAGGGAGCGCGGCCGAGTCACGCGCAGTCCACCAACTGCTGGACGGCCTGCGCCCGAGCGCGCCACACAGCCGTACGGTTCTGTACGTTTCCGTACGGCTATGGTAAAATCAACCCATGACCACGATCAAGGCAGAGGAAGTCCGGATACCTCGGCTGGCGCGAGAAGCGGTGGCACGCCATGAGCATGTTCTCGTGGTCAGCCACGACCGCCCCGCATTCGTCATCGTCCACCCAGATGACGACCCGTCCGGAGCGCGTGCCGTGCCACGCGGGCGCCCGCTCCGTGAGGCACTGGCACTCCTCGCCACAGGGCCGGCCCCCGATCCTGATTTCGCCGAGGACATGGAGGCCGTCCGGGCCGATATCGGGCCTGTGCCGGAGGACCCATGGGCACGATCCTAGACACCACGGTCTTCATCTCGCTGGAGCGAGCCGTCCGCACGCTTCCCCGGCGCGGCGCGATGCGCGAGGTCGGACGGCGCCTTGAAGCCGCCCTCGGCCCTACTGAAGATGTTGGGATCGCCGCCATCACCGCATCGGAACTGCTGCACGGCGTTCACCGGGCAACACCGGAACACCACCCCCGAAGGGAAGCGTTCGTGGAGGCCGTTCTCGCGGCGTTCCCGCCGATCTCCTTCGACCTCCTTGCAGCCCGCGCGCATGCCCGCCTGCGGGCGGCGCTCGCCTCGTCCGGCACGGACGTCGGAGCGCACGACCGCATCGTTGCCGCCACAGCTATCGCCGCGGGATGGCGCGTCGCAACGGCGAACGTCCGCCATTTTGAACGCGTTCCCGGGCTTGATGTCGTCAACATCAAGTTGACGTGACGTCAGCAACCCCCAGGAGCACTGGAGACAACCGGGTCGACGCCGCGGCCGCCCCGCGGCGGATGTCGGCCCGGCATGGCATGCTTCGGACATGGCAACGCACGCACAGGCACCGGAATCCACCTCAGCGGTCACGCTTGTCGTGGGCGAGGAGGAGTTCCTCGTCGACCGGACCGTGCGGGAACTGGCCGCGGCGGCCCGCGCCCGGGTGGCGGCGGAGGCCGCCGGCGCCGAGGCCGACGTGCACGACGTGGACGCGAGCGCGCTCGAGCCAGGCGAACTGACGTCGCTGACTTCGCCGTCGCTGTTCGGCGGCGGGTGCGTGGTCGTGGTCCGCGGGGCGCAGAACGCCGTCAAGGACATCGCCGCCGAACTCACCCGCTACGCGGCCGCGCCCGCCCCCGACGTGGTGCTCATCCTGACCCACGCCGGCGGCGCCAAGGGGAAGGCGCTGCTCACCGACCTGGCCAAGGCCGGGGCCCGGTCGATCGACTGCCCGAAGGTCACCCGTCCGTCCGAGCGCGCGGAATTCGTCCGGGCGGAGTTCCGCCGCGCGGGCCGGGCCGCCGACGAGGGCGCCGTGCGGGCGCTCCTCGAGGCCGTGGGCTCGGACCTGCGCGAGCTCGCCTCCGCGGCCGGTCAGCTGGCCTCGGACACCGAGGGCCGGATCAGCGAGTCCGTGGTGGCGAGGTACTACCGGGGCCGGGCGGAGGCCACCGGGTTCAGCGTGGCCGATCACGCGGTCGAGGGGCGGCTCGGCGAGGCGCTTGAGCAGCTCCGCTGGGCGCTGGCGACCGGCGTGTCCCCGGTGCTGATCAGCAGCGCGCTGGCGTCAGGGGTGCGGCTGCTCGGCCGGGTGGGCGCGGCGCGCAACACGCCCCCGGCGGCGCTGGCCGCCGAGGTGGGCGCGCCGCCGTGGAAGATCGACCGGGTGCGCCAGCAGCTACGCGGCTGGCACCCAGACGGCGTGGCACGCGCGCTGCAGGCGGTCGCGGAGGCGGACGCGCAGGTGAAGGGCGAGGGCGCCAGTCCCGGCTACGCCCTAGAACGCGCGATAAGGCGCATCGCGGAAGCCCGCTCAGAGCGCTAACTGCGCCAGTGGGACAGAGGCCAACAGTTACCTCGGGTGGCACGTTTTGCCGGACTGAACGGATAATTCGGTTATAACTTTCCAATCACATAAACATAACGTTTACATCTCAGACGGAATATAATGCGCGTACCGTAGGTACTCGTCCCGCTGACCGGGATCCCTGCCGACGGTGTTTCCGCGGGTAGGGGCGGTCTCGCGATGAGGGGGACAAATGTCTGCTGAGCGGGAACCCAGGAAGCTCGTACTCCTGGCCGCTGCGGGCTGCCTGATGGCAGTCGCGGCCTGCGGTGGGCATGCGGAAGCGAATAGCCGCGGCCCGTGCGTCACCTCGTCGGACAACGGCTCCTGCGGTCCCTACACCGACGCGGTGATCAGCGGCAGCGGCGGTACTCACGTCATCCAAGACATCTGGAATCCGATCAATGGCGCCACACAGACGCTGACGGCGTCCAGCCCGGGAGACTGGAGCGTCCTGGCAGACATGCCGGCTTCCAATACGGCGGTGGTGTCCTACCCGGATATCCAGCAGATCTACACCACGATCAGCAATACTCCGAACCCGCTGTCGGGCTATAGCTCCATCACGGGCTCTTACACCGAAAATGGCCCGGCAAGCAGTGGCGACGACTACGAAGCTGCCTACGACATCTGGGCGGGCACCGGGAGCCACAACTACGCCCAAGAGATCATGATCTGGGTGGACAACCACGGGCAGACCCCTATCGGATCCGTCGTCGCCTCGGCCACCATTGACGGCGTGGGATACAAGACCTGGTCTACGGGCAAGGCCGGGACCGTCGGTAAGACCGAGTCCATGGTGCTGAATCCGGATCAGCCGTCCGGGTCGGTGAACATCCTCGACGATCTGAAGTGGCTGGAGTCCAACGGCTACCTGCCCGCGGGCAGCGGCCTGAACCAGGTCGACTTCGGCTGGGAGATCTGCTCCACCGGGGGAGTCCCTCAAACGTTCACCGTGAGCCACTACGGACTCAAGGTGTCGTGCACGTCCGGCTCGTCCTGCATGAGCTGATACAGCGATCACGTGGCGGGCGCGGGCTGCTGACCCGTGTCCGCCGTGCGCTGGGCTGCGTGATCGGAGCGGTCAGGCGGCCTGCTGCATGTCGGCGAGGCGCTTGGCGATCGCCGACTTGCGGTTGGCGGCCTGGTTCTTGTGGATGACGCCCTTGCTCGCGGCCTTGTCGAGCTGGCGGCAGGCGACGCGGAGCGCCTCGGTGGCCCCGTCGACGTTGCCCGCGTCGGCGGCCTCGCGGAACTTGCGCACGTAGGTGCGCAGCGCCGACTTGACCGCCTTGTTGCGCTGGTGCCTCTTCTCGTTCTGCCTGTTGCGCTTGATCTGCGACTTAATGTTCGCCACGCGTAAAGTTCCTTATCAGTTAAGTCCGCTTAGTCGGCCCAGGGATCGGCCAGCCCGCCCGGCGCGGCAGTGGCGCTGAGCGCACCACGGCATGGCAATTGAACGAGGGCGCGAAGACGTAGAATAGCCGAGCCGGGCCACCTTTCTCAAACTCGCGGCCCGTCTGGGCCGGCGCGTATCCCTTTTGTCCGGTACAAGGGGGATCGTTCCGCGGGCACGACCGTTCCGGGTCCGGGTGACGAGGGCTGTGGCCCCCAACCCCCGGTCTAGTAGGGCTGTGGCCGCCAGCCCCCGCCCGCGTCGCATGGGATCATGAACCTGCCAGGACAGGGAAGGGGTCAGATAACCTGATCCGGGAGAACCGCTCCGTCCCGGGACGACCGCGGATACGCCGGTATCTTCGCGCACCCTCACGTCATGGAAGCATGGTTGCAATGAGCAATCCGGCTCAGCCGGTACCTAAGCCTGCCCGCACGGACCCGGTACCTAAGCCTGCCCGCACGGACCAGGCCGTGATCCGTAATTTCTGCATCATCGCGCACATCGATCACGGCAAGTCCACGCTGGCCGACCGCATGCTGCAGCTCACCGGGGTCGTCCCCGAGCGCCAGATGCGCGCGCAGTACCTGGACCGGATGGACATCGAGCGCGAGCGCGGCATCACGATCAAGAGCCAGGCGGTGCGCCTGCCCTGGAAAAACCACGTGCTGAACCTGATCGACACGCCTGGGCACGTGGACTTCACCTACGAGGTCTCCCGCTCCCTCGCCGCTTGCGAGGGCGCGGTGCTGCTCGTGGACGCGGCACAGGGGATCGAGGCGCAGACGCTCGCCAACCTGTACCTGGCGCTCGGGGCCGACCTGCGGATCATCCCGGTGCTCAACAAGATCGACCTGCCGGCCGCGCAGCCGGACCGGTACGCGGAGGAGCTGGCCGGCATCATCGGCATCGACCCCGGCGAGGTGCTCCGGGTGTCCGCCAAGACAGGGGAAGGCGTCACGCAGCTGCTCGATGCCATCGTCGAGCAGGTTCCGCCGCCGGACGGCGATCCCGACGCCCCCTCGCGGGCCCTGATCTTCGACTCGGTGTACGACAGTTACCGGGGTGTCGTCACCTACGTCCGGGTCGTCGACGGCCGCCTCAGCAAGCGCGAGCGATCGCTGATGATGTCCACCGGCGCCGTGCACGAGACGCTGGAGGTCGGGGTCATCTCGCCCGAGCCGACCCCGTCTGACGGGCTCGGCGCCGGGGAGGTGGGCTACATCATCTCCGGCGTCAAGGACGTCCGGCAGGCCCGCGTCGGCGACACCGTGACCAGCGCGGCGAAACCGGCCGGCGAGCCGCTGGCCGGCTACGAGCATCCGCGCCCGATGGTGTTCTCCGGGCTGTACCCGGTCGACGGCGACCAGTACCCGGAGCTGCGGGACGCGCTCGACAAGCTCCGCCTGAACGACGCGGCGCTGGTCTACGAGCCCGAGACGTCGACCGCGCTCGGGTTCGGGTTCCGCTGCGGGTTCCTCGGCCTGCTGCACATGGAGATCGTCCGGGAGCGGCTGGAGCGCGAGTTCGACCTGAGCCTCATCTCCACCGCGCCGAACGTCGTCTACCGCGTCGTCATGGAATCCGGCCGCGAGCTCAGGGTGACGAACCCCGCCGAGTTCCCCAGCGGCAACACGCCAGGCTCCCCGCCGGAAGCCGGCGTCAGGGCGAGCACCGGCGGGAAGATCGCGGAGGTCTTCGAGCCCGTGGTGCGGGCGACGATCATCTCACCGGCGGAGTACATCGGCACGATCATGGAACTGTGCCAGAGCCGCCGCGGGAACCTGCTCGGCATGGACTACCTGTCGCCCGAGCGGGTGGAGATCCGCTACACCATGCCGCTCGCCGAGATCATCTTCGACTTCTTCGACCAGCTCAAATCCCGCACCCGGGGCTACGCCAGCCTGGACTACGAGCCCGCAAGCGAGCAGCCGGCGAACCTGGTCAAGGTGGACATCCTGCTACAGGGGCAGCCGGTGGACGCGTTCAGCCAGATCGTGCACACGGACAACGCGCGCGAGTACGGCCTGGCCATGACCGCCAAGCTCAAGGAGCTCATCCCGCGCCAGCAGTACGAGGTGCCGATCCAGGCCGCGGTGGGATCGCGGATCATCGCACGGGAGAACATCCGCGCGCTCCGCAAGGACGTGCTCGCCAAGTGCTACGGCGGCGACATCACCCGCAAGCGGAAGCTGCTCGAGAAGCAGAAGGAAGGCAAGAAGCGGATGAAGACGATCGGCCGGGTCGAGGTCCCGCAGGAGGCCTTCGTCGCCGCGCTGTCCACCACGCAGCCCGACGGCCGCCGCTGAGGCGGCGAGCCGCGCGGGCGGCTACGGACCGGGAACCGACGGGGCCGCCGCGCCACCGCCACCGTGGGCGGCGGAGACCAGCCCGGCGACGATGATCAGCGCCCAGAATGCCATCCCCAGGTAGCCGAACACTAGGCCCGCGATCGCGATCCCGTCGCCACGCTGCCCGCTGCGCCGGATCTGGCCGCGCGAGATGTGTCCCATGATCACGGCGGGCAGCGAGAACCCGAGCAGTGAGAGGATCAACGCTCCCACCGCCAGGCCGTTGGTCGTCTCGCTGGCGGGCTGGTAGTACGCCTGCGGCGGCGGAACGGGCTGATAGGGCGCCGGAGGCAGGTACGGCCCGACGGGCAGGTCGGCCACGATGGCTCCGAGCTCGCCATAGGTCCGGGACGCCATCACCCGCGTGGAACGCTCGTCGAACTCCTCCTTGGTCAGCCGCCCCTCGCCGTAGGCGGCCTTGACCACGTCCATGGCGCGCTCCCGGTCCGCCGTCGAGGCCCGCATCCCGGGCGAGGGCTGCCCGTACCCGTACGCCGCGGGCCCGTACGCCGGCGGCCCGTACGCCGGCGGCCCGTATGTCGGGGGCCCGTATGTCGGCGGCCCGTAGGGACGCGTCTCAGGAGTCGGCGGGACCCCATTCAGACCAGATACTGGTTCCTCTGTCACCAGACCTCCCGCCCGTGATGTACCGACTACAAGCTTATGCGGCTGCCGGCATACGACCGCACCCTCAAAACGAACATATCCTCGGCAGCGTGCCAGGAGTAGTACCGGGCGGCGAGCCGGTTCCCGCTGACGGGAGCCTGCCGGAGGCCGCCGCGAAGCGGTTCGGCGAACACCCGTTCGGCATCTACGTGCACGTCCCGTTCTGCCGGACCCGCTGCGGATACTGCGATTTCAACACCTACACCGCGACCGAACTGGGCGGCGGCGCGTCGCAACAGGCCTACCCGGCCCTGATCCGCCAGGAAATCGCGCTCGCCCGTACAGTGCTTCAAAACACAGTGCCACCGGACAGCCGGAGCCCGGTCGCCACGGTGTTCTTCGGCGGTGGCACGCCGACCCTGCTCGCCCCGGAAGACCTCGGCGGGATCATCAAGGAGATCGACGGCGCGTTCGGCCTCCGGCCGGGCGCCGAGGTGACGGTCGAGGCGAACCCGGAGACCGTCGACCCCCGGGTGCTTGAGAAGCTGCGGGCCGAGGGAGTGACGCGCGTCTCGTTCGGGATGCAAAGCTCCGCGCCGCACGTGCTGAGAGTCCTGGACCGGGTGCACGAGCCAGGCCGCCCGCAGCAATGCGTCCGCTGGGCAAAGAGCGCGGGATTCGAGCACGTGAGCCTGGACCTCATCTACGGCACGCCGGGGGAGAGCGACGATGACTGGCGGCGATCACTGGATGCGGCGATAACAGCAAGACCAGACCACATCTCCGCGTACGCGCTGGTCGTGGAGGAAGGGACCCGGCTGGCCGCCCGGGTGCGGCGCGGCGAGATCGAGCCGCCGGACGACGACGTGCTCGCCGACCGCTACCTGATCGCGGACGATATGCTCACCGCCGCTGGCTTCGCCTGGTACGAGATCTCCAACTGGGCGACAAGCGACGCCGCCCGCTGCGCGCACAACATGCTGTACTGGACCGGCGGCGACTGGTGGGGGTTCGGCCCGGGCGCGCACAGCCACGTCGGCGGCACCCGCTGGTGGAACGTGCGGCACCCGTCTGCTTACGCGGCGCGGCTGGCCGAGGGCCGCTCCCCGGCACAGGGCCGCGAGGTGCTCACCGCCGCGGAGCGCGCGACGGAACGGGTGATGCTGGGCACCAGGCTGGCCGAGGGGCTGCCGCTGGCCGACCTCACCGCCAACGCCCGCCAGGCAGCGGAACGGGCGGTGGCTTCTCGCCTCATCGACCCTTCCTCGCTCGCGGCCGGAACCGTCGTGCTGACCCGGCAGGGCAGGCTGCTCGCCGACGCGGTAGTCCGCGACCTCACTTGACCAGCGGCGTGCAGATCCAGGCCGGGGCAGGGCGGAAGTCGCCCCGGCTGGCGGCGGCCGCGTCAAGCACCAGGTGAGTGAGCATGACGAGCCAGCCGGCCGCGGCGACCGGGCCCATGATGAACAGCGCGTCGTTCGCGTTGTCGAACGCGAGCAGCCCGCCGATGATCGTGCCGGAGACCGCGTAAAGCAGGCAGGTCAGCGCGATGTTCAGCGCCTGTGTGGTGTGGCGGCGGAGGAAGGCCGAGCGATGCCGCATGCTCAGGTACATCCCAAGCGGGATGACCGGCCCCAGGAAGATAGCGCCAAGGTAGCCAAGCGTCGCCCATAGTTCTTCGGTATCCGCGGGGTACGGGGCCAGGCCCGCCCCCCGTCTGTGCGACACCTTGCCGATCACCGGCACCCATCCTCCGACGCGGTTACGAAGTCGATGAGTTCCTCTACCCGGCCGAGCAGCGCCGAGTCGAGGTCCGCGTAGCTTTCCACCGAGCGGAGGATGCGCCGCCACGCGGTCGCGACGTCCGCGGGCGTGGCGGCGGGCCACCCGACGGCGCGCAGCACGCCTTCCTTCCACGGCTGCCCGGGCGGCACGTCCGGCCAGGCGCTGAGGCCGACCGCGGCGGGCTTGACCGCGGCCCAGATGTCGATGAACGGGTGGCCCACCACGAGCACGTACGGCGAGCGGGCGGCGGCCGCGATCCGGCTCTCCTTGGAGCCGTCGACGAGGTGGTCGACGAGCACGCCGAGCCTGCGGCCCGGGCCGGGCTGGAACGCCCGCACGATCGCGGGCAGGTCATCGACGCCTTCCAGGTACTCGACCACGACGCCGACGTCACGCAGGTCGTCGCCCCAGATCTTCTCGACGAGTTCCGCGTCGTGCTTGCCCTCGACGTAGATCCGGCTGGCGCGCGCCACCTTGGCGCGCTGGGCCGGCGCCGCGATGGACCCCGACGCGGTCTTTTTCGCACCCACGGTCCCGGCCCCAAATCCTGATTTATCGCCCGGCGCACCTTTTGGCCGGACAAGGGCCACCCGCTTGCCCTCGAGCAGGAACGTGCCGGGCAGCGGGAACACCCGGCGCTTGCCATGGCGGTCCTCCAGCGTGACCGCGCCGGGCTCGAAGCCGGTCACCGCGCCGCAGAACCTGCCCTCGAAGTCCTCGACCACGAGGCCAAGCTCGGCCTCGACCTGGGGAACCGAGCCCTGCCCTGGGCGCGGGCGCCGCTGGCCCGCCGCGAGCACGTCGCGCTCGTACTGCCTGCTTCGCACCGCACCTCCCCGGCCACCGCCAAGTTCCCGGTACGAAGCGTAGCTGAACCGGGATGCTTCTTGCCGTTCGGCAACTTGCGTGAAAGGAATAGAATTAGCACTCAAGGATACGGAGTGCCAGGGAGGTGAGCACGTGCTCGACGAGCGGAAGCTGGCGGTTTTGCGCGCCATAGTCGAAGACTACGTGTCCACCACCGAGCCGGTCGGGTCCAAGTCGCTCGTGGACCGGCACGGGCTTGACGTGTCGCCCGCGACGATACGCAACGACATGGCGGTTCTCGAAGAGCAGGGGTTCATCGCCCAGCCGCACACCAGCGCGGGGCGGGTCCCCACCGACAAGGGATACCGGCTCTTCGTCGACCGGCTGTCCAGCATCAAGCCGATGTCCGGGGCCGAGCGCCGGGCGATCGAGACGTTCCTCGCCGGGGCGTACAGCCTCGACGACGTGGTGGCGCGGACGGTGCGACTGCTGGCGCAGCTGACCCGGCAGGTGGCCGTGGTGCAGTACCCGTCGCTCAGCCGGTCCGCCGTCCGGCACATCGAGCTCGTCTCGCTCAGTCCGCAGCGCCTGCTGCTCGTACTGATCACCGACACCGGCCGGATTGAGCAGGCGACGGTCGAGCTGCCCAGTGCCGCGGAGCCGGAGGCGGTCGCCCGGTTGCGCGATTTGCTGAACACCTGCCTGGACGGGCATAAGCTGGCCGATGCGGCGAAGACCGTGACCGGCCTCGCGGACCTTATCCCGGTTCCCGAGCGCCCGAACGCGGGCGCCATATTCTCCGTTCTCCTCGACAGCCTCGCCGAACGGAACGAGGAGCGGGTGGTTTTCGGTGGTACCGCGAACCTGGCAGCCCCTGATTTCGGCAGGGGGCTGCGTGACGTGCTCGAGGCTCTGGAGGAACAAGTGGTGCTGATGCGGCTCCTGGGAGAGTCCGCCAGTCCGTCCGCTCTTACCGTGCGTATCGGTGCAGAGACCGGGCTACAGGGCACGTCCGTGATAACGGCGGGTTACGGCGCCGGCGGACATGCCCTTGCCAAGCTTGGCGTGCTCGGGCCCACCCGGATGGATTATCCGGGAACGATGGGGGCAGTGCGCGCGGTAGCGCGATATGTCGGCCGGATCCTCGGGGAGTCATAGTGGCAGAGGATTACTACGCGCTGCTCGGCATCCGACGCGACGCCGGACAGGATGAAATCAAGCGCGCCTACCGTCGGCTGGCCCGTGAGCTGCACCCGGACGTCAACCCTGACCCGGAGACGCAGGACAAGTTCAAGGAGATCACCCAGGCGTACGAGGTGCTCTCCGACCCGGAAAAGCGCCAGATGTACGACCTCGGCGGCGATCCGTTCGCCGGTGCCGGTGCCGGCGCCGGGCAGGGCGCCGGGTTCGGCGGGTTCGGCGCTGCCGGGTTCCCGTTCAGCGACTTCGTGGACGCGGTGTTCGGCGCGGCGGCCGGGACGGCGACCCGAGGGCCGCGCAGCCGCGCGCGCCGCGGCCGGAACGCGACGATCCGCATCGAGCTTGAGCTGTCCGAGTGCGCGTTCGGCGCTACCCGCGAGCTCACCGTGGACACCGCCGTGGTCTGCCCCACCTGTTCCGGCGAGGGCACCGCGCCCGGCACTCACCCGGCGACCTGTGAGGTTTGCGGCGGGCGCGGCGAGATCAGCCAGGTGCGGCGGTCGTTCCTCGGCCAGGTGATGACCACGCAGGCCTGCCCGGCCTGCGGCGGCTACGGCACCGTGCTGCCGCGGCCCTGCCCCGAGTGCGACGGTGACGGGCGGGTGCGCACCAGGCGCACGATGAAGGTGCGCATCCCGGCGGGCGTCGAGGACGGCACGCATATCCAGCTGGCCGGCGAGGGTGAGGTGGGCCCCGGCGGCGGCCCGCCCGGCGACCTGTTCCTCGAGGTCGTGCAGCAGCCGCACGCGATCTTCGAACGGCAGGGCGACGACCTGCACTGCACGCTCACCATCCCGATGGCGGCGGCCGCGCTTGGCGCCACGGTCTCGGTCGAGTCGCTGGACGGGCCGCACGAGGTGGACATCCGCCCCGGCACCCAGTCCGGCCAGGTCATCCCGCTTTACGGCCTCGGCGTGAAGCACCTGAACGGCAACGGCCGCGGCGACCTGGTGATCCACGTCACGGTGGAGACGCCGTCCAGGCTCGACCCGGAGCAGGAGAAGCTGCTGCGCGAGCTGGCCAAGCTGCGCGGCGAGGAATCGCCGCCCGGCAAGTTCCAGCCGGGCCAGCAGGGCTTCTTCTCCCGGCTGCGGGACGCGTTCAACGGGCGCTGACCTGGGACCTTCATGAAGTCACCTAGCCCCGCCGCGGGGCCGCCTGTCTTCCTGGTCCCGCCGGGAGACCTGGTGAAGGACGTCATCACGCTGAGCGGTGTGGAGGGGCACCACGCGGCCGCGGTCAGGCGGCTGCGCCAGGGAGAGCGGGCGGATGTTACCGACGGCGCGGGAACGCTCGCCGAGTGCGTGGTGACCGGCGTCTCCCGTGATCGGGTCGTGCTGGCCGTACGGTCGGCGCATGAGGTCCCGGTTCCGCAGCCGCGGATCACCGTCGTGCAGGCGCTGCCCAAGGCGGACCGCGGTGAGCTGGCGGTGGAACTGATGACCGAGGTGGGGGTGGACAGCATCCTCCCCTGGTCGGCGGAACGCTGCGTGGTGCGCTGGGAGGGGGATCGCGAGGCGAAGGCGCTTAGCAAGTGGCGCGGCGCCGCGCGCGAGGCGTCCAAGCAGTCGCGCCGCGCGTGGATAACCGAGATCACCGAGGTGCAGACGCTGGCCGACGTCACCGAGCGGGTGGCGTCGGCGGAGTCCGCGGTGCTGCTCGAGGCCGGCGCCGCCATCCCGCTTTCCCGGCTGGCGCTGCCCGGATCGGGGGAGATCGTCCTCGTGGTCGGCCCGGAAGGCGGGGTCAGCCCCGCCGAGTCCGCCGCGCTGCGCTCCGCCGGAGCGGTTGAGGCGCGACTCGGGCCGACGGTGCTGCGGACGTCAACGGCCGGGGCGGCCGCCACCTCCGTGCTATTGAGCCGGTGCGGCCGCTGGTGACGGTGTCTCGGAGGCTCCGCTGCCGGCGGTCGTACCGCCAGCCGGCGCGGTAGCGGGCGGGACCGTGCCGGAATCGGTCGGTGAGGCGGTTGCCGTCGCGGTGGGCGCGTTGCTGCCGGTCGGAGACGGCGCGGGCGACGGAGACGTCGGGAGCGACGAGGGAGACGGCGAAGCCGAAGCCGACGGCGAGACGGGGGCAGTGCCGGACGAACTCGGTCGCGGCGATGGGGACGCCGCCGTCGCGGACGGTGTCGGCCCCGCCGAAGGCGACACGGTGCAGTGTGCCGCCGGACTCGTCGGCAACGTCCCGGATCCGCTTCCCGCGGGCTGGGTCGGCGAGGGCGAGGTGATGGCAGCGGTGCCTGTCACCACGGAGCCGCCCGTGCCGTCCCACACCGGGAACTCGCATTTCTGCTGACGCGCGGCACCCGGCGACGGCGAAGAGCCCTTCCCGTTCCCGCCATGGGAACCCTGCCCGCCAGACAAGGCGCCGTTTCCGTTCGTGGTGCCCCCTCCGCCGTTCGTCCCTCCGTTGCTGTTCCCGGTCAGCACCGTCGAGCCGACTTGCACGATGGCCTCGCGGAACGGCGGGACAGCCAGGCTGAGGCACGCGATGAACGTGACGCCGCCGAGTATGGCCACGAGAGGCCGGGACCGGTGCCATGGCAGGGACCGGTGCCATGGCACCGCTCCCTGCCGCGGCAGGGACCGGTGCCGCGGCAGCCGACGCGGCCGCACCAGCAGCGCCGCCTTCTGGGTCCATGCCCAGTGTCCGCGCCACACGTAGTTCCGCGCCCTGCCAATCGCCGCGCTGACGATGCTCAGCAGCCACGACTGTGGCGGGCGACGGCTGGTCCTGGCGCGTATCCGGTCAAGTCCGTCAGCGGCGGGCTCGACCTGGTTGACCGCGGCGGACAACGCTTCCCGCAGCGCCTTTTCCAGGTCGTCTTCGGGCGCGGTCACGCCGTCACCAGCCCGCCCGCTGCGTCATGATGTCTCCTGCTCCAGAATTGACCGTAGTGCAGACATCCCCCGTGCCGTGTGGCTCTTTACCGCACCCCGGCTGATTCCCATTGTGGCAGCGATATCAGCTTCAGACAGGTCGGCATAATATCGCAGAACGATAGCCTCACGCTGACGGCCGGGCAGCGTGCGCAGCGCGGCGATGACCGCCGTCCGCTCGATCAGCGCCATGGCCCCGTGCTCGGCGCTCGGCTCGTCCGGGGGAGGCTTCGGCGCGTTCTTGTCGACGACATTGCGGTGACGAAGCACAGACCGAGACTTGTTGACGACCGCCTGCCGAAGGTAGGACAGCGCCTTGTCGGAGTCGCGCAGCCGCCGCCACGCGGTGTGCATGGCCTCGAACGCGTCCTGCACGACCTCTTCGGCCGTGTGCACGTCGTGGACCAAGAGCACGGCGAGGCGCACCAGCGACTTGTACTCGCTGTGGTAGATGTCGGTGACGACCCGGTCGGCATCCCATACGGCAGGTTCCGCGGGACAGGCCTCAGGACGCACCACCTCGGGCATGAGCGCGCTGACCGTAAGCGTTTCCGTCACTTCAATAGGACGCGGTCCTCGCTCGTCCGGTTGACTTGCTTCGGTGACGGATGTGTCAGGACCGACAGACCCGCCATCCACGACGATGCTCATGGGTTCATCACCCACGCCCGTGCCGCTTCTGCGTTATGCGCAGGAACCATGAGACAGGTTCCGCAAAGAACAGACAGTGCCCAACCCACATTCGGTATCCCCACCCCAGAAACCGCCGCAGGATTGCGGAAACACAAGAATATCCATCCAGGTCGCCTGACAACAGTACTTGTCGGAATCAACCTGATAACGCGCTAGCCTGTCCGGGCTAGTTACCAGCGGGTAATTCGCAGCGCGGCTGCGAATTAAGTATTTCGCTTATGCCTGACCTGCGGCCCCGGCCAGACCGGGTGCGTGCCGCCCCGCGGGGGCCTGTTCCATGGTCTTGCACCGGGCGCTGCCTGGAGGCCACTATGATCGTGATGTGCCAGACTGCTTGTTCTGCGGGATCGCGGCCGGAGATGTCCCGGCCACGAAGGTGCTGGTGAGCGAAAGGACGATCGCGTTCCGCGACATCAGCCCTCAGGCGCCCACGCATGTCCTTGTGATACCCAGGGAGCACTTTCCTGACGTGGCGTCTTTGGCCGGCGCGAACGACGGTCTGCTCGATGAGCTCATCGGTCAGGCGCACCGGGTCGCCGTTGCGGAGGGTATCGACGGCAACGGCTACCGGATCGTGTTCAACACCGGTCTGGAGGCTGGCCAGACCGTCGCGCACGCCCATGCGCACGTGCTAGGCGGCCGCCGCATGACATGGCCGCCAGGCTGACCGGTGAGCCGGCCGCCGGAGCGCGGCCGTCTCGTCCGTCACCGCCCGCGGGTCGGTCCCCGGGCTATCGAAAGCAGTGAATTGACAGATACTCGCAGCGACCTTCCTGGTTCCCAGATACGAATCGTTATTCCCGACGATCATTCGATGGTCGGCTTGCTAGGAACCGGGGACGAGTTGCTGCACGTGATTGAGCGGGAATTTTCCGCCGATATTCACGTTCGCGGCAATGAGATTACAGTTTCTGGTCCTTCGGCTGAGATAGGGCTCGTGGGAGCGTTGTTCTCCGAGCTCCTCGAGCTCCAGCGGAGCGGCGCTGAGCTGACGCCTGACGCGGTCGAGCGCGCGGCGGCGATGCTCCGTGCCGAACATGGCATTCGTCCCGCCGAGGTACTGACACAGGGCATCCTGTCCTCGCGAGGCCGGACGATCCGGCCTAAGACGCTAAATCAGAAGCGTTATGCCGACGCGATCGACAAGCACACGATCGTTTTCGCGATCGGGCCGGCCGGAACCGGCAAGACTTACCTCGCGATGGCCAAGGCGGTGAAGGCGCTGCAGGCCAAGGAGGTGAACCGGATCATCCTGACCAGGCCCGCGGTGGAGGCGGGAGAGCGGCTCGGTTTCCTGCCCGGCACACTCTACGAGAAAATCGACCCTTATCTCCGGCCGCTTTACGACGCGCTGCACGACATGCTGGATCCAGACTCGATTCCTAAGCTCACCGCGGCCGGGACGATCGAAATAGCTCCGTTGGCGTATATGCGGGGCCGCACCCTCAATGATTCCTTCATTATCCTGGACGAGGCGCAGAACACCTCGGCGGAACAGATGAAGATGTTCCTCACCCGGCTCGGCTTCGGTTCCAGGATCGTGGTCACCGGTGACGTGACACAGGTCGACCTGCCCCCCGGGCAGGTGAGCGGCCTGCGAGTCGTGCAGGACATCCTAGACGGGATCCCGGACATCCATTTCGCCAGGCTGACCAGTCACGACGTGGTGCGGCACAAACTGGTCGGGAAGATCGTGGACGCCTACGAACGCTATGACGCGCACTCACGCTCCCCTCAGCCCGCCCGCGGGTCGCGCCGTCACGGCGATCAGTAAATAAAGGGAGCGGGCGCCGGTGACTATCGAAATCGCCAACGAGTCGGGCGTGACGGTCGATGAGGTAGCGCTCGCGTCTGTCGCGCGCTATGTGCTCGACCAGCTGCGGATTCACCCGCTGGCGGAATTGTCCGTGCTGCTTGTGGACGAGGTCGCCATGACCGAGCTGCACGTGAAGTGGATGGACGAGCCGGGGCCGACGGACGTGCTGTCGTTCCCCATGGACGAGTTGCGGCCGCCCTCGCTCGGCGGCGCCCAGGCGACCCGGGCCGGCGGCGAGGAGCCCGGACCGGAACCCGGACTGCTCGGCGACGTGGTGCTGTGCCCCAAGGTTGCCGCCGGGCAGGCCCGGCAAGCCGGGCACTCGACGCAGCAGGAACTGGAGTTGCTGTGCGTGCACGGGATCCTGCACCTGCTCGGCTACGATCACGCTGACCCCGAAGAGGAAGCGGAGATGTTCGGGCTGCAGGATGACCTGCTCCGGTCGTGGCGGGACGACACCGCCGGGCGGGCCGACGCCGCCGGGCGGGCCGACGCCGCCGGGCAGGACGACACCGCCGGGCAGGACGACACCGCCGGGGGAGAGAAACAGGAGGGGCCTGGCTGATGTCACTCGCCGGGTGGCTCCTGGCGATAGCGGTCGTGCTGATCCTCGTCGCGGGGTGGTGCGCGGGCGCGCAGGCTGCCATGGCCCGGGCGTCCGGAGACGCGTTCCAGCAGTACGGGGGAATGCTGACGCTTATCCGGGTCTGTGCCGAGATCTCCGCGGCTGTCCTGGTCACGCTGGCGATCGCGCACTGGCTGGGCGGTGGCTGGCAGGTATTCCTTCCGTCCTTCGGCGCGCTGCTCGTGGCGCGGTACGCGCTCATCGGTGTCGGGCCACGAGCCATGGGCAGGCAGCGCGCGGAGCGGGTTGCGGGGAGCGCGGCCCGGCTGCTGCGCCCGCTGCACCGCCTGCTCGGCCCGCTGCCTCGGCTGATCGACTCGGTCGCCGGCGCGCTCCCGCTCGGCAGCCGCGGCGCCGACGCCGAGCTGGGCTACAGGCCGGAATTGCGCGGGCTCGTCGACTACATCGAGGGTCGCACCGAGATCGAGCCGGGGGAGCGGGAGATGGTCCGCTCGGTCTTCGAGCTCGGGGACACGATCGTCCGCGAGGTGATGGTGCCGCGTACCGACATGGTGTTCATCGAGCACGACAAGACCCTGGGCCAGGCGCTCTCGCTCGCCCTGCGCAGCGGATTCTCCCGGATCCCCGTGGTCGGCGCGAACACCGACGACGTGGTCGGCATCGCCTATCTCAAGGACATCGTGGCCTGGGAGCGTGAGCGCCCGGACAGCGAGAACACCGAGCGGGTTGAGCAGGTCATGCGGCCCGCCACCTACGTGCCTGAGAGCAAGCCGGTCGACCAGTTGCTCCGGCAGATGCAGGCGCAGCGGATCCACGTGGCGATCGCCATCGACGAGTACGGCGGCACCGCGGGGCTGGTCACGATCGAGGACATCCTCGAGGAGATCGTCGGCGAGATCGCCGACGAGTACGACACCGAGCGCCCGCCGGTGGAGTGGCTGTCACCGGGCATCGCGCGGGTCATCGCCAGGCTGCCGGTGACCGAACTGGAAGAGCTGTTCGGCATCACGGTGGACGCCGAGGACGTGGAGACAGTGGGCGGGCTGCTCGCCCACGCGCTCGGCCGGGTCCCCATCGCGGGTGCCGAAGCGACGGTGGCGGGCCTCCGGCTGACCGCGGAGAACCTCGCGGGCCGCCGGAACAAGGTAGGCACCGTTCGCGTCGAGCGCGTCAACGGCAAAACCGACGGGAAACAGGCCACCACGGAAGACGACCGCACGTTATCGGCTCTGCTGCTTCGTGGCACAGGGATGGTAAGGCTAGCTTTACCTCGATCCGGAGGACCAGATGATGGCGGGCGCCGGCGGCATGGCCTAGCGTCACTGGCATGTACCTCGTTCGTGACCTGGTGTCGCCGCGCACCTGGCTCGCCTTCATCCACCACTTCGTCGGTGTGTGCCTTGGCGCACTTGCGATCTGGATCGTCGTGCCCGGGCTGGTGGCCGGCGCGATAGGCATGCCGGTCGCGATGATCGGCATGCCGATACTCGGCACCACGCTGCGGTTCACCGACTGGTTCGCCCGGGCCGAGCGGGCCAGATTCGCGGTCACGCTCGGCGAGCAGATCCCCGCTTGGCCGGAGGGCTCGCGCAGCGGGTACCGGATGCGGCTGCTGCCGCGCCTGGCGAAGCTCGGCGAGCACGCTACCTGGCGCGAGATGCTCTACACCGTGTCGCGGGGACCGCTCAGCGCGGCGGCCGCGTTCGTCAGCCTCGTCCTGTGGGCCATGGGCCTGCTGATGGTCGCGCTGCCGCTGTATGACTGGTCGCTGCCGGGCGGCGGCGCCCATGTGGACGGCCGGACGCTGCACGAACCGAAGGCCGTGCTCGCGGCCGTGGCCGGCCTGCTGGTGCTGCTGGCCGCGCCGCAGGTGACCCGGGGCCTCGCGCTCGCGGACGCCGCGCTGGCCCGGCGCCTGCTCGGGCCGCCAAGCAGCCTGGCCGCCCGGGTAGCCGAGCTCGAGCTCAGCCGCGAGCGGGTGGTGGACGCGGCCGAGGCCGAACGGAAGCGGATCGAGCGCGACCTGCACGATGGCGCGCAGCAGCGGCTGGTCGCGCTCGCGATGGAGCTTGGCCGCGCCAAGTTGAAGTTCGGCGACGACGTCGACGCGGCCCGGGTCCTGGTCGACCAGGCCCACGCGCAGGCCAAGGCCGCGCTGACCGAGCTGCGGGACCTGGTCCGTGGGGTGCACCCGCCCGTCCTGACCGACCGCGGCCTGGACGCCGCGCTGTCCGGCCTGATCGCGCGCAGCCCCGTGCCGGTCGAGATGCAGGTCGAGATGCCGGTCCGGCCGAGGGTGGCGGTGGAGACCGTGGCGTACTTCGTCGTCGCCGAGGCGCTTACGAACGTCGCGAAGCACTCCAGGGCCAGCCAGGTGAAGGTGGTGGTCGATGAGCACGGCTATCCCCCCGTGCTCACGGTCATGATCAGCGACGACGGAATCGGCGGCGCCGACCCGCACGGCGCGGGGCTGTCCGGCCTCGCCGACCGGGTGAGCGGCGTCGACGGCCAGCTGACCGTGGAGTCTCCGCGCGGCGGCCCGACGATCATCGCGGCGGAGCTGCCATGTTGACTTCCGGGGGGGAACCACCCCCTCGGACCCCCCCGGTGACCTCACCGGCGGGACAGAGCGCGCGAACACCGGCCGACGGGCTGCGGGTGGCGATCGCGGAGGACTCGGTCCTGCTGCGCGAGGGACTGATCCGCCTGCTCGCCGAGGCCGGCCATGAGGTTGTCGCCGCCGAGACCGACGCCGAGGCGTTCCTGCGCGCCGTGGCGTCGTGCACCCCGGACGTGTGCGTCATCGACGTGAGGATGCCGCCGACGTTCACCGACGAGGGGCTGCGCGCAGCGCTCGCGATCCGTGACCGCTGGCCAGACATGGGCGTGCTCGTTTTGTCGCAGTGGGTGGAAGAACGGTACGCGATCGAGCTGATCTCCGGCCACCCGCACGGCGTGGGATACCTGCTCAAGGACAGGGTGGCCGACGTGGCGGAGTTCCTCGACGCGCTCCGCCGGGTGGCCGGGGGCGGCAGCGCGCTCGACCCCGAAGTCGTGGCCCAGTTGCTCGCCCGCAGCCGCCACCCCCTCGGCGTGCTGACCAGCCGCGAGCGTGAGGTGCTCGCGCTGATGGCCGAAGGCCGGTCCAACTCCGCCATCGCCGAGACGCTGGTGGTCAGCAGCGGCGCTGTAGGAAAGCACATCAACAGCATCTTCAGCAAGCTCGGACTCGCATCGGGCGAGCACGATCACCGCCGCGTGCTCGCGGTCCTCCGATACCTGAATGGGGTCACCTCATGACAAGTCTCCTGCCGGCCCCTGGCCGGCCCGCTGCCCGCGAGCTGCTGATGACGCCCGGGCGCCGGATCATCCTGCTGCTTGGGGTCCCGGTCTCGCTCGCGCTGCTCGTCTGGACCTGTTACGCGATCATCAGCAAGTCCGCCCAGGGCAGCTACACGGTGAGTTACTCGCCGGTGCGGATCAGCGGTGGGCTCGCGATGAACGTCTACGGCGGTGACGTGACCCTCCAGGGCGGCGTCACGCCCAGCGCGGCACAGTTCACCGGTACCGGCACCGTCTGGTACGGCCTGACCTACTCAGGCCAGCGCCCCGCTCTCGCGACGGCGCAGACGGCCAGCGGGACCAGGATCAACTTCGGCTGCCCGGATTACAATTGCGCGCTCAGCTCAACCGTCGGCGTCCCGCCGCAGGTCCCGGTCACGGTGACAAGCAACGGCGGCAACATAACGGCGACCGGCATATCCGACGCGACCCTGCAGACCGGCGGCGGAAACTTGACCGTTGACGGGCTGACCGGCAACGTCAGCCTCAACACCGATGCCAATCCGAATGGTCCCGACGGCAGCGGCGGGAACATCAGCGGCACGGCGGCGGCGCAGAGCATCACCGCGGATACCGGCGGCGGCAGCATCGACCTCCAGCTCAGCACGCCCCCGGCGAACCTGAACGTGACCACCGAGGGCGGCAACGTGACGCTACAGCTGCCCGGCGGCTACAGCTACCACGTCGATAACGTCCCGATGTCGCCGTCCCAGGCCGAGGAATACGGCCCCTCTCAACCCTCCACGATCACGGTGAACACCAGTTCCTCGTCCCACTACCACATCACGGTCAACGCCGACGGCGGCGCTGTCACGATCGACTAGCGCCGACGCCGCGGCACGGCACGGGTGCGCGTCACTACACTCATCGGCGTGAGCGAAGCGACATCGGGGGCAGCGGAGACCGGGCTCGGTCCGGAGGATCTCAAGATCATCACGCTGGCGCGGTCCACCCGCGCGCGGGTGACGGCGCCCGAGGGCGCCGCTGTGCGCGACGAGACCGGCAGGACCTACACGGCCGCGGCCGTGGCGCTCCCGTCGCTGCGGCTGTCCGCGCTCCGTCTGGCCGTAGCGATGGCGGCCTCGAGCGGAGCGGAACGCCTGGAGGCAGCCGCCCTGGTCAGCGAGTCAGAGCCAGCCCCCGATGACCTGGCCGCCGTCCGGGACCTCGGCCCGGACGCCGCCGTGTTCCTCGCCGCGCCCGACGGGACGCTGCGCGCCACCCTGGCCCCCTAGGGCGGCTTGCCCGGGGCCGGCGGAAGGCGGTGCCCGATATGCCAGGCATGTCAGAATCTGCGGTTAGCCATCCTGGGCCGGTGACCGCTGGCTGTGTTGTTTCTGGCGCTATTCGCCTGACTGGTGTTTCGGAGTTTCGGACCAGGGGTGATGGGTGTGGTCCGGGGCTTGTTCTCCCTCATCTCGCGTGCCCGGCCAGGGGCGGCAGGGGTATGTGGTCCGGATTATCCCTTTTTCACCGGATATGCCCCGTGCCGGGCCGCAGCCGGCGCGGCCGGCTGTTCCATGATCGTGGGTTGTCCACCGCGTTATTCGCGGGTAACGGCCCGTGATCATAACGTCACCCCTTCCCGGATACCCCTGGCGGGTATGGGGAAGGAGAAAAAGGGTGGCTTGCCCGCAGGCGGTGGCTTGCCCGCAGGCGGCGGCTTACCCGACGACCGTGCGCCAGGGCAGCCGCACCGGCTGTGCCGGACGGCCATCGCTGAGCAGGCTCGCGACCAGGTCGGCGAGCCCGGCCGGGACGACCACATCGCTCGTCCGCCGCAGTTCGTCCGGTGTCCACCAGCGATGACCGGTGATGACCGACCGCTCAAGCGGCTCCTGACCGTCCGTGCTGATCGCCGAACTGGTCACCCGCACGAAGAAGAACGAGTCAGCCCCGAGGAACCGCCTGCCGTCATCCGCCAGCCAGAGCCCCGCGCAGGTAGCCACCACCGGGCCGATCTCGGATTCGCCGCGGACGTACCCGGTCTCCTCGGCCAGCTCCCTGACCGCCGCGCTGGCCAGGGCCTCGCCGCGGCGCACCCCGCCGCCGGGCGTGAACCACCAGATTGGCCCTCGCGGGTCCAGCCCGCTGAACAACAGGAGCCGGCCGAGCGGATCGACCACAAGCAGCCGGGCCGTCGGGCGCCAGATGGGTGCCAGGTCCATGGCGATGACAGTACCCGGCATGCGGGACAATCGGAGGATGAGCCCGCCGCACGTGACTGCCAAGTCAGCTGGCCGCGCACCGGACAGCACCGGGTTCCGTTCCGGTTTCGCCTGCCTGGTCGGGCGGCCGAACGTCGGCAAGTCAACATTGACGAACGCCCTGGTCGGGGCGAAGGTGGCGATCACAAGCGACCGGCCGCAGACGACCCGCCGGGTGATCCGCGGGATCGTGCACCGTCCGGACGCGCAGCTGGTCCTCGTCGACACGCCGGGCCTGCACCGTCCGCGCACGCTGCTCGGCGAGCGGCTGGACAGCCTGGTCCGCTCGACGCTCACCGAGGTCGACGCGATCGGGTTCTGCGTCCCCGCCGCGGAGCCGGTCGGCCCGGGTGACAGGTACCTGGCCCGCGAACTCGCCGCCCTCAAGACCACCCCCGTCGTCGCGATCGTCACCAAGGCCGACCAGGCAGCGCCGGAACGGGTCGCCGAGCAGCTTCTCGCGGTCAGCTCCCTCGGCGACTGGGCGGACGTGATCCCGGTCTCAGCGGTGACCGGCTACCAGCTCGATGCCCTGGTCGACGTGCTGGTCGAGCACCTCCCCGAAGGACCGCCGCTGTACCCGGAAGGCGAGCTCACCGACGAGCCCGAGCAGATCATGGTCGCCGAGCTGATCCGCGAGGCCGCCCTCGACGGCGTACGCGATGAGCTGCCGCACTCGATCGCGGTGATCGTCGAGGAGATGGGACCGCGGCCGGGGCAACCGGACCTCACCGACGTCCACGCCGAGCTCTACGTCGAGCGCCCGAGCCAGAAGGCGATCGTCATCGGCACCAAGGGCGCGCGGCTGAAGGAGGTTGGCAGCCGGGCCCGGCGCCAGATCGAGGCGCTGCTCGGCACCAGGGTGTACCTGGACCTGCACGTCAAGATCGCCAAGGACTGGCAGCGGAACCCCAAGCAGCTCCGCCGCCTAGGGTTCTACGACTGAGGAAACTCCCAGCTCGTAGAACTGCCATCCGTTCTCGGCCGCCCGGAAGCCTAGCCGGCCCCTCCGACGTCGGCGGCAAGGGCGGTAAGGTGCAGCCACCCCGGGTCGGCCAGCCGGTAGCCGAGCGCCTCGTTGATGGCGATCATGTGCCGGTTGGAGTCGGCGTTCCCGGTCTCGATCCGTTCCAGCTTCGGCTCGGTCTCGGCGAGCCACCGCAGCATCTCGGCCTTGACAAGCAGGCCGAGCCGGTGCCCGCGGTGCGGGCGGGTGACCGCGGTGAGTCCCTGATATGCCCATTCGGGGTGCTCCGGGTTGATGTGCACCTGGGTGATGGCCGCCACCTCCCCGGTCGCGTCGTGCCGTGCGGCGACCGTGTAGCGCCGGAGACCGGTCAGCGCCTGGCGCGCCTCGACGCGTTCGCGGAGCCGCCGCGCGTCCCACCTCCTTCCCTCGACACCCTCGCTCCTCGGCGCGTCGTTCATCGCCTCCCACACGGCCGCGACATGGCCGAGGTACTCGTCGGGGGTGGGACCGGGCCACGAGACCAGCGAGTAGCCGCCCGCCGCCCGCGCGGCGTCCGCGCGGATCGAGGCGATCCGTCCCCGGGGGACGCTGTTGAGTGCGAGCACCCGCCGCGCCTCCATAACGCCCGGCTTGAACCCGGCGTGCCGGGCGAACGATTCTCCGGCCGAGTTGCACAGTGTCTCGCTCGCCAGCCTTGCCCGGCCGTTCGCCGCCGCGCGCTGCGCAGCGTGCCGCAGCAGCGCGCGGCCCGTCCCGCGCCGCCGGAACGCGGGGTGAACGACGACGCTGATCCCCGCCCCGTCCAGGTTCTCCAGATCGGGCAGCGAGAGCTTGTACCAGCCCTGAACGGTGCCGGGCTCTTCCCCGGGGACCAGCCAGGTCTCACTGGGGTCGCCGCCCCACCCGTGTTCCAGCCAGACGCGCAGCGCCCGGACGGACATCGGCGGCGAGCCAGTGGGGTCATCCGCTAGCTGCGCCGCGCTATGCACCTCGTGGCATCCCCGGATCGCGCCGGCGTCCGAAGGATCCAATCGCACGATCCGCATACCCTTAGCCAACCTCACCGCGCCGCGCGTGGCGAGTGATTTTCCGGGGGGGTGACGGGAACCGCGCGCCCGTTCCGCTGATATGCTCTTGCGGTAATGCGCGAGCTGCTCCTCCTTAGCGGCCGCGGCGGGGGCCCATAGGGTCGGCTCCCTCGCCGCGGAGTCCTGGCATGTTCGCTGGCCGCTCACCGGACAAAACCGCGAAAAAGAGGAAACGCAATGACGCAGCACACCCCGTCTTACCGGCCAGTCGCCCCCGTCTATCAGCGGCCCAGCGGCATGCCGTGTCACCGTTACACCCCGTTCAAACCGGTCGACCTGCCGGACCGGCAGTGGCCGAACAGGTCGATCACCAAGGCCCCGCGCTGGCTGTCCACCGACCTGCGGGACGGCAACCAGGCGCTGATCGACCCGATGTCGCCGACGCGCAAGCGGGCCATGTTCGAACTGCTCGTGCAGATGGGCTACAAGGAGATCGAGGTCGGTTTCCCGTCGGCCAGCCAGACCGACTTCGACTTCGTGCGCGAGCTGATCGAAGGCGGCGAAATACCGCAAGACGTACGGATCTCCGTGCTTACCCAGGCGCGCGAGGACCTGATCGAGCGGACCGTGCAATCGCTCGAAGGCGCCCAGCGGGCGGCCGTGCACCTGTATAACGCGACGGCCCCGGTGTTCCGCAAGGTGGTGTTCCGCATCGGCCGCGACGAGTGCAAGGCGCTCGCGGTCGAGGGCACGCGGCACGTCATGAAATATGCGGATAAATACCTCGGTGACGGAACCGACTTCGGCTACGAGTACTCGCCCGAGATCTTCATGGACACCGAGCTTGACTTCGCCCTGGAGACCTGCGAGGCCGTCATGGACGTCTGGCAGCCCGGGCCGGACCGGGAGATCATCCTCAACCTGCCGTGCACGGTCGAGCGCTCGACCCCGAACGTGTACGCGGACCAGATCGAGTGGATGAGCCGCAACCTGTCCCGCCGCGACCACGTCTGCCTGTCCGTGCACACCCACAACGACCGCGGCACCGCCGTCGCGGACGCCGAGCTCGCCGTCATGGCGGGCGCGGACCGGATCGAGGGCTGCCTGTTCGGCAACGGCGAGCGGACCGGCAACGTCTGCCTGGTCACGCTCGGCCTCAACCTGTTCAGCCAGGGCATCGACCCGATGATCGATTTCTCCGACATCGACGAGATCCGCCGCACCGTCGAGTACTGCAACCAGATCCCGGTGCACCCGCGCCACCCGTACGCGGGCGAGCTCGTCTACACGGCGTTCTCCGGATCGCACCAGGACGCGATCAAGAAGGGCTTCGATGCGTTCGAGGCCGAGGTAGCCGCGGCCGGCGACGACCCGGTCAACCATGCCTGGAACCTGCCGTACCTGCCCATCGACCCGCACGACGTGGGCCGTTCCTACGAGGCGGTCATCCGGGTCAACTCGCAGTCCGGCAAGGGCGGCGTGTCCTACGTGATGAAGACCGGGCACTCCCTTGACCTGCCGCGCCGACTGCAGATCGAGTTCTCCAAGGTGATCCAGGCCTACACCGACGCCGAAGGCGGCGAGGCGACCCCGGCCCAGATCTGGGACGCGTTCACCGCGGAGTACCTGACTGGCGGGCCGGTCGAGCTGCTTGACCACCAGTCCTCTTCGGTGGTGGACGGCAAGCACGTGCTTTCCGCGGAGATCAGCGTCGACGGGACCGCGCAGGAGGTCGAGGGGGTCGGCAACGGCCCGATCTCGGCGTTCTGCGCGGCGCTCGCGTCTGTCGGCGTCAACGCGCGCGTGCTCGACTACGCCGAGCACGCGCTCACCGAGGGCAGCGACGCCCAGGCGGCCGCGTACGTCGAGATCTCGGCCGACGGCGGCCGGGGGCTGTGGGGGGTCGGCATCGACACGAACACGGCCACCGCCTCGATGCGCGCGGTGCTGTCCGCGGTCAACCGCGCCCGCCGCTGAAATGTCGGAACGATAGGGGAGAATGAGGGGGGTGCAGGGATACCGGGACGACGGGGTGGTGCTGCGGACGCAGCAGCTCGGCGAGGCCGATCGCATCATCACCCTGCTGTGCCGCCGCAGCGGCCGGGTGCGCGCCGTCGCCAAGGGGGTGCGGCGCACCAAGTCCCGGTTCGGGGGCCGGCTGGAGCCGTTCACCCACGTGGACCTGCTCGTGCATCCTGGCCGGTCGCTTGACGTGATCACTCAGGCGGAGGTTATCCGGGCCTACGGCGTGCCGATGGCCGGGGACTATCCCAGGTACACCGCGGGCACGGCCATGCTGGAGACGGCTGAGCGGTTCACCCCGATGGAAAAAGAGCCCGCGCTCCGGCAGTTCCTGTTGCTGATCGGCGGTCTGCGCGCGCTCGGCGAATCCGGCGCGGACGCGCGCGAACCGCGGCTTGTGCTCGACGCGTACCTGCTGCGGTCGCTGGCCGTCGCGGGATACGCGCCGACGCTCGAGACGTGTGCCCGGTGCGGCGCGTCCGCGCGGCTGGCGGCGTTCGCTGTCGCGGCCGGCGGCATGGTCTGCACGTCGTGCCGCCCGCCCGGTGCGGCGTCGCCGAGCGCGCAGACTGTCTCGCTGATGCTCGCGCTGCTCCGGGGCGACTGGGACAGCGCCTCGCGCAGCGAGCGCAGGCACCGGGTAGAGTGCAGTGGCCTGGTTGCCGCGTACCTTCAGTGGCACCTGGAGCACTCGATTCGGTCGTTGCGTCATGTGGAGCGTGCTTGAGGAAGACCCCGATCCGGTCGCTTCCGGTCCGGCCGCCGGACCCGCATCCGAGCGGCGCTCGTCCTCCCGCGATCCCGCCTGAGCTGGTCCCCCGTCACGTGGCCCTTGTCATGGACGGCGACGGCCGGTGGGCCAAGCAGCGAGGGCTGCCGCGCACCGAGGGGCACAAGGAAGGCGAGTCCTCGCTGCTCGACGTGATCATGGGCGCGATCGAGCTCGGCATCCCGTACCTGTCCGCCTACGCCTTCTCGACCGAGAACTGGCGCCGTCACCCGGACGAGGTCCGGTTCCTTATGGGCTTTAACCGTGACGTGATCCACCGTCGCCGCGACCTGCTGAACGAGATGGGCGTCCGCATCCGGTGGGCTGGCCGGCGCCCGAAACTGTGGCGCAGCGTCATCAGGGAATTGGAGTACGCCGAGCAATTGTCGGCCGGCAATACCGTTCTGACCCTGCAGTTCTGCGTCAACTATGGCGGGCGCGCGGAAATCGCCGACGCCGCGGCCGCGATCGCGGCCGAAGTCGCGGCGGGAAAAATCCGCCCGGATAAGATCGACGAGCGTCTTCTCGCGCGCTATCTGGACGAGCCGGGAGTCCCGGACGTCGACCTCTTCGTCCGCTCGTCCGGTGAGCAACGGCTGTCCAACTTCCTGCTCTGGCAGTCGGCTTACGCCGAGCTTGTGTTTCTCGACACCCTATGGCCCGATTTCGACCGGCGGCATCTGTGGCAGGCCTGCCAAATATACGCCAAACGGGACCGGCGGTACGGCGGTGCGATACCCAACGAGGTCGCGGGCGCGCCTGACCCCGGCGGGGAGAGCCCGTCGCCGGGCAAGGCCTTTTGAGTTCGCGTTCCGCGTCGTCGGCCCATAAGCTAATGCTCTCCGGTGGCGAAGCGGGGGCACGCGCCGCACCGGATCCATTGACCGGGACCGCGCCTGCCGCGCCCCGCCGACCGCCAGCCGGATGGAGAGCTCGATGGCACTACGCAGTGACCGCCTTGACGCGATCGTCAACCTGAGCAAGCGCCGCGGGTTCGTGTACCCGTCCAGCGAGATCTACGGCGGCTTGCGCGCGGCGTGGGACTACGGGCCCCTCGGCGTCGAGCTGAAGAACAACATCAAGCGCCAGTGGTGGCGGGCGATGGTGCAGGAGCGGGAGGACATCGTCGGCCTGGACTCCTCGGTGATCCTCGCTCCCGAGGTGTGGGAGGCCAGCGGGCACGTCACCAACTTCGTGGACCCGCTGACCGAATGCCAGGTCTGCCACAAGCGGTTCCGTGCCGACCACCTCATCGAGGCTTACGAGGAGAAGCACGGGCACCTGCCGCCGGGCGGGCTGGACGACATCGCCTGCCCGAACTGCGGAACGAGGGGCGCGTTCACCGAGCCGCGCATGTTCAACGGGCTGCTCCGCACCTACCTGGGTGCCACCGAGGACGAATCCGGCCTTGCCTACCTGCGGCCGGAGACCGCGCAGGGCATCTTCATCAACTACAGGAACGTGCTGCAGACTTCGCGGCGCAAGGTGCCGTTCGGCATCGGCCAGATCGGCAAGTCCTTCCGCAACGAGATCACGCCGGGGAACTTCATCTTCCGCACCCGTGAGTTCGAGCAGATGGAGATGGAGTTCTTCGTCCGCCCGGGCGCCGACGAGGAATGGCACCAGTACTGGATCGATGAGCGGTTTGCCTGGTATGTCGGCCTCGGCGTCCGCGAGGAGAACCTGCGGCGGTACGAGCACCCGAAGGAAAAGCTCTCGCACTACTCCAAGCGGACCGTGGACATCGAGTACCGGTTCGACTTCATCGGCTCGGAGTGGGGTGAGCTCGAGGGGATCGCGAACCGGACCGACTATGACCTGTCCACCCACCAGGAGGCGTCCAAGCAGGACATGGCCTACCTGGACCAGGAATCCGGCGAGCGGTTCATCCCCTACGTCATCGAGCCCGCGGCCGGGGTGGACCGCGGTGCGCTGGTGTTCCTGCTCGACGCCTACGCCGAGGACGAGGCGCCGGACGCCAAGGGCAAGCTGGAGAGGCGCACGGTGTTGCGGCTCGACCCCAGGCTCGCTCCGGTCAAGGTGGCCGTGCTGCCGCTGTCACGCAACGCCGACCTGTCGCCGAAGGCGCGCGACATCGCCGCCAGGATGCGCAAGCGCTGGAACACCGAGTTCGACGACGCCGGCGCGATCGGCCGCCGGTACCGCCGCCAGGACGAGATCGGGACCCCCTACTGCGTCACGATCGATTTCGACTCGCTTGAAGACCAGGCGGTCACCGTTCGCGAGCGCGACTCCATGCGCCAGGACCGCATCGGCATTGACGCCCTGGAGGCCTACCTGACCGAGCGCCTGCCCCTCTGGTAGCAGAGCCGCCCGTGCCGGCGCCGTGCCGCCTTCCCGCGCAGATAATTCTACTTAAGGTAGGTAAATCCGGAATGCGTGCTCCATGATCGCGAAGACTTTTTTCCTGAGGTAAATAATTCATCGTATACCCATATCAAATCTTCACCAGGAAAAAAGTTTTCGCCAAACCCGGGGCTACGGTGCCATTTCGAGGCCCCGTTATGTGGCCAAAATGCACCGAGCCTGAGAACGTTACATCAGCGCGGAAATGACCGTGTCCACGGTCTCGGCGCCGGATGTGCCCGCGGACCCAGGTCCGGCCCCGGGCGCATGAGCCGGCCCGTTGGCGGGACCCGATCCGGCGGCACGGGCGAAGACCTCGGCAGCGGCCTGGTGGAAGCCGTCCGGCAATCCGGCGGCGGTCATCGAAGCGGCGATTTCCTGCATTTCGGCGATCCAGCGCCAGCCTTTCGAGGCCGCAGAACCAGCCGCGCGCTCCGACTGCCGGCCCAGCGCGGGCTGGGACAGCGCCCATTCGGCGAGCAGGGTCTGCTCCACCCCCTCGGCGCGCGCCAGCGCGCGGGCGGCAAGCAGCAGCGCCGAAGTCCCCTTGGTCCATGCCGCGTAGGCCATCTTCACCGCGGACGCGGCGAACGGCGCTCCCTCGGCGATCCGCGCGTCAAGCGCCGACCGGGCGAACAGCGCCCGCACCTCGTCGGCGCGAGAGCCCGCCAGGTACAGCCGGGTGCGGCCGGGCTCCTCGGGCGGCGGGCCGATGATGCCGCCGTCCACGTAGCTGGCGCCGCCCGCCGTCACGGCCGACGCCACCTCGGCCGCGGTCGCCACCGAGATGGCGTTCGCGTCCACGTAGACGCCCCCGTAGCCGGCATCCGCGACCTGGCGGGCGACGTCGAGCGCCGCGTGCGGCGGGCAGATCGACAAGATCACGGCGCTGCGCGACAAGATCGCGGCCATGCCCTCACCGCTCAGCCCCGCGCTGAGGGCGCGGCCGGTGCTGGCGCGGCTCCGCCCGGCCGGGTTCCACAGCACGGTGTGGCCGACCGAGACGAGGCAGCCGCCCACGGCCGCGCCCATCTCACCAGGATGTAGCAGCCCGACAGTGGCCATAACAGTCCCTCCAGCCCCGGTGGGCGGTATACCGGCCACCATTGTGCCGGTTCTGCAAGGACAGTTTTACCAGGCGATCTCGTTGGAAACGACCGGCAGCCCGAACGGAAGTGGCGTGAACGTGCCCTGGGTGACCACGCCGACCTGGTTGCGCTGCGGTCCTCCTGGGTTGCTCTCCGGCGCGGAATTCAGCAAGGCGATCAGCGTGCCGCCGGACGCGCTGGTCCACAGCACATCGGCGGTGACCTCGGCGGTGCACGTCGTCTGGTCCAGGTACAGGGTGCGGGTCAGTTTCCCGGTCGCCGCCGAATACTCGAGGAATCCCATGGTGTTGTCCCACATCGCGGAACATTTGCTGGGCACGCTCCGCGTATCGCTCGGCATGCCGGTGACGCCGCAGACGAGCGTTTTCCCGTCCGCGGTGGCGACCGGGGGGGCTCCGCAGGCAACGTTGTAGCCGCCCGGCCGCCCGATGCCGGGATAGGACCAGGCGAGCCGGCTGTCCGCGATCAGTTCGTGGCCCGCGCGGGCCGTGTCAAGCAGCCGCAGGGTCCACTGGTTGCTGAACGCCAGCGTGTGCCCGTCGTCCAGCCAGGACATCGGGGTGTTGCCGTCCACGCGGAACCACTGCCCCGGGTTGAGGATCGTGCCGGACGGCCCGCTCCAGGTGCGGAGCGCCGCCCCGGTCGCCACCGAATACACCGTCAGTGACTCGGGAGCGGTACCGGGGCCAGGCGCGTCCGGCTGGAGCGCGACGGCGAGTTCGCTGCCGTCGGGGGACAGCGCCATGGCCTGTACCTGGGTTCCGGACGCCGTCGCGGGAATGGGCAGCCTCGTTAGCTGCGGCGGGCTGGCCGGACCCGGGCCGATGCGGAGCAGGTACCAGGTCCGCGGGCAGGTCCGCGAGCTGGCGACCGGCCGCGAGCAGGAGGTGGCGTCGAGGACGAAGGTCCGGTCGTCCGCCGCGGCGGCCACCCCGGCGAAGGTGCTGTGCGCGGGCGGATCGACCGTGGCCAGCCGCGTGCCGGTGAACGTGCCGCCGACGACGGCCCGGTATGGCGCGCTGTCGTCCCGCGTGTTGTCGAGTGCGACGTAGTACCGCGGGATCCCGGGCAGGGCGGAAACGGCGCGCGAGGGCGAGACGGGGGAGTGATTCGGGGAACGGGAGGGGGGAACGGCCCGCTCGTTCGGGATACTCCGGACGGCCACAAGCGCGACCGCGACAGCGAGCACGGCCGCCGCGGCGGCCAGCGGCGTTATCCATGTCCTCCAGCGTCCGCGCCGGGCACCCCGCGCGCCCCGGGCCCGCTGGGGCGGCGCGGGCGGCAGTTCAAGCGGCCGCACCTCGCGCACCGTGCTCGCGATGGCCCCTATCGCATCGCGAACCCGGTCTTCGACACTGCTCATGATTCCTCCCGTAGCATCCGGCCGAGCGCGGTGATCGCGCGCGAGGTGGCGGACTTGACCGTGCCGCGGCTGACCCGCATGGCGGTCGCGACCTCCTCCTCGGCCATGTCGAGGTAGTAGCGGAGCACCAGCGCCTCGCGCTGCCGGTCCGGCAGCCGCCTGATCGCGGCAAGCACCGCGCGGTGCTCCTCGCCGATCAGCGCGCTTGCCTCCGCGGACTCCAGCGGCAGTTCGGCGAAGGCGGCCGAATGAACGCCCCGGACGCGCCGCCTGAGCACCGTGCGGCAGCCGTTGAGCACGCTCGACCGCACGTAGGGCAGGGCGTTCGACGTGTCGGACAGGCTCGCCCAGTGCGAGTAAAGGCTGAGGAAGGCGTCTTGGACCACGTCTTCGGCCGCCGCCCGGTCGCCGAGCATGATCACGGCCAGCCGGACCAGCCCAAGCGCGTGCGCCTGGTACAGCGCCGTGACGTGGCGGGCGGCGTCCGGGGTGGCGCCCCGCAAGGCGTGCGTGTCCACTGTGTCCACGTATCAGAGACGTCCCCGGCGCCCCGCGGTTGCCTGAGCCCGCTCAGAAATTTTGTCCAAGGGGACGAAAATTGCCAAGACCGGGACCAAGGTCCATTGTGCGGTCTAAACCATTTGGTCTAAACCATTTATTACAAGGGTCTAAACCAATTCCTACATAGTGTTTTACACCACATTATCCGGTCGATTGCGGGGATCTGCCCATTTCGGTACAGTCGCCATTCTCAGACCAGGCCAGAGCCGGGTAGAGTCCGTTACAGCGGAGCTCAAAACGGTGCGAGGAGCGTTCAGTGCCGAAGTTCGTGTACGACTTCACAGAAGGTAACAAGGACCTCAGGGATATCCTGGGAGGTAAGGGCGCGAACCTCGCCGAGATGACCAATCTCGGCCTGCCCGTGCCGCCGGGGTTCACCATTACGACGGACGCCTGCCGCTATTACCTCTCCCACGGAGCGACGCCGGACGGCCTAGGCGAAGAGGTCACCAGCCACCTCACCGCCCTGGAAGAGGCCATCGGGCGGAAGCTCGGCGACCCGGCCGATCCGCTGCTCGTCAGCGTCCGTTCCGGTGCGAAGTTCTCCATGCCGGGCATGATGGAAACCGTACTCAACATCGGCCTGTCCGACGAGTCCACCCGCGGTCTGGCCAAGCAGGCGGGCAACGAGCGGTTCGCCTGGGACTCCTACCGGCGGCTGATCCAGATGTTCGGCAAGACCGTGCTAGGCATCGACGGCGAGCACTTCGAGCACGCGCTTGACGCCGCCAAGCAGGGCAAGGGCGTCGCCAACGACATCGACCTGGACGCCGAGGACCTCAAGAACCTGACGAAGACCTACAAGGACATCGTCCGGGATCAGGCCAAGCGCGAGTTCCCGCAGGACCCGCGGGAGCAGATGGACCTGGCGATCAACGCCGTGTTCGACTCGTGGAACGCCGACCGCGCCATTCTCTACCGCCGCCAGGAACGCATCCCGGCCGACCTGGGCACGGCCGTGAACGTGGTGGCGATGGTGTTCGGGAACATGGGGATGGATTCCGGGACCGGGGTGGCGTTCACCCGTGACCCGGCCACCGGCGCGCAAGGCGTCTACGGCGACTACCTGCAGAACGCACAGGGCGAGGACGTCGTGGCCGGCATCCGCAACACCGTGCCTTTGCAGGACCTGCAAAACATCGACAAGACGTCCTACGACCAGCTCATGGGCATCATGGCGACGCTGGAGAACCACTACAAGGACCTGTGCGACATCGAGTTCACGATCGAGCGCGGGAAGCTGTGGATGCTGCAGACCCGGGTCGGCAAGCGCACCGCGGCCGCGGCGTTCCGCATCGCGACCCAGCTGGTGAACCAGGGCCTGATCGACCTGGACGAGGCGCTCACCCGGGTCACAGGCGGCGAGCTCGCCCGGCTGATGTTCCCGCGGTTCGACACCTCCTCCTCCGACATCACGCAGCTCACCAAGGGCGTCAGCGCGTCACCGGGCGCGGCCGTCGGCAAGGTGGTCTTCGACTCCGCGACCGCCGTCGAGATGGCGGGAAAAGGCGAGCACGTTATCCTGGTCCGCCGGGAGACCAACCCCGATGACCTGCACGGGATGATCGCCGCCCAGGGCATCCTGACCAGCCGGGGCGGCAAGACGAGTCACGCGGCCGTGGTCGCCCGCGGCATGGGCAAGACCTGCGTCTGCGGCGCGGAAGAGCTCGAGGTCGACACCCACGGCAAGCGCTTCACCGCCCCTGGCGGCGTCACAGTGCACGAGGGCGACGTGATCTCCATCGACGGCACCTCCGGCGCCGTCTACCTGGGCGAGGTCCCGGTGGTCGCGTCCAACGTCGTGCAGTACTTCGAGGGCGGCCTAGCGCCGGACGCCGACGAGCTGGTCGCCGCGGTGCACACGATCATGTCGCACGCGGACGCCAAGCGACGGCTGGGCGTACACGCCAACGCGGACACCGGCCCGGACTGCGCGCGCGCCCGCCGGTTCGGCGCGGGCGGCGTCGGCCTGGTCCGCACCGAGCACATGTTCCTCGGCGAGCGGCGCCAGCTCGTCGAGCGGCTCATCCTGGCCACCAGCGACGCCGATCGCCAGGCGGCGCTTGACGCGCTCGAGCCGCTGCAGCGTGGCGACTTCGTCGAGATCCTCGAGGCGATGGACGGCCTGCCGGTGACGATCCGGCTGATCGACCCGCCGCTGCACGAGTTCCTGCCGGATCTAACGGATTTGTCAGTAAAAATCGCTCTTGATGGCGACAAGGCCACCGAGAACGACAAGAGGCTCCTCGAGGCCGTGTGCCGCCTGCACGAGCAGAACCCGATGCTGGGCCTGCGCGGGGTCAGGCTCGTCCTGGTCATTCCCGGCCTGCTCGACATGCAGGTCCGCGCGATCGCCCGCGCGGCGGCCGAGCGCAAGCGGGCGGGCGGCGATCCGCGGCCGGAGATCATGATCCCGCTCACCGCCACCGTGCAGGAGATGGAGATCAGCCGCGAGCGGGCCGAGGCGATCCTCCGCGAGGTCGCCGAGGAGACTCCCGCGCACGTGGACACGCCGATCGGCACGATGATCGAGGTGCCGAGGGCCGCGCTGACCGCGGGCGAGATCGCCGCCTACGCGGAGTTCTTCTCGTTCGGCACCAACGACCTGACCCAGATGGGCTGGGGGTTCTCCCGGGACGACGTGGAGGGCGCGTTCTTCAGCCGGTACATCGAGCTTGGCATCTTCGGCGTGTCGCCGTTCGAGACGATCGACCGCGACGGCGTGGGCCGCCTGGTGCGGATCGCCGCGGAAGAGGGCCGCGCGGCGCGTCCCGGCCTGCACCTCGGCGTCTGCGGGGAGCACGGCGGCGACCCGGACTCGGTCTGGTTCTTCCACGAGGTCGGCCTCGACTACGTGTCCTGCTCGCCGTTCCGCGTTCCGGTCGCCCGGCTCGAGGCCGGCCGTGCCGCGGTCGCCAGCGGAGGCAGCGACACTAGATGAGTGACCTACACCGCGCTTGACACGGAGCGCTGGGCGGCCGAGCAGCCCAAGCGCCCGGGCCGTACGCACTTCCAGCGGGATCGCGCGCGTGTCCTGCACAGCTCCGCGCTGCGCAGGCTCGCCGCGAAGACGCAGGCCCAGGAGGTGGGATCGAGCGACTTCCCGCGCACCAGGCTCACGCACTCGCTTGAGTGCGCGCAGATCGGCCGCGAGCTGGGCTCGGCCCTCGGCTGCGACCCCGACCTGGTGGACGCGGCGTGCCTCGCGCACGACCTTGGCCACCCGCCGTTCGGGCATAACGGAGAGACCGCGCTCGCCCAGCTCGCCGGGCCGGGCGGCGAGCTAGCCTGCGGCGGGTTCGAGGGCAACGCGCAGTCGCTTCGCCTGCTGACCAGGCTCGAACCCAAGGTCTCCGGCGCCGGGCTGAACCTGACCCGGGCGACGCTTGACGCGGCGCTCAAGTACCCGGTGGTCGGGTCGGGCGCCGGGAAGTACGGTGCGTATGAATCCGATGAACCTATCTTTAATTGGATACGCGCTGGCGCGCCGGACGGCCGCCCGTGCCTGGAGGCTCAGGTGATGGACTGGGCCGACGACGTGGCGTACTCCGTACACGACCTGGAGGACGGGCTCCAGGCGGGGCTTTTCACCCTGAAAAACCTTGCGGATTCCGCGGAACGAGCGGTGGTTGCCAGAAACGCCCTCACCATGTACTGCCGGGCGTCGTGGGGTGCCTCGGCGGCGGAGCTCGAGGAGGTCTTCACGGAGTTCCTCGCGCTGCCGTTCTGGCGGTTCAGCTTCGACGGCGGCCCGGCGTCGCTCGCCGCGGCGAAGAACCTGACCAGCGAGCTTGTCGGCCGGTTCTGCCTCGCCGCCGAGCGGACCACGCTTCAGGGCGCCGAGGCGCCCAGCCTGACCAGGTACGCGGCCGACCTGGTGGTGCCGCGCCGGCAGCTGCTCGAGTGCGCGCTGCTCAAGGGCGTCGCCGCGCACTACGTGATCATGCGCGAGGGCGCGAGGGCGGCCAAGGCGCGGGAGCGGGAGCTGATCACCGAACTCGCGCTGACGATCGGGCGCGGGGCGCCCTCCACGCTGGATCCAGCGCTGCGGCCGTACTGGGACGCCGCGGGATCGGATCCCGAACGTCGTCGTGTCGTGATCGATCAGGTTGCGTCACTGACCGACACGTCCGCTATTGTCTGGCATCGTCAGCTTTGTTGACTCTGGGAGGCGCGGATGACGACTTTCGTGATCGTAGGCGGCGGCCTGGCTGGCGCGAAGGCCGCCGAGACGCTGCGCGAGGAGGGCTTCGACGGCGCCGTCGTGCTGTTCGGCGCCGAGCCGGAGCGGCCCTACGAGCGTCCGCCGCTGTCCAAGGGCTACCTGCAGGGCAACGACGAACGCGACTCGGTCTTCGTTCACCCGCAGGCGTGGTACGCCGAGCACGACGTGGACCTGCGCGCCGGCGTGACCGTGGACGCGATAAACCCGGCCGGGCACACGGTGGAATATAACGGTGCTACGCAGCCCTACGACAAGCTGCTGCTGGCCACCGGCGCCTCGGCGCGGTCCATCGACATCCCAGGGACGGACCTGGACGGCGTGTTCTACCTGCGCACGCTCGAGGACTCCGAGCGGCTGCGTTCGGTGCTTGGCGACCGGCGGCGGGTGGTCGTCATCGGGGCCGGCTGGATCGGCCTGGAGACCGCCGCGGCGGCCCAGCAGGCGGGCGGGTCCGTCACCGTCGTGGAGCCGCAGCCGGTCGCCCTGCTTGCCGCGCTTGGTCCCGAACTCGGCGGCATGTTCACTGACCTGCACCGGTCGCGCGGCGTGCAGTTCCTGTTCGGCGAGACCGCGAAGGAGATCCACGGCGACGCGTCCCGCCGGGTCGGCTCGGTGGTCACCTCCGGCGGTACGGTGATCCCGGCCGACGTGGTGGTCGTCGGCGTCGGCGCGGTGCCCAACGACGGGCTGGCGTCGGCGGCCGGACTCGAGGTGTCCAACGGGGTGCTTGCCGACGCCGCGCTGCGCACGTCGAACCCGGACATCTACGCGGCCGGCGACGTGGCGAACTGGTTCAACCCGCTGTTTGGCCGCCGGATCCGGGTCGAGCACTGGGGGAACGCGCTGATCGGCGGCCCCGCCGCCGCGCGGTCCATGCTCGGCAAGGACGTGACCTACGACCCGGTGCCGTACTTCTACAGCGACCAGTACGACCTCGGCATGGAATGCGCGGGGCTGCCGTCACCCGGCAGCTACGACCAGGTCGTGTACCGGGGAGACCGCGAAGGGATGGAGTTCATCGCCTTCTGGGTATCCGGCGGCCGCCTGATCGCGGGCATGAACGTCAACGTTTGGGACGTCACGGACGACATTCAGGCCCTCATCCGCTCCGGCCGCGAACTGGACGCGGGCCGCCTCGCCAACCCCGAGATCCCCCTCCCAGAGGTCTGACCCGCGGCGGGGCGCCGCCGCCGCGCCCGCGCCCGGATCCCCGATTCCGGTGATCCGCCGCGCCCGGATCCCCCGATTCCGGTGATCACGAAGACTTTATTCCTGGTGTAGTTTATTCATCGTATAGGTGTATAAAACCTTCGCCGAAAAATAAGTCTTCGCGATCATGGCGGTGGCCCGGCCAATTTGTCGGTGGGTGCCGCCATACTCTGGTCATGAGCAACGATATACCTCGAAGCCTGCGTGAGGTCGCTCATTTTCAGGGCGGCGTGGTCACGCGAAAGCAGGCACTGGCTGCCGGGCTATCCACCGGTGCCATCGCATCGAAACTCAAATACGTACGATGGAGGCAACTTTATCGTGGTGTCTACGCGACCTTCACCGGCCCGGTAAGCCGTGAGGCGCGGCTTTGGGCGGCGGTTCTCTACGCGGGCAAGGGCGCGGAACTGAGCCACGAGACGGCCGCCGAGTTGCTCGGCCTCGTCGACCGGCCCGCGCTCCCGATCCACGTGACCGTGCCGGCCAGCCGGCGGGTCCGGCCGGCGCCCGGCCTCGTGATCCACCTATCAGCGCGTGCCCGCAATGTGTGGTTTCCGCGCGGGGTCCTGCCGCATACGTTCGTGGAGGATACGGTCCTCGACCTGGTTCATGCCGCCGGCAGCTTCGACGACGTCTGCGGATGGGTGACCCGGGCCTTCGGCAGGCGGCTCACCAGCGAGGGGCCATTGCTCGCCACCATGAGCCAGCGGAAGAAACTGCGCTGGCGCCCGGAACTCGAGGGGCTTGTGCGGGCAGCGGCCCACGGTGCGCATTCGGTGCTCGAATTCCGGTACGACCGGGACGTGGAACGCGCCCACGGACTGCCTCCGGCGAAGCGCCAGGTTCCGTTCACCAAGCCGGACGGGTGGCGCGGATTCCGCGACCGGTACTACGAGCAATATGGCCTGGTCATAGAACTCGACGGTAAGGAATGGCATCCCGAGGAAGAACGCTGGGCCGATATCGGCCGTGACAACCTGGCGTCGACGGCAGGTGGTTCAACGCTGCGGTACGGGTGGGATGACGTCACCCGCAGGGCGTGCGAGGCCGCCGTGCAGGTGGCGGAGTCACTGCGAGCGCGAGGCTGGCACGGCCGGCTCAGTCGCTGCGGTCCGGGCTGCCGCGCGGCCGGCGTCGCCGTGCGGCGATCGGCGTGACCTCCGGGAGCCGCCGGTGTCGTTAGGGAAATCAAGACAGCAGCGCGGTGAGGACGAGGCGTGTGTCCGTGAGGTCGGGAAGCACGGTGTGCGCTCCGGCGGCGAGCAGGTCGGCGGCCGGATAGGAGCCGGTCGCGACGCCCACGGCGCGAGCGCCCGCGGCGATCGCCGCCTCGATGTCCAGCGGCGTGTCGCCGACAAGGACCGTCGCCGGACCAGGGAAGTCACCACCCGCGGCCGCGGCCCGCTGCCGGGCGATGTGCACGAGTTCGGCGCGTATCTCGTGGTCGTCGCCATACGCCCCGATTCGCAGGTCCAGCGGGTCGCTCAGGCCGACCGCGGCGAGCTTGACCTCGGCCACCGGGCGGATGTTGCCGGTGAGCACGGATTGTTGGACACGGGCCGAAGCCAGCGCGGTCAGCGCCGCGGCGGCCCCCGGCAGCGCGCGGCCGCGGAGCGATACCGCCTCAAGCACCGCCGGCGCCCGCGCGGTCAGCCCCGCGATGAACGGGTCGACGAACCGGCGCGGATCGGGGACGCCTGCCATCTCCAGCGTCTGGAGGATGATCGCGCGGTCGGTGCGGCCCGCCATCGGCGCGTGCGCCTCCAGCGTCCGGCCGAAGAGCTGCGTGAACACCGCGCCATACAGCTCACCGCCCACCCCGCCCGCGTTGAGCAGCGTGCCATCCACGTCCCACAGCACGAGCAGGTCCATTGCCGCTCCGCCGTCGTAACCCACGAGGTCATGATACGTACGAGCAGGTCGGGGATCTGTGAACTGCGCCTGAGCGGGCCCCGGCGGCTCCCCAACCTGGCATGCGACCTGTTCGTCTTAGCAGACGAGGGGTTCGGGACACTTGGGTGGTGTGGCGAGGTGGAGAGCTGGGAGCAGACGCTGACTGACCTGGTCAGCGGGCGCGGCGCCGCGCTCAAGCGCCACGCGTTCCTGTTGTGCGGGAACGAGGCCCAAGCCGAGGACTTGGTCCAGGAAGCGCTGGTCCGGGCGTTCAGCCGGCCGCTGCGAGTCCCGCGGCCCGGCGCGGCCGAGGCGTACATACGGGTGATCATGGTGAACCTGTTTATCGATGGTGCCCGCAGGCACTCCCGCTGGAGCCGGGTGGCGCCGCTGCTGCTGCCCGTCGACATGACGCCGGATCCCGCCGATCAGGTGTCCGACCGCGACGCCATGCTGACCGCGCTGCGGAGCCTTTCGCCCCGGCAGCGCGCCTGCGTGGTGCTGCGCTACTACGAGGACCTGCCCGTGGCCGAAGTCGCGGCCGTGCTCGGCGTGGGCCAAGGCACGGTCAAGCGGTACCTCAGCGAGGCGATGTCCCACGTGGCCGTGCGGCTGTCCAGCGCGGAAAGCGGATAGCGAGAGGGAACAAGGCGATGTCGATCGATGAGCGGGAACTGCGCTCGCGCCTGGCGGAGACGGCGGCGCTAGCCGGCCCGCCGCGCTTCACTACTGAAGACCTGGCCGCGCGTGTCCGGCGAATCAGGCGGCGGCGCGGCGGTGCCGGGATCATCGCGGTCTCGGCGGCGGCGGCGGTGGCATTGGCGGTCGCGGTCCCGTTTACCCGTGGCGGGACTAGCCAGCCGGTCATGAGCGTGCCCGCGCCCGCGGCGCCCGGACTGTCGTACACGGTGACGGTGAACGGCCAGACGCGAGCGGTTCCGGCCACAGCAGGGGGGCGGCCCTTGTTCACCGTCATCCCGGGCGAGAGGCTCACGATGACCGTCGAGGTGACTGTGCCCCGGCCGCGGGCGATGACAGCCCTGTGGCTGGGCATCACCAACGGGCTGCTGTCTCCCCGCCCGGATGGGCCCGCCGACATGAGCCCGATCCTGGCGGCCAGCACCCGGGTGCCGCTGCGGCCCGGCTCGCACCGGTTCGTGCTGCACTGGACCGTGCCGGCCGGGCTCAGGGCCGGGACCAGCCGCCAGCTTTCCGCGGAGTGGGCCTGGTCGGGGCCGGAACCGGGGGAAGCCGAGGGGGATGTCGCTGACTTCGCGGTACGGCTGCCGTCAGCCGCCGCGTTCCCCGCCGCGGCGGCGGCCCGGCTCCGCACGATGGCCCTGCACGCGGTGACGATCTGTGGCGGCGCCAGGCCTGCCTGGATCCTCGCGGTGCGAACGACTTCCAGCAAGGCGATGGCCGTGGCCGGGGAAGGCGACGACATAGCGGACAATGCCACCGATGCCGTGTACCTGGTGCTGATGAAGGGTGACTTCGCCCTTGATACCGGCGCCCCCGCGCCGCCGTGTGCCCCCTACCGGCCGGCCGGACACTACTTTTCGGCCATCGTCGACGTCGCCACGTTCGTGACCCTCGAAGTCGGCGTGGGCGACCGTCCGCCTCTGGTCCCGCTGCAGACCCTCGGACCGGTGCTGGACCTGACGTCAACCACTCCCGCCGCGTCTCGTGTACAAGTCCGTGCATAAATAGGTTCTTGGCCTCGTGGCCTGCGGCGTTGGCTCGCTGACCCCTCGCCTATAAGGAGCCGAACGGCGCGACCATTCGACACCCTAATTGCTGGCTGGACGGGTCAGTGCGAGGCCGGCATTTCCGGGAGTACCGGCGACCAGGAGGCGGGGTGCGTATATTCCCGCTTGCCGTTCACCTCGATGTAGAGCAGCGGCCGTGCGGCCAGGTAGGTCAGCGTAATCTTGGCGTAGGAGAAGGGCTCGCCCTGCGCTGCCAGGTAGCTGCCGGTCAGCGAGATCTTAACGGGGTAATCGACGAACCTGGACTCGGCCTGACCTCCGCAATTCGGTATGCAGTTGTTCAAGTGCTCGGTCCCGACGCCCGTTGCGCCGGCCGGCGTCCAGCTCGTCCAGTGCACCCCGGTCAGACCGTCGCTGCCGTCCCCGCACGCGAGCAGGTAGTTCGTCGGCTTCACCTGTGGCTTGTTGGTGTTGCACTGCCAGAGCACAAACGGCTCGTTATCGGAGGAAGCGTCAACAGGGGTGGTATTGGAAGGCGTGGGGTCAGCCGTTGGCGTGCTCAACGGGGTAGCCGTGCCAGCGGGCACGCTGGATGCCGGAGCGGCAGGCGTGCTTGCCGTGCTCTTGGTGACCGCGATTGGGACAGCAGCGCTCGATGTGGTGGACGAGCAAGCCGTTACCGCAAGTCCAGCGCACAGGCCAACTACGGATATCCCCGCAACTGGCGTTACACGTGTGAACAATCTCCAGTCCATTGTTGCTCCTTATTCGGTCCGGGAGGATCTGACATACCTGGAGACCGCGCACAGGAGTGTTCGGTTGCGATCTTTTATATGAATTGTGTAACGAGGTGGCAACCGCGAGGCTGCCGTGCCAGCCGATTCGTCAGCCATCAGTTGGACCTACCGCGCCGCGTTTTGTCGGTCCGTGACGGTACGCTCGTCACGACAAGCCTCACGACGGGAGTCTCGCAACCATGCCAGGTCGGATTCGCCAAGAGGACATCGCGGCGGTCCGCGAGCGCTCGCCGATCGCCGACGTGGTGGGGGAGTACCTGCAGCTGCGCCCGGCGGGCGGCGGCTCGTTCAAGGGACTGTGCCCGTTCCATGACGAGAAGTCGCCGTCGTTCAACGTCACGCCGGGGAAAGAGCTCTACCACTGCTTTGGCTGCGGGACCGGCGGGGACGTCATCAAGTTCGTCCAGTCGATCGAGAACCTGACCTTCACCGAGGCGATCGAGCGGCTGGCGGCGCGGGCCGGCGTCGAACTCCGCTACGAGCAGGGCGGCTTCGTGCCCGGCCAGGAGACCAGCCAACGCCGCAGGCTGCTTGAGGCGCACAAGGTCGCGGCCGAGTTCTACGCGGAGAAGCTGACCACGGCCGAGGTCGCCCGCGACTTCCTCGCCGAGCGGGGGTTCGAGGCCGCCGACGCGGAGCGGTTCGGCGTCGGGTACTCACCCGCCGCGTGGGACGAGCTGACCAGGCACCTGCGCGGGCGCGGGTTCACCGACGCCGAGCTGACCGCGTCCGGGCTGGCCCGGCAGGGCAGGCGGGGCCTGATCGACATGTTCCACGGCCGGCTGATGTGGCCGATCAAGGACCTGACCGGGGAGACGATCGGGTTCGGCGCGCGCAAGCTCGATCCGGACGACGACGGGCCGAAGTACCTGAACACGCCGGAAACCTCGCTGTTCAAGAAGGGACACGTGCTATACGGCGCGGACCTGGCGAAGCGGGAGATCGCGCAGCGGCGGCAGGCGGTGATCGTCGAGGGGTATACCGACGTGATGGCCTGCCACCTGTCCGGGGTGCCGACGGCGGTGGCGACCTGCGGCACGTCATTCGGCGAGGATCACGTGAAGGTGCTGCGCAGGCTGATCATGGACACCAGCGGGTCGGACGGCGAGGTGATCTTCACCTTCGACGGCGACGCGGCGGGCCAGCGGGCGGCGCTGCGCGCGTTCGGCCTGGAGGAGAAGTTCGTCACCCAGACGTTCGTCAGCGTGCAGCCGGACGGCCTTGACCCCTGTGACCTGCGGCTCAAGCAGGGCGAGGCCGCGGTGCGCGACCTTGTCGCGCGGCGGGTGCCGCTGTTCGAGTTCGCGATCAAGTCCATGCTGGCGCGGCACAACCTGGAGACCACCGAAGGCCAGCTCGCCGCCCTCGACGAGGCGGCACCGATCGTGGCGCGGATCAAGGACACCGGGATGCGGGCCCGGTACGCGGTCAACCTGGACCGCTGGCTCGGCCTGATGGACGAGCGGTTCGTGCTGGCGCGGGTGCGGCAGCACTCGAACGCGGTGCGCGGACGGCGGCCGGGCAGGCTCGGCGCGACCCGGACGGAGCCCGGCACCGCGCCGGGCGAGCCGGAAGCCAGGCCCTACGACCGCTCCGATCCGGTGCTGCGGGTCGAGCGCGAGGCGCTCAAGCTCGCGGTGCAGTGGCCGGCGCTGTGCGGCCCGGAGTTCGACGCGCTGGGCACGGTGGCGTTCACCGTCGGAGTGCACACGGTGGTGTTCGAGCTGATCGGACGGGCTGGCGGAGTGGTCGTCGCCGGACGGCCCAGGGACTGGGTCGCCCGGCTGCTCGAGGCCGCACCTGACGACGAGGCACGGTCTTTTCTTACTGAACTGGCAGTGGAGCCTCTTCAGGTCGCCGTGGACCCGGACGAGAAGTACGCCGACGTGGTGCTCGCCCGGGTGGGCGAACTGGCTGTCGGCCGGGAGATCCTCGCGGTCAAGGCACGACTGCAGCGGATGAATCCGGTAGCGGAGCAGGCGGCATACAACCGGATGTTCGGGGATCTCGTGGCGCTCGAGCAGCGCAGAAAGTCCCTGCTAGACCGCGCGACGGGTGCCTGATTCAGGTTGCGGGGACGTCTTGCTCAGGTTGCGTGCAGGTTAAACCTCCACCTGCGGTTACAAAATTAGGTCCCCCGAAATCATGGGTCCGTGGCGCACACTGGTTTTCGTGAGCCTCACCGTACTAACGAGCGGACCATCGCTAGCACAGCGGATGACGGACCTCGTGGCGCTTGGGCGCTCACGGGGCAGCGTGACGATGGGGGACGTCACCACGGCAATCGACAGGGCGGAATTGCCCGCGGACGCGCTTGACGGGGTGGTGCGACTGCTCGCGGACGAGGGGATCGAGGTGCTTGAGGCACCTGGAGAGGAGGAGCCGGATACCCGGCTGCCGGAAGCGGAAATCGAGCCCGAAGGCGGGCGCCGGTCCGGCACCAGCGATCTCGTCCGGATCTACCTTCGCGAGATAGGCCGCGTCCCGCTGCTCACCGCCGAAGACGAGGTGGAGCTGGCCAAGTCGATCGAGGCGGGCCTGTACGCCGAAGAGAAGCTGAACGGCGGCTTCCCGCTGCTCGGCGCGGAGCGGGCCGACCTGGAGTGGCTGGCCGCCGACGGAGTGGGCGCCAAGCAGCGGCTGATCGAGGCGAACCTGCGGCTGGTGGTATCCATCGCCAAGCGGTACATCGGCCGCGGTCTTGTCTTCCTCGACCTCATCCAGGAGGGCAACCTGGGGCTGATCCGCGCGGTGGAGAAGTTCGACTACACCCGCGGCTACAAGTTCTCCACCTACGCCACCTGGTGGATCAGGCAGGCCATTACCCGCGCGATCGCCGACCAGGCGCGGACGATCCGGGTGCCGGTGCACATGGTGGAAACGATCAACAAGCTGGCCAGGGTCCAGCGTCAGCTGCACCAGGAACTCGGCCGTGAGGCGACCGTCGAGGAGATCGCCGCCGAGATGGGCATCGAGTCCGAGCGGGTCGCGGAGATCCAGCGGATCGCCCAGGAGCCGGTGTCGCTGCAGTCGCCGATCGGCGAGGAGGAATCGGACCTCGGCGACTTCATCGAGGACGCGGACGCCGTGGTTCCGATCGAGGCCGCGGCGTTCATCATGCTGCAGGACCAGCTCGACCGGGTGCTGTGCGAGCTGTCCGAACGCGAGCAGCGGATCATCCAGCTGCGGTTCGGGCTGACCGACGGGCACCCGAGGACGCTGGAGGAGGTGGGCAGGGAGTTCGGCGTGACGCGGGAGCGGATCCGGCAGATCGAGTCGAAGACGCTCGCCAAGCTGCGCCACCCCAGCCGTGCTCTCCTGTTGCGCGAATACCTGGACTGATACGGCGGGCGCGGGCCGGCGGCCCGCGCCCGCTCGTTCCGATCAGGCGTCGTCGGCGGTGTACGGCAGGCCGTTGGCCGAGGTGTGGCTGGCGTCGTCGGGGTAGGCGCGATGCCCGTCGCTGCCGTCGCCCGCGATGCCACCGGAGCCGCCCTTACCCCCGAAAGGGCCGGGGGCCCGGCCGCCCGCCTTCTGCCTCGCGGTCTCCATGACCCTCGGCATCTGAGCCGCTGCCGTCCTGGTGAGTTCCGTCGTCCTGTCAGTGACGGTACGGGTCGCCCTCTGCACGGTGGGATTATCCGTGAGCTGACGACTGTACTTCACTATCTGGTCATAGCGTTCGCGGCCGGCCCGCGCGCCGGCGATGAAGCCGGCGGCGAACCCCAACGCGAACGTGGCCCTGTACCGCATCTGGCACCTCCTCCGAGGCGTGGCGTCGTGCGCTTGAAACTTGCCCGCCCTGCGCCGCCCTATGCATTACGCCGCCAAGGTGGCTGGGTGCCACAGGCACCCCTCCGGGTGCGCTACGCTTATCCGCAGCACCCGATCGGGCCGGTTTTGTGACCCGGGTGGCGTGCTGACGGTCCCGCGTAGCTCAATCGGCAGAGCGTCCGGCTGTTAACCGGCAGGTTCCAAGTTCGAGTCTTGGCGCGGGAGCCCAGCGCAGGCATGTCCCGCGTTTCCGCGGAAATGCGGGAATGCGGTGGCGTCCGGAACATCCACCACGCACGTAGACGCCGCCTTCACCCCCGGTCGACCTGATAGCGGCCTGATAAACCGGAACGGGCTATCGGCACGGGCGGGGGCTAGAGCAGGGCGGACAAGGAGGTGAGCAGGTCCGCCGCGTCGGCGGGGGCGCGTACCTCCAGGTGCAGGACGGGACCGTCGAGGTGCAGGCGGAAGCCGAGAAACGGACAGCAATCTTGTTCGGCGGCGGCGAGTGCGGCGATGGCCGGGGCGCGGCCGACGGGCAGGGTCAGCCGCAGCCCGTCCGGGATGGGTGTCCGGGTGGCCCCGTCGAGTGCCTCCTGCCAGGCGACAGCGCGCCCGGTCAGGTCCTCGGCGGGCAGTGAGCAGGCCACGGGCGCCGTGCGCCATCGCTCGCTGTCATGTCCGGCGGGCTTCCGGGTTGCCGGGGCGGCGGGGAAGCCGCAGCCGGGATCGCAGCGGCCGGCCCGGTCCGGGAGCGCATCCAGGTGCTCCAGGGCGCCGCGCAGCGTGGCGGTGAAGGCCCGCAGTTCGGCGGCCCGCTGGGCGGCTTGGTCAAGGCGGGCGATGACCCGTGGCCGCAGGTCCGCTTTCACCTGGGCGCACGTCCCGGTCTCCCAGACCGTGAGTAGGTCCGCGATCTCCTCAAGCGGCAGTCCCAGGTGCTTGGCGGCGCTGATGAACCGCAGCCGCTCCACCGCGTCCTCGCCGTAGAGCCGGTACCCGGCCGGGGTGCGGCCGGCCGGCAGCAGCCCGGCATCCTCGTAGAACCGCAGCGTGGTGGCCGGGACACCGCTGCGCTCGGCGAGCTGAGAGATCCGCATCACGTCCATGACACCGACGGTAAACCTTTGACCGGGCTCGAAGGTCAAGCGCACCGGGCGCGAAACCCGCATCCGAGCGTGCGTCCGTCGATCGTGACCATAAGGCCCGTCCCATCGGGTGTGTCCCTGGGTGTAATCTTTAGCCAGCAAAGCCTATCGATATTATAGGGAAACGAGGTCATGGGTGATGTACGACGCTGACGTGCTGGCGGCGCTGGTCGCCACGGACAGGACCCTCGGGCCGGAGGAGTGCGCCACGCTGGCAGGCCGTGCGGCGGCGCTGATCGATGCCGGGGCGCTGCCGCGGACCGGGCCGGTCACCTCGATCCTGCTCTGGGAGGATGAGCACTCTTCTGGCTGGCTAGACGCCGAGTGGGAGCGCCGCGACACCGGTTACCATGACCACGACGGATCCGCCGTCGGCGTGTACGTGATCGACGGCAACGTGACGAACGAGGGGCTGCCGGTCGCCGGAGTGCGCCGCGTCGGTTATTACGGCCCTGGTGAGTCGTTCCACTTCCCGGGAACCGGCATCCACCGCATGGATCATGAGGGCGGCGCGATCACCATCCATGTGTACTCACCGCCGTTGCGCGCCATCGGGTACTACGAGATCGTTGACGGCCTGCTGCAGCGGACCACCGGGCCTGCCGACGTGCCCTCGCCCGCGAGCCCGCAACTCCTGGAGTTGCTCGCCGGAACAGAGCCGGGCGCTGCCGTCATATAGCAGAGCGACCAAATCTACTATTAGGACCAGAATAGGGAAAAATACTGCGTGCGTCCGGAGCACCCAAGTCAGCGAATTTCGATGTACTCGCTACGGTCCAACTGTACGACGTCGGTGTAGTCGCTGCCCTCCGGCTCCACGACGTCGGTGTACTGGCTGCTGTCCAGCTGCACGACACGGAAGCCGCGCCCGGAGACCAGCTTGCGCAGGTGCCGCATCCCGCTCACGCCTGCGACCGCGACGGCTATGGCGGCGGCGAGGACCGAGCCGCCAAACAGCGCGAGCCCGCCGATGACGTGTCCAAGCAGCATCATGACTACCGCGGCCAGCAGGATCATCGGCACGGCCGCCACCAGCAGTAGCGCGAGCAGCGTTACGGCGATCACGGCCTTGCCCGACCTGTCCGGCGTCCGCTTTGCGTACCAACCGGTCATTACGCTCACCTCTCAAGACCCGAACTCTTCAGGGTCCAGGGCTTACCTAAATAACGCGATATGCCGCGTTCTAGGGACAACACACCTCTCGATCAGAATCATCCCGTGGCCTTCCGGCGCACTGACCGCTGCGCTAAGGGCTTGGGCCGGGTCATGCGCGACCGCTACGATTGACCGCATGCCGGAATTGCCATCGGTTGATGACACGCGCCCTTTTCAGGTTGACCTGCGCGGTCTGGTGGACCTGCTATCTCATCACCTGTACTCGAGCCCCCGGGTATACGTGCGCGAACTGCTGCAGAACGCGGTGGATGCCGTCACCGCTCGCCGTGCCATGGACCGGGCCGCGCCGACGGCGATCACGATCCAGGTCCATGAGGGCGGGGGCCTGAGCGTCACCGATCCGGGGATCGGCCTGACCGAGCAAGAGGCGCACCGGTTCCTGGCCACCATCGGGGACTCCTCCAAACGTGACGACCTGGCGGGGGCCAGGCAAGAGTTCCTCGGGCAGTTCGGCATCGGACTGCTGTCCTGCTTCGCCGTGGCCAGCCAGGTCTGCGTCGTGACACGATCGGCGGTCGGCGACGGCTCCCCGGTGGAATGGCTGGCTACCGCCGACGGAACCTACCGCGTACGGACGCTGGACGACGAGATGCCGGGCAACAGCGTCGGCAGCACTGTGCGGCTGACACCGAGGCCAGGCGCTGAGGGCTGGTTCGAGCCACGGCGGGTTGCCGACCTGGCGCGGGACTACGGTTCGCTGTTGCCCTACCCGGTCACGGTCTCCGCCCCTGGCGCCGCCTCCGTGACCGTCACCGAAGGACCGCCCGCCTGGGAACGCGAGTACCCGTCGGACGCCGCGCGTCGATCCGCACTCGCGGCGCACTGCCGCGAGGCACTCGGCTTCGATCCCCTCGACATAATCGAGCTCAACCTGCCGGTTGCCGGCATCCGGGGCGCCGCCTACGTGCTGCCGAAGGCCGTGAGCCCGGCCGACAGCGGCCGTCATCGCGTCTACCTCAAGGGGATGCTGCTCAGTGACGCGGCGGCCGGGCTGCTGCCGGAGTGGGCATTCTTCGTCAGGTGCGTGATCGACACCGACACGCTGAAGCCGACCGCGTCCCGGGAAGCCCTGTACGAGGATGAGACGCTCGCCGCGGTCAGGGAAGCGCTGGGGAGCCGGATACGGAACTGGCTCACCGGCCTCGCGGCCGAGGACCAGGCACGACTGGACACGTTCCTTTCCGTGCACTCCCTCGGCGTCAAAGCGCTGGCCAGGCACGACCTGGAGCTGCTGCGCATCATGCTGCCCTACCTGAAGTTCGAGTCGCCCGCGGGGCAGGTCACCCTCACCGAGTTCACCAAGACCCACCAGCAGGTGTATGTCGCGCCGGCCGTCGACGAGTTCCGGCAAGTCGCGCCGATCGCCGCCGCCCAAGGCCTGGGCGTGCTCAACGGCGGCTACACCTACGACAGCGAACTAATCAACCTCCTACCGCGGGTCTTCACCACGGTCACGGTAGCGGAACTGGACGCATCCCAGGTCACGGCAGCGCTGGACACCGTGGACCCGGCAGCCGAGCTCGAACTGTCCCGATTCCTCGCGGTGGCCCGTGCCACCCTCGATCCGCTGGACTGCGACGTTATCTTGCGGGAGTTCCATCCCGTGTCGGTGAGTGCCCTGCTCCTGGACAGCCGCGCGGCGCGCACTGAGCGCGCGCGAGCGGAAACCGCCGCCGAGGCCGACGAACTCTGGACGGAGCTGCTCGGGGCGCTCAAGGCGAGCTCGGCACGCACCCAGCTCGTGCTTAACCACCACAGCCCGATCGTCCGCAGCGTCGCGAGGATCGCAGACAGGGCGCTGCTCAGCGTGGCTGTTGAGTCGCTGTACGGACAGGCGCTGCTAATGGGGCGCAGGCCACTGCGGGCGGCTGACTCGGCACTGCTCAACCGCGCCTTTCGTGAGTTGCTGGCCATCGCCGCGCGTTCGGAGAACACCCGCGGGGAGGATCTATGAGCCCAGATGAGATCCGAGCGGGACTTCAGGTCGCGGCGGCGCTGCCACCGGGTCGGGTGAAGGCGGAGCGGCTGGAGTCCCTGGCCGAGCAGGCGCGGACGGGCGGTGATCGCAAGCTGGAAGCCGAGGTGCTGCTCGACCTCATCCGCGCCTACGAGTACGGTGCCGCGCGGGACCGGATGCCGGTGCCGATGGGGCGGGCGCTTCAGCTCCTCGACCGCTACCCGGCCGAGATCGGGTCCATGACCTACACCATCCACTGGATGCTCAAGTGGATGGCGGCCAGCCTGATCGGCAACCCCGGCGTCCCGGTGGCCCTGGTCAACCGGTGGCTTGACGAGTTCGAGACCCGCTACCGGGAGGCCGGGTACAGTCTGCGCCCGGTGCTCGATCACCGAGCGGACCTCGCATCTCTTCTCGGCGACCATGAGGCCGCAGCCAGCATGGTGAAGGCCGCGACCGTGGCGCCCCGGGACCGGATGGCGGATTGTCATGCCTGCGAGCGGAGCGGCTGGGGAGAGATCTATGCCGACCGTGGTGATGACGAGGACTCGCTCGAGCAGTGGCAGCCGGTGCTGGACGGGCAACTGCGGTGCGCGGAGGAACCGCACCGGGTCCTGGCAAAGGCCCTGCTGCCGATGCTCCGGCTCGGCCGGACCGACGACGCGCGCTCGGCGTTCCTGCGCGGCCACTCGCTGGTCCGCGGCACCGTCAACCTGAGGCGCGAGGTTGGCTCACTGATCGAGTTCTGCGCGCTCACCGGTAACGAGCCCCGTGGCCTGGAGATCCTCACCGAGCACGCGGCTTGGATCGACGACGATCAGATCACACCGATCCAGCGGCTGTTCTTCATCACCAGGGTCTGCGTGCTGCTGCGCCGCCTCACCGCGCTCGGCCACGGTGATCTCGCCCTGGGCACCCGCACGGTGGCCGAGACGCTCTCCGCGCTTGACGGCGAAGTCACGAACCTGTCGGCTCGGTTCGACGCACGCAACGGAACCTCCGCGGTCGGCGACGGGGTGCGGGAGCGGCTGGAGAGAGAGCCGCTGCTCGATTCGCTACCGCTGGGCGCCCCGGCCAGGCTGCCGCGTCCGGCTGCCCGCCAGGCCCCGCCCCAGCGGGCTGCCAGGGCGCCGGGGCTGGCGGAACTTATCGCGGAGGCCGAACGGATGGCGGATGCCCGCGATCCGCGAACGGGTGCCGCGTGGGAGCGGGTGGCGGCGACAGGAGAGCAGCTTCCGCCGGACGTCACCGCGCGGATCGCCCGAAGCCGGGCCGGGTCCCTGGCGGCCAGGGCACCGGCTGAGGCAGTCGCCATGCTGCGGGAGGTCGCGGAGACCTTTGACGGACTGAACGACGGTGCCGCGGCCCTTGAGGCACGTGCGGCCGCGGCGATGGCTCAGGGACGCGACGGTGACTGGGCCGCCGCGCGGGAGGCCGCCACCGAGGTGGCCGCGGCCGCGGGCGAAGCCTTCGAGGCGGGCGGGATGACGGCGCGCGAGTATCTCGCGTCCAGGCGCGCCGTGCCGCTCCTCGCGTGGGATGAGCTGGCGGCTCGCCATTCAGGCGATGACCCCGGCCAGGATGTCGGCGCGGTCGTGGAGTTGGTCGCCGCCGAGCTGGCGCTGGCCGAGCAGCTTGGGGAGCGCCGGTATGCCGGTACCTATCACGAGGTGCTGGCCCGCCTGACGGGGTTGCGCAAGGACGAGGACACCGCCCGGGTTCACCTGAACGCCGCGCGGGAACTGTTCCTGGAAACCGGTGAACCCTGGCACGCCGCGGCCCCGGCGGCGTATCTGGCCCAGCTCGCGCTCAGGGACGGCGATGTTTCGCGAGCGGAGAAGATGGCGCTGGAGGCGCTGGTCGGCGGAGCTGGTTTGTTGACGCCGACGGGAATCGCTCAGCTTCGTTCTGTGGTCGTGGAGGCGCTCACCAGGCAGAAGGGACGCGAACTCGACCTCGTCGACGCCGCGCTGGCGGCCGCGGCGAGCTGGGACGGGATCGCCGAGCCGGACATGCTGCACGCCACCTTTATCGCGGCGCGCGCCTATCGCGCCGTCGGCCGCCATGCCGAGGCCGCCGCGCTGTTCGCGGAGGTCATGCCGCGGGTGGACGTGCCGTACGGCCCGCGGGAGATCGCGCTGACCCGGCAGCAGTATGCGGACTGCCTGCGCAAGACGGGCGACGACGCGGAGGCCGCCGCCCAGTACCTCGAGGCACTCCAGTTCGCCGATGGGGATCCCGGCTGGCGCGCGCGGCTCGCCTGGTCGGCCGCCGAATCGCTGCGACACGCGGGACGGGCCGGTGAATCGGTCGCCGCCTACCTGCGAGCGACGGACATGCTCCGCGAGGTTGGCGATCCCGTCGGCGCGGCTCGCTGTATGCGATCCGTAGCCTGGATCCAATTCGGTGACGGAACCGATCCGGACAGCCGGGCCGAGGCCGTCGCCACGATGCGGGCGATCCTCGCCGATCTCCAAGCGCGGATCAGCGACGACGATCCGGCCGACCTTGTCCAGGAACTGACCGCCACTCGCAAGCAGCTCGCCCGGATGGAACAGGACGGGTCTGACGCCTGAGAACGGTCGCGATAAGTTCGGCGCTCCCGGCCGCGAAGACGCCAGCCACCGCTCGGAGCCGGCGAAGTCGAAGCTCTCGCCCGGCACGAACACCGGCCGCGGCTGGTACACGTTCACCCCGGGCTCGCCACGCAGCAGCATCGCCGAGGCGTACGGCTGTTCTTCCGTGACTATTCTCGTCGAGGTCGGGATGTAGCGAATGGTCAGGCCGCAGCGGCGCCTTGCGGACGTGTTCGCGTTCGATCCGTGCATGATCGCCGGGTGATGTACCTCGACATCGCCGGGGGCGAGGATCACGTCGATGGCGTTCGATTCATCGACATCGACCGCGGATTCTGAGCCGAGGACGTTGTCCGTGTCGTTGCGCTGGCGCAGCTCATGCAGCTTGCCCTTGTGCGAGCCGGGAATGACGCGAAGGCAGCCATTCTCGGGAGCGGACTCGTCCACGGCAAGCCACAAGGTGACCACGTTCATGGGCTCCAGCGGCCAGTAAGCGCCATCTTGATGCCACAAGACCTGCTGGCCGGAAAACGGCGGCTTGCTGATGTAATGCGAGGCGAACAAGGCGATGTCTGGCCCGACGAAGAGCGCGGCGATGTCGAGCAGACGGTCGTCTCCCACAAGGCGCACCCAGAACGGGTCCCTGGCGACAAGTTCGTGCGAGAGTTCCTCACCGCGGAGTTCCGGGTGACGTTCCTGAAGCCAGGCGACATGGTCGCTTGCCTCCGCCACCAGCCCGGGATCGATGACACCGCGAAAGATCACGTAGCCGTCCTCGTCGTACTGCTTCGCCGCTGCTTCATGATCCAGAGCTCGGATGCTCACGGGTAGCTCCCTTCCGGTTCGCGCATGTCTGATTACTCCACTGTCTGCTACGGTTTGGACCTCCGATAGCACTATCGGGGCAATAAGTTGTACATTCCTGACATGGACCGGTTGCGCTTCGGCGACGTCGCCGACGGCAGGCCCTACCACGCGGCGCTCGTGCCGATCTCGGAGTCGACCCGCCGGTCGCTGCTCCACGCGCATGCCGATTTCCATGAACTGGTCTACGTCACCCGGGGGCGAGGCTGGCAGCAGATAGCCGGTGAACGCCAGGACCTCCAGGCCGGCGATCTCGTCCTGGTCCGGCCGCTCGACGCTCACGAATTCGGCGCCCGCCGGGATAGCGAGTTTCAATTTATTAACATCGCGTTCCCGAGCGAACGGTGGCGGGCATTCGCCGATTTCGCCGGCATAACCGCCGCTTCCGCATGGGATCATGCCCCGGCGCCGGTACTTGCCCGCGATGCGCCCCAGATGGTGCCGGACGCCATGCGGCGCATGCTGGCCGCATATCAAGACACGGCGAGCATGCTGGATGTCATCGGGCTATGGACCACGGTGATGCCCGTCTTGCAGGCGGCCGCGGGCGGTGTCGACGTTCGTCCGGGCTGGCTGGTCCGGGCCTGCGTGGCGATGCGTACTGAGGAAAACCTGCGCGACGGCCTGCCGCGCCTGCTTCAGCTCGCGTCGGTGAGTCACGGGCACCTGGCGCGGTCGATGTCCGAGCACTTCGGCTGCAGGCCTGTTGAGTTCATTAACCAGATACGCCTCAGCCACGCGGCGGTTCTCCTGGCAACGACCGCGGACTCTATCGGGCGCGTCGCTGACCGGTCCGGATTCAGCAGCCAATCCTATTTCGGCAGGCTCTTTCATGGCCGCTACGGCCAGACCCCCCGCGCATACCGCGAGCAGGCGCGCCGCGCCGTGGTGCCCAAGGAGCCACGGGAGCACCAGGAGCCGGCGTAGGCGCCGGCGCGGGAACGTTTCACGAAGGCAGCTGCCCTCTGCTGCCTCACCAGCCAGTGAGGGTGATGTCGAAGCTGTAACGCGAGGCACGGTAGATGTGATTACCGTGCTCGACCGCACGCCCCTGGTCGTCGTAGGCCAGTCGGGTCATCTCAAGCAGCGGCGCTCTCCTGGCCTCATCGAGCACACGGGCCTCCGCGGCGGTCGCGGCGCGTGCCCCTATCGACTGCTTGGCGATCTTGAGGTTGATGCTGGCGGCGCGGAGCAACTCGTAAAGCCCGTGCTCCTCGAGTTCGTCGGCGGACAGCCGCAGCAGGCTGGCGGGGACGTGATTGCGCATCAGCGCGAGCGGCTCGCCCTCGGCGTACCGCAGCCGTTCGAAGACGTAGATGTCCGTCCCCTGTGCGATGCCGAGTTCGATGGCGAGCGCGTCGGACGCGGGCTCAACCGCGAAGCTGAGCACCTTCGTGTGCGGGCTGCGGCTGCTCTTGGCCAGGTCATCGAACAGACTGGTCAGCCCGACCTGACGGCGCACTTTCGCGTGCGCGATCTGGGTTCCGAGGCCGCGCTTGCGGACAACCAGTCCACGATCCACGAGGTAGGCGATTGCCCTGCGCATCGTAGGCCGGGACAGGCCGAGCTGGTCGGCAAGGTCGATCTCATTGTCCAGGCGCATGCCGATCGGCAGCTCGCCTGACTCGATCATGTGCTCCAGGCGTTGCGCGACCTGGAAGTAGAGCGGAACCGGGCTGCTCCGGTCAATCTGGATGGGCAGTGCGGCACGGTTCACGGCAACCTCTCTTGGGGGCCGGCATGTCGGCTAGGCACATCTATTATGCACCTGCCGACAGTTTGATAGAAAATCAGTATGTAAATATGTAAAGACATAATCTTGACTGTTCCGTAACGCAGGCGTAAGAATGCACCAACTGCAACACGCCCGGAAGGCGGGTGAGGCGGACGTGGCCGCTTTCGAGGTGCTCACCATGGGCCGGGTCGGCGTCGACCTGTACCCGATGCAGACCGGCGTGGCATTGGAGAATGTCCTCACGTTCGGTAAGTGGCTTGGCGGCAGCGCGACCAACGTCGCCGTGGCCGCGGCCAGGTACGGGCGGCGCACGGCGGTCATCACCCGGACTGGCGAGGATCCCTTCGGGAGGTTCGTGCACGCGGCGCTGCGCGGTTACGGCGTCGACGACCGGTACGTCACGCCAGTGCCGGGACTGCCCACGCCGGTGACGTTCTGCGAGATCTTCCCGCCGGATGACTTCCCCCTGTACTTCTACCGCTGGCCGAAGGCGCCGGACCTTGAGATCCACGCGGGTGAACTGGACATCGCCGCGATTCGCGAGGCAGGTGTCTTCTGGGTGACTGGCACCGGCTTGTCGCAGGAGCCGAGCCGCACCGCCACGCTGGACGCACTCAGGGCCCGCAATGGCCAGGGCATCACCGTCCTGGACCTGGACTACCGGCCGATGTTCTGGCCCTCGCGGGAGGAGGCCCGGCGCTGGATACAGCAGGCACTGCCGTATGCGACCGTCGCGGTGGGCAATCTCGACGAATGCTACACCGCGGTGGCCGAGCGGGACCCGCTGGCGGCGGCACGGGCGCTGCTCGAGTTCGGTGTCGGTCTCGCTGTCGTCAAGCAGGGTCCCAAGGGCGTGCTCGCACATGCCCGGCCTCCTGGCACAACAACCGTGGAGGTGCCGCCGGTCCCGGTGACCGTGGTCAACGGCCTCGGCGCGGGTGATGCATTCGGCGGTGCGCTGTGTCACGGGCTGCTGGCGGGCTGGGACGTCGAGCGGGTCATGCGCTTCGCCAACGCCGCCGGGGCCATCGTAGCGGGACAGATCGCCTGCTCGGACGCGATGCCGACGGCGCGGGAAGTCGAGGCGCTCCTGAACGAGGGGTTTGATAATGCATGATCACCTGAAGCACATTCTCGACGTGCGTACGAGGCGCCCGCACGTAATCGCCGAGGCGGCCGCCGCACGCAAGCGGCGTGACTCCTTGCTCGGCGGCGACGGCAAGCTCTTCATCATCGCCGCCGACCACGCGGCGCGCGGCGCGCTGCGCGCGGGAGACCGGCCGATGGCGCTCGCGGACCGGGCGCAGTTGCTGGAACGCTTGTCGCTCGCGCTGCGCAGGCCCGGCGTTGACGGAGTGCTCGGTACCGCCGATGTAATCGAGGACCTGCTGCTGCTCGGCGCGCTCGACGACAAGCTGGTCGTCGGGTCCATGAACCGCGGCGGCCTGGCTGGCACCGTCTTCGAGCTCGACGACAGGTTCACCGGGTACGACGCGGCGACGATCGCGCGGATGAGGTTCGACGGCGGCAAGATGCTCTTCCGCATCGACCCCGACGACCCTGCCACCGCGGCGACCATGGAGGCGTGCGCCCGCGCGGTCAGCGAACTGGCGGCGCACGGCCTGATGGCAATGGTCGAGCCGTTCATCTCGCGCCGGGTCGACGGGCGGGTGCGCAACGACCTGTCGCCCAACGCGGTGACCAGGTCTATCACCGTTGCCGCCGGCCTCGGGACCACGTCGGCCTATACCTGGCTTAAGGTGCCCGTCGTCGAGGACATGGAACGGGTTCTGGCCGCTTCCACACTGCCTGCCCTGCTGCTCGGCGGAGAGGTCGGCGCCGATCAGGACGCCGTCTTCGCACAATGGAATAAGGCGCTGCGGATCCCATCCGTGCGCGGGCTCGTCGTGGGCCGGACGTTGTTGTTCCCTCCCGATGACGACGTGGCGGCCGCCGTCGACGCCGCGGTCGACCTGCTCCGGGGGTGAGGGACGTGGACGACAAGCTCTACCTCCGCGCCGGATCCGCCACCGACGGCCGGTTCTCCCTCGCCGTGACACCCGAGCGGGCCGGCTGGCGTTTCAGCGGCCTGCGGGTGCTTGAACTGAGTCCCGGGCAGGCCCGCACCTGGGCCACGGGCAGCGACGAGATGCTCGTGCTGCCGCTGTCCGGGTCCGCCGTGGTGACCTGCGAGGGGGCCACGTTCGAACTCCAGGGCCGGCAGGACGTGTTCTCCCGCGTCAGCGACTTCTGCTACATACCGCGCGAGGTGACCGTGACGGTGGCATCCTCCGGCGGCGGCACGTTCGCCATCCCTTCCGCGCGATGCGCGAACAAGCTCCCGCCTCGATACGGGCCGGCCGAGGGCGTGCCGGTGGAACTGCGCGGCGCCGGGCAGGCCAGCCGTCAGGTCAACAACTTCTGCACGCCCGAGGCCTTCGAGTGCGACAAGCTCATCGCCGTCGAGGTGCTCACCCCGGGCGGCAACTGGTCCTCCTACCCGCCGCACAAGCACGACGAGGAACGCCCCGGCAAGGAGACCGAACTCGAAGAGATCTACTACTTCGTCACGCGCGGGCTCGCCTACCAGCGGGTGTACGGCACCGCGGATCGCCCCGTTGACGTGCTCGCCGAGGTCGGCACCGGCGACGTCGTGCTGATCCCGCACGGCTGGCACGGGCCGTCCATAGCCGCGCCTGGCTATGACCTGTACTACCTCAACGTCATGGCGGGCCCGGGCGCCGAACGCGCCTGGTTGTTCTGCGATGATCCATCGCACGCCTGGGTCCGCAGCACCTGGAGCGATCAGGACGTCGATCCGCGGCTGCCCCTGACCTCAGCGACCGAACTGGAGGGATGATCGTGCGCACCGCCCGCTACACAGTGGCCCAGGCCCTGGTCCGGTTCCTGGCCAGCCAGTACAGCGAGCGCGATGGCGTAAGGCAGCGGTTGGTCCCTGGCTGTTTCGGCATCTTCGGGCATGGCAACGTCGCGGGCGTCGCCCAGGCCCTGCTTCAGGCCCACGATACGGGAGAGGCAGACCTGCGCTACTACATGGCCCGCAACGAGCAGGCGATGGTGCACGCGTCGGTCGGCTTCGCTCGTATGCGGAATCGGCTGCAGGCCTTTGCCTGCACCGCTTCCATCGGCCCTGGCTCGACCAATATGGTGACCGGTGCCGCGCTCGCCACCATCAACCGGATCCCGGTTCTCCTGCTGCCCAGCGATTTCTTCGCCACCCGGGCTGCCAACCCGGTGCTTCAGGAACTTGAGGATCCCCGGTCCTACGACGTTAGCGTCAACGACAGTTTCAAGCCGGTGTCAAAGTTCTGGGACCGGATAAACCGTCCTGAGCAGCTTCCGCCGGCGCTGCTCGCCGCGATGCGGGTGCTTACCGACCCGGCCGAGACCGGGGCCGTGACGCTCGCGCTGCCGCAGGACGTGCAGGCCGAGGCGCATGACTGGCCGCAGGAGCTGTTCCGTGAGCGGGTCTGGTATGTGCCGCGACCGGTACCCGAGCCGGCCGCGCTGGCCCGTGCTGTCCAGGTCCTGCGTACGGCCCGCAAGCCACTGATCGTGGCCGGCGGCGGTGTCATCTACTCCGAGGCCAGTGACGCACTGCGCCGGTTCGCCGAGGCAACAGGCATCCCCGTGGCCGACACCCAGGCGGGCAAGGGGGCGCTGGCCTGGGATCACCCGTGCGCCGTCGGCGGCATCGGCGCCACCGGCACCCCGGCAGCGAACGCGCTGGCCCGCGAGGCCGACGTGGTGCTCGGCGTCGGAACCCGGTACAGCGACTTCACGACCGCCTCCCGGACCGTTTTCGCCGACCCGGGCGTCCGTTTCGTCAACCTCAACGTCGCCGGCTTCGACGCGGGCAAGCACGCGGGCGTGCCGCTGGTGGCCGACGCTCGAGCCGGGCTGGACGCCCTGACACGGGAAATGAACGGTTACCGGGTCAGCGAGTCCCACACCTCGCGGGCGCGGGACTTGGCCGGCCGATGGCGGCAGGTGACCGACCGCGCCTACCATCTCGGCCACCAGCCGCTGCCAGCCCAGACAGAAGTCCTCGGTGCGCTGAACGAGTTCATGGGCGAGCGGGACGTGGTGGTCCAGGCGGCCGGCAGCATGCCGGGTAACTTGCAGATGCTATGGCGCGCCAGGGACCCCAAGCAGTACCACGTCGAGTACGGCTATTCGTGCATGGGCTACGAGATCGCCGGAGGACTTGGCGCGAAGCTGGCCGCTTCCGACCGCGAAGTCTTCGTGCTGGTCGGTGACGGGTCGTACCTGATGATGGCGCAGGAGATCGTCACCGCGGTCGCCGAGCGGATCAAGCTGACGATCGTTCTCGTCGACAACCGCGGATTCGCCTCCATCGGATCGCTGTCACAGGCGCTGGGCTCACAGCGGTTCGGTACCGGTTACCGGTACCGGAACCCGGACACCGGCCTGCTCGATGGCGACGTCCTGCCGGTGGATCTCGCGGCCAATGCCGCCAGCCTCGGCGCCAACGTGCTGCGGGCCCGCACCATAGCGGAGTTCGGTGCGGCGCTGGAACGCGCCACGTCGTCGGACCAGACCACCGTCGTCTGCATCGAGACCGACCCGCTGGCGCCCGTACCCTCGTCGGAGGCCTGGTGGGATGTGCCGGTAGCCGAGGTCTCCTCGCTCGCCAGCACCCAGAAGGCCCGCGAAGCCTACGAGGAAGCCAAACGCGGCCAGCGACCTTACCTGTAAGGGAGTCCGTCTTAACCATGCGAACCATCCAGCAACAGCCCACGACGCAGAAAGGATCTCCGCGATGAGCCGCCTACGTTTGGGTACCTGCCCCGACTCATGGGGAGTGTGGTTCGCCGACGATCCGCTGCAGACCCCATGGCACCGGTTCCTCGACGAGGTCGCCGAGGTGGGATACGAGTGGCTGGAGCTCGGCCCGTACGGCTACCTGCCCACCGATCCTGTCCGGCTGGCCGACGAACTCGGCAGCCGAGGGCTCAAGGTGGCCGGCGGCACCATGCACGGGCACAGCGGACTGCACCGCTCCGGCGACTTGCCTGACATCCTCAGCGCCACCCGTAAGGTAGCCGAGCTGACCGCGGCCATGGGCGCCACGGACCTGGTCTTCGTGCCCGTGCCCGGCTACCGCGACGACAAGACCGGCGCCTGGCTGGAAGCCGCGGAACTCGACGCTCAGCAGTGGCAGACGCTGATCAGCTCTACCAACGAGCTTGGCAAGATGCTGGCGCAGGACTACGGCCTTCGGCTGCAGTTCCACCCGCACGCGGACAGCCACGTGGAGACCCAGCAGCAGACCGAGCGGTTCCTGCATGAGTCCGACCCCCGGTACGTGTCGCTGTGCCTGGACACCGGACACCTGGCATACCGGCATGCGGACAGCATCGAGATCATCCGCCGCTACCCGGAGCGGATCGGTTACGTGCACATCAAGCAGATGGCCCCGGCCATCGTCGCCCGCGCCGACCGGGAGCGCCTGGCATTCGGGCAGGCCGTCGCGCTGGGAGCGAGCTGCGAGCCGCCCGCGGGGGAACCCGTGGTCGAGGAGGTCGCCAAGGCGCTTGCCGAGCTAGGCCGGGACCTGTTCGTGGTCGTTGAGCAGGACATGTACCCGGTCCAGTTTGATGTTCCTAAGCCGATCGCCCAGCGCACCCGCGACTATCTCCGCAACGTGGGGATCGGCGCGGGAGAGGAAGCGTGACCATGGCGGTGCGTGTCGGGGTCATCGGCACTGGTGTGATCGGCCAGGACCACATCCGGCGGATCACCGAAGTCACCCCTGGCGGGCAAGTCGTCGCGGTGGCCGATGTCGACATCCCGCGGGCTGAGCAGGTGGCGGCCAGACTGCCCGATGTGCGACTGCACCAGACCGGGCAAGATCTCATAGCGGACAGTGACGTCGATGCGGTCCTTGTCGCGTCCTGGGGCGCGACGCATGAGGAGTACGTGCTCGCGGCTATCGCCGCGGGCAAACGCGTGTTCTGCGAGAAACCGCTGGCACCGGACGCGGAGGGGGCCATGCGGATCGTTGAAGCCGAGATGGCGGCCGGGCGGCGGCTGGTCCAGGTCGGGTTCATGCGCCGGTACGATCCCGCCTACAACGCGCTTAAGGATGCGCTGGACGCCGGTCAGGCGGGCGCGCCGTTGCTGATGCACTGCGCGCATCGCAATCCCTCGGGGCCGCCGTACGGTTTCACCACTGACATGATCATCAGTGATTCGGCGGTACACGAGATCGACCTAGTGCGGTGGCTGTTCGACGAGGAGATCGCGGCCACGAGCGTCCTTCGGCCGCGCCGGACGTCTAAGGCGGGAGAAGGCCTGCAAGACCCGCTGATCGTGCTGCTTGAGATGGCAAGCGGGGTCCTGGTCGACGTCGAAGTGTTCATCAACGCGGGATACGGATACGACATCCGCGCCGAGGTCGTCGCGGAAGCCGGGACGCTCGCGCTGGCGGACACCGGCGAGGTGACCGTCACGGCACAGGGCCGGCGCGGTAACCGGGTTCCCGCGAACTGGCTGGAGCGGTTCTGCCGCGCCTTCGACGCGGAGTTCACCGACTGGCTCCGGGCGGTCGCCACCGGAACGACGACCGGTCCCGGATCCTGGGATGGTTACGCCGCCGCGCTGGTCACGGATCACTGCCTGCGGGCCCTGAGCACCGACGGCCGCGTCGCCGTCACCATGCCCGAACGCCCCGACTTCTACGCCAAAGCGCAGGAATGAAGGTCGCGCCCGACTTCCCGCCGGCTTTCACTGCCGGCGCGGCGGGCGGTCAGGATTCTTCTGCGAGGGCGGCGAGCCGGTCGAGCGAGGCCCGGAGCTTATCGGCCGTGGTCGCCAGCGCTCGCGGGAAGCGCTTCTCGTCCGTCAGCCGGGTCCAGTCGTAGGTGTGGGTGACCCGGGTGCGTGACGCGCCGGCCGGCTCGAGTTCCCACCGCCACAGGTGCCCGGGCGGTTCCTGTCCCGCCTCGGCGGGCTTCCACGCGATCCGGTGCCCCTCTTCGAACTCGGTCACGTGGTTCTCCCGGACGCTGCCCGTGGTGAGCGTCATCGCGAACACATCACCCGCGCGGCGGACGCGCTGCCCGGCGAGTGCCTCCGCCAGGTTGTCGTTGCCGTCCCAACGCGGCTGCTGAGCCGGATCCGCGATCAGCCCGAAGATCCGCTCGGGGTCGGCCGCGATCTCGCGGGTGACGCTGACCACGCGCGGCGCCTGCTGAGTTGTCATGTCGTCCATCCAAGCACTAGGGCCGCAATGCGCGCGATTCGGTCTTCTTGCTACGGGTAACGGGAGGAAGTGAACGACATGCCGACCGCCATAAGCGACAGGCCGGTGGTGGCCGTGGCCAACCGGCTCCCGGTCCAGCGTAGTGATGACAGCTGGGAGCTTTCGCCGGGCGGCCTGGTCACGGCGCTGCGGCCGGTGATGTCCACCCATCCCGGCGCCTGGGTCGGCTGGGATGGCGGGACCAAGGGGATGCCGCCAACGCTGCCGGACTCCAGCGTCCGGTTGCTGCCGATCGGGCTGTCCGCCGCGCAGATCCGCAACTACTACTACAGCTTCGCCAACGCGACGTTGTGGCCGCTGCTGCACAACGCGATCGAGAAGCCCCGGTTCGAGCGGTCCTGGTGGTACACCTACCGGGACGTAAACGAGATCTTCGCGGATCGGGTCCTGGCCGCCCTGGACGAGCAGCCGGACGCGATCGCCTGGGTGCACGATTACCACCTGATGCTCGTCCCGCAGCTCATTCGGAGCCGTCGGCCCGATCAGCCGATCGGGTTCTTCCTGCACGTGCCGTGGCCGTCGCCGGACATCTTCGCCCGGCTGCCCTGGCGGGAGCAGATCCTGACGGGGCTGCTCGGCGCGGACGTGGTCGCCTTCCACACGGAGGAGTACCGCGGCAATTTCCTGCGCTCGTGCGCCCGGCTGCTGTCCGACTCGCGCATCGAGGTGCGCGGCTCGTCGGTGGTCTTGCCCGATGGCCGGGCGGTGCACGCCACCACGGCGCCCATCTCCATCGACGCCGGGGAGTTCACCCGGCACGCCACCGACCCCGATACCGATAAGGACATCGAGGTCCTGACCGGGCAGTTCAGCGATCGCAGGCTGCTGCTCGGCGTGGACCGGCTGGACTACACCAAGGGAATCGTCGAGCGGCTGCTTGCGGTGGAGCTGCTGCTTGAGCGCAACCCCGATTTCCGTACCAGCCTCGCGTTCCTCCAGGTCGCCGTGCCCAGCCGGGACAACGTGCGGGAGTACCGCCAGCTGCGTGACACCGTGGAGCAGCACATCGGGCGGATCAACGGCCTGTACACCGAGCCCGGCAGCGACGTCCCGGTGCACTACCTCTACCGCGGGCTGTCCCAGCAGCAGCTCGCCGCTTACTACGCGGTCGCGGACGCGCTGCTTGTCACGCCGCTGATCGATGGCATGAACCTGGTCTGCAAGGAGTACGTCACCGTGCAGCAGGCCCGCCACGGCAGCGGTGTCCTCATCCTCAGCGAGTTCACCGGCGCCGCCGTCGAGCTGCCTGAGGCCGTCCTGTGCAATCCGTTCGACGTGGAGGGGCTGTCCTACCGGATCGAGCACGCGCTGCGGCTGACCACCGAGACCCGGCGTAAGGCTCTGGCGGTCATGGCCGAGCACGTGCCCACCCACGATGTGTACCGCTGGGTGTCCGGTCAGCTCGCGGAGATAGCCGCCCACGGCGGCAATGACTGAACCGGATTACGCCGGGAGCGACCGAATCCGCGATTTCATGTCGGCGACGAGTTCCGGGAAGTGCGGATAGAACCGGAACTCGATTTCCATCATCCACACACCCTCGTAGCCGGCGAGGTCGGGAAGGACGGCGTCCCAGGGGACGGTACCCCAGCCAACGGGAAGGTGAAGGTCACCGAAGCCGTAGGGAAGGCCGGCCATGAAGTCGGCCGGCCGGGTGCTGTCGCCGAAATTGTCGTGGATGTGCACATGGGCAAGGGACGGCAGCGCGTGCCTTGCCTCGGCGGCGAAGTCGAGTCCGTCCGCACGCGAGGCCATGTGCAGGTGGCCCATGTCCATCGTGACGCCGATCGCGGCTGTCTCCAGTTTCCCGATGTGGGCGGCGATGGACCTCGGTGTCCGTCCGTATCCGCGCATGGTCGCCTGGTCATGCCATGCGGTGTTCTCGACGCCTATCCTGATGTGCTTCCCGGCGGATTCGCTCAACGAGCCGAGGGCCTCGAGGTCGAATTCGAGCAGGTGGTCGTAACGGTCGGCGGGGTCATCGCCGAATTTCCGGTAGAAGGCGGACTGCTGGCTGCCGGGGGCGAGTTCCATGAACGAGCTGTGGTATGTCACGACTTCGCAGTTGGCGGCGGCGGCGAACTCGATGCCCGCCGCGAAACAGGCGTAGTACGCGTCGTGGCGGCTGGCGGAGAGCAGGTTCAGCTCATACGGGAGGTGCAGGGTGCGTCTCAGCTGGAATTTGTCGAGGATCCGGGTGACGGCGTCGAGCCGGGGACGGCTGAGCTTGCCGGCGATGACGACGTCCAGACCGTGCAGGATGAGTTCGACATAATCGCAGCCGGCTTCGGCGACGTAACCGAGGTGGCGTTCCAGGGTGGGCATATCGCCGTTGATGAGGTCCGCGTTCAGGCTGAGCCCTATTCCCTTTCCCCTGTACATGCAGATTCCCTTATACATACGGCTCTTCCACGCGGGGCCCTCATCTCAGGGCTCCGGAGAGCGTTCCGGCACCGCGCGGCGGCCTGGCGTCACGGCGACGGCAAGCCGCCGAGCATCTGGCTGATACTGAACGGACGGGACAGCAGCCCGAACTGGAACATTACATCCGGGATGCGCTGCAGTCGGGTCGGGTCGATGCTCAGCGGATACTGATCGAGCGCCATGACCGCGGCGATGACCGGCGTGACCTGGCCGTTCTGCGGGCCGTTGAGCGTTTCCATGGCCTGCTCGACGGCCCGGCGGTTGGTGTCGGCGATCTCCTGGCCCTCCCTGAGGGCGGTGAGGAACGCCCTAAGCGCGGCCTGATGCCGCTGAACCCAGGGCTTGGTGGCGACGTAGCCAAGGATCGGGAAGTTCCGCGTCGCGCCCTGGTTCATGTCCGCCAGGGTGACCGCTCCGTACTGCAGTTCGGCCATGCTGGCGAACGGTTCGGGGAGCGCCGCCGCGTCGATCTTCCCGGACGCCAGTTCGCCGGCCATGTCGGGGAACGGGATCGGTTTCGTCGTGAAGGTGACGGACGACGGGTTGATGCCGTTCTCCGTCAGGACGGACGCGGCGAGGAGGTAGTTGATGTTCTCCGGTGCGTTGATGCCGACCACGTGCCCCTTCAGTTGCCTCAGGGTCCTGATCTTCGAGTCCGGCATGGTGTAGATCGCCTGGGCGCCCTGCTGCATGACCGAACCCTCGGCGATGATCTGCAGCGGGTCATGCTGTGCCACGACCGCCTGGATGTAGGAGACGTAGTTGCCGGCCGTGATGTCGAACTCGCCCCGCATCTGGGCGCCGATCACGGTGTTGCTGCTCGTCGCGGGCGTGTAGTGGATCGTAAGCCCCTGCGCCGCGAACAGGCCCTGGTGCAGGGCCACGAAGAAGCCCGCCGAGTCGATGGCGGGGACGACGGCGACATTGAGCGTGGTCTCCGGCATCTGCCCGGATGTCGCGCCCGAGCTAGTTCCTATCAGTCCAGAGCAACCTGCCACGGCGATCAGGGCCATTGCGGCCAGCGGCGCCAGTGCGCGCGAACGTGCGTGAACCATTATGAAATGCGCCTTCAGTGAAGGCCCCCGGTGCCGAGAACACTAATTCACCGCTGCACCGCGCTTCCGGGTTTTCGGGCAAAACGCGACACCTGGGTCGCAACAGGACGCCAGGGACTTTAGGTGTTGGCGTGTTCCAGGGTGTTACCGGTCTCGTGTGCCGTGAGTTTTCGCAACACATGGCGGAGATTCCAGGATGTCAGGCTTAAGGCCGGATGCCAGTCACACCTGTCACTGCTGTTGACTTTGTATGCGCCCCGACCACTTTCGCGCCCGGTTTGTCCCGTTATGGGGATGCGGGAAGCATACAAAGTCGCCGGTCAGCAGATGGGTCGGCGATCCACATCCCGGTCATGTTCGTGGTCGAGATCGGCAGCGTGATCACGACGATCGAGTTCGCCCCGGCAAACCAACGCTTTTCGTCGGGCTGGTCGCGCTCTGGCTCTGGGCGACGGTGCTGTTCGCCAACTTCGCCGAGGCGGTGGCCGAAGGCAGGGGCAAGGCCCAGGCCGGCAACGGCGGCACGATCCCGCCCGGCCTTGAAGAGGTGGTCAGCTCCATCGCGGGAAACGGCGGCACGCCCCTGGCCGTGGCCGACGGCCCGCGGATTCTCGGCGTCATCCATCTCAAGGACACGGTGAAGGAAGGCATGCCGCAGCGGTTCGCGCAGCTGCGCGACATGGGCATCCGGACCGTGATGATCACCGGTGACAACCCGCTGACCGCGAAGGCGATCGCCGCCGAGGCCGGCGTGGACGACTTCCTCGCCGAGGCCACCCCGGAGGAGAAGCTGGCGCTGATCCGCCGCGAGCAGCGCGGCGGCCACATGGTCGCGATGACCGGCGACGGGTCATCGTGATCGTCGGCGGCCTCATCTACTTCCCGATGCTCATCCTCCGGGCCGATAGGCGAACGCTTCGTGGGCTAGCCGCCGCAGGCGATTAATTTCCGCCGCTCTCGTCGTCTGTGCCTGTGGAAGGCAAGGTGAGGACGGCATGCGAGCTTGGCGCAGACGGCGTTTCCCGCCGTCGTTGACGCGCGCATGGCACTGGCACCGGCACTGGCGGGTGCTGCGGGCCCCCAGGTCCGTTCGCAGCGGGCTGCCGGCCTGGCTGGAGCCATATCCAGGCCCGTTCGCCGACGCGCCTCGCGGGCCCGGGCCGGCTTCCGGGGATTCCCCGGAGACGGTCTCGCTCGTGTTCGTCGCCGCGCTGCAGCGGCTGCCGCCCCGGCAGCGCGCCGCCCTCGTGCTGACCGATGTGTATGGTTTCGGCGCCGCCGAGGTCGCGGAGATCCTGGACTGCGGTGTCGGCAAGGCGGAGCGCCTGGTGACCCGTGCCCGGGCGGGAATCGCCCTGCTTGCGCAGCCGGGCACGACCGCCGAGGACGCCGTCATCGCCCGCTTTACCGGCGCGTTCAGCCGGGGCGACGTGGCGGGCATCGCCGCGCTGCTGACCAGCGACGCGTGGCTGCGGATGCGGCCGCTTCCGGTGGAGTACCAGGGCCGGGGTGCCGCCAGGCACTTCTTTGAGTCGGTCGCCTTCCCGGGCGGCACGTCCCGGTACCGGCTGGTGGCGATACGGGCGAACGGCCAGCCCGCATTCGGCTGCTACCTGCGGGACCCCGAAGACGGGTGCGGTCACGCGTGCGGGCTCGTGGTGCTCGCGATCGCCGGCGACCGGATCGCGGCAATCGACCGCTTCGTCGACAACAGCCTGATGCCGCGCTTCGGCCTGCCCCGGACGCTCCCCGGCGAGTTATCCGACCGCAATGCGAAAGCCTTCAAATGGGTTCATGATCTAAGGGGAAATTGCGTTTCTGGACTCAGGCCTCGCAGTCACGAATGTATTTGAGGTGCGGGTCACCGAAGAAGGCGCGGATGCGTTCGGGTGCGGACTTCAGCCTGCCGAGTGCGGCGTATG
>Ga0335075_10000461_pt1 | contig 72655 bp, 57 predicted proteins | sample Lox_Sample_24_FD_206723 | JGI IMG/M metagenome (GOLD analysis project Ga0335075, IMG submission 206723) | Soil microbial communities from Loxahatchee National Wildlife Refuge, Florida, United States - Lox_Sample_2.4 | ecosystem: Environmental > Terrestrial > Soil > Wetlands | place: USA... | reverse complement strand
AACCCGAAGGCGCTACGATCGAGGCGCAGGGGCTCGGCTGGAAGAACCGGTTCGGCGCCGGCAAGGGCGACGATGCGACCACCAGCAACATCGAGGTCATCTGGAGCAAGACGCCGACAAGGTGGAGCAACAACTTCCTCGCCAACCTGTTCGGCTACGAATGGGAGCTGACCAAGAGCCCGGCGGGCGCCTGGCAGTTTCAGCCGAAGGGCGGCGCGGGCGCCGGCACGGTCCCCGATCCGCATGATCCATCCAAGCGCCGCACGCCCAACATGCTGGTCACCGACCTCGCCTTGCGGCTCGACCCTGCTTACGAAAAGATCTCGAGGCGCTTCTTCGAGCATCCGGATCAGTTCGCCGACGCGTTCGCCCGCGCCTGGTTCAAGCTCACGCACCGCGACATGGGTCCGAAGGTGCGCTACCTCGGATCGCTCGTTCCTAAGGAGACGCTGGTCTGGCAGGACCCGATCCCGGCCGTGAATCACCCGCTGATCGGAGAAGAGGACATCGCCGCTCTGAAGGCGAAAGTCCTCGCCTCCGGGCTCAGTGTTCCCGAGCTTGTTTCGACGGCCTGGGCGTCGGCGTCGACCTTCCGCGGCGGCGACAAGCGCGGCGGAGGGAACGGCGCGCGCGTTCGCCTCGAGCCGCAGAAGGACTGGGAGGTCAACCAGCCGGCCCAGCTCGCCAAGGTCCTTAAGAAACTCGAAACGATCCAGAAGGACTTCAACGCCTCGGCGTCCGGGGGCAAGAAGGTCTCGCTCGCCGACCTGATCGTGCTCGGCGGCGGCGCGGCGATCGAGAAGGCGGCGAAGGACGCCGGGGTCGACGTGAAGGTTCCCTTCTCGCCGGGACGCATGGACGCGTCGCAGGATGAGACCGACGTCGATTCCTTCGAGTACATGGAGCCGATCGCCGACGGGTTCCGCAACTATGTCCGCGGCAAGGCGCCGCTGTCGCCCGAGGAGCTGCTCGTGGATAAAGCGCAACTCCTGACGCTGACGGCGCCGGAGATGACCGCTCTGGTCGGCGGCCTGCGCGTCCTCGGCGCGAACGCCGGAGGGTCCAGGCACGGCGTCTTCACCAGGACGCCCGGCGCGCTGACCAACGACTTCTTCGTCAACCTCCTCGACATGGGCACGGAATGGCGGCCCGCCGCCGGCCAAGAAGGCGTGTACGAAGGGGTCGACCGGAAGACGGGAACGGTCAAGTGGACTGGGACCCGCGCCGACCTCATCTTCGGTTCCCACTCGGTGCTGCGCGCGCTTGCCGAGGTCTATGGCAGCGCGGACGGGAAGGAGAAGTTCGTGAAGGACTTCGCCAGGGCGTGGGCCAAGGTGATGAACCTCGACCGCTTCGACCTCGTCTATAAGAGCGAGCCCGCGCTGAAGGTCGCGGCGGAGTAATCCCTTCTCCCACCGGGAGAAGGTGGCGGGCGACCCCCGGACTGTGATCCGGGGGCGCCGGATGAGGGTCGCACCCGAGGCGAGGTCGAGCTTCGCACGCGAACCCTCGTCCTAACCCTCCCATAGCCCGTCGAGAGAAGGACGTCCTTACGGACGCCCTTTGGGGAGAGGGGATCCGCGGATTCAGCGCCCGCTCAGGTTCGAATCCCGTTCCCTTACCCGCCGCGCCCTGCTAATGCGGCGCGCCATGACCGCCCACGGAATCGAGAACATCCGCAACTTCGCGATCATCGCCCATATCGACCACGGCAAGTCGACGCTCGCCGACCGGCTCATCCAGGAGACCGGGACGATCGCCGAGCGCGAGATGGTCGAGCAGGTGCTCGATTCGATGGATATCGAGCGCGAGCGCGGCATCACCATCAAGGCGCAGACGGTGAGGCTCGAGTACCGCGCCAAGGACGGCAAGCTCTACGTCCTCAATCTCATGGACACGCCCGGCCACGTCGATTTCGCCTACGAGGTGTCGCGTTCGCTCGCCGCCTGCGAGGGCTCGCTCCTGGTCGTGGATGCGAGCCAGGGGGTCGAGGCGCAGACGCTCGCCAACGTCTATCACGCGCTAGAGGCTGGGCACGAGATCGTGCCCGTGCTCAACAAGATCGACCTGCCGGCGGCCGAGCCCGAGCGCATCAAGGAGCAGATCGAGGACGTGATCGGTCTCGACGCGCAGGATGCGATCGAGATCTCGGCCAAGACCGGCTTTAATATCGATCAGGTGCTGGAGGCGATCGTCCACCGCCTGCCCCCGCCCAGGGGCGACGAGACGGCGCCGCTCAAGGCGCTATTGGTCGATTCCTGGTACGACGCCTATCTCGGCGTCGTCGTGCTGGTGCGCCTGATCGACGGCTCGTTCAAGCGCGGCATGCGTATCCGCATGATGGGCTCGGGCGCGGCTTATGAGGTCGACCGCATCGGAATCTTCCGGCCGAAGATGACCGAGACCGCCGAGCTCGGCCCCGGCGAAATCGGCTACATCACCGCGCAGATCAAGCAGGTCGCCGACACCCGCGTCGGCGATACGATCACCGACGATCGGCGCCCCACGGCGCATGCGCTGCCGGGCTTCAAGCCGGCGCAGCCGGTCGTCTTCTGCGGCCTCTTTCCGACCGACGCGGCGGATTTCGAGGACCTGCGCGCGGCGATGGGCAAGCTCAGGCTCAACGACGCCAGCTTCTCCTACGAGATGGAGACTTCGGCCGCGCTCGGCTTCGGCTTTCGCTGCGGTTTTCTCGGGCTTCTCCATCTCGAGATCATCCAGGAGCGGCTCGAGCGCGAGTTCAACCTCGACCTCATCGCGACCGCCCCGTCGGTCATCTATAAGATCGCGCTGACCGACAAGTCGGAGATCGAGCTGCACAATCCGGCCGACATGCCCGACCCGGTCAAGATCGCCGAGATCAGGGAGCCTTGGATCAAGGCGACGATCCTCACGCCCGACGACTACCTCGGCGCGATCCTGAAGCTCTGCCAGGACCGGCGCGGCGTCCAGGTCGACCTCAACTACGTGGGCAAGCGCGCGATGGTCGTCTACGAGCTGCCGCTCAACGAGGTGGTGTTCGACTTCTACGATCGCCTGAAGTCGATCTCCAAGGGCTACGCCTCGTTCGACTACCAGCTCGCCGATTATCGTCCGGGCGATCTCGTCAAGATGTCGATCCTTGTCAACGGCGAGCCGGTCGACGCGCTCTCGATGCTGGTCCATCGCGACCGGGCGGAATCGCGCGGTCGCGCCATGGTCGAGAAGCTCAAGGACCTCATCCCGCCGCACATGTTCCAGATTCCGGTCCAGGCGGCGCTCGGGGCCAAGATCATCGCCCGCGAGACGATCCGGGCGCTGCGCAAGGACGTCACCGCCAAGTGCTACGGCGGCGACGCCACCCGCAAGCGCAAGCTCCTCGAGAAGCAGAAGGCGGGCAAGAAGAAGATGCGCCAGTTCGGCAAGGTCGACATCCCGCAGGAAGCCTTCATCGCCGCGCTCAAGATGGATACGTGAGAGCAAGATGACCGCCGGCGCTGTCGATTTTCTGGCGAGCCAGTTCGATCGCGTCCTCAATCGGCTCGGCGCGGTCGAGGATCAGATCACCGTACTGACCGGCACGACCATACGTCTCGACGGCGCCGTTAATGGGCTGGCGACGGAAATGCGCGGCATGGTCCAGTCCATCAGCCGAATCGAGCATCGCTTGCGCAAAGTGGAGGATGCTGGCTCATAATCCGCCTGCGGCGCCGGGGCGCCAAATCGGGAGGAGCGTCATGATCGATTGCAGAATTTTGGCCGCGCTGGGCGCCGTCGCCTTGATGGGCCCGACCGCCTTTGGCGACACTCTCGCCACGCATCGCTTACCCGCGGCGCTGGCGGTCGAGGCGGCGAGCGCCGTGGTCGCGGCCTGCGCGAAAGAGGGCTATCACGAAACGGCGCAGGTGGTCGACGCCGACGGCGTCATCATCGCCACGATCCGCGGGGACGGCGTCGGCGCCCATTCGCTCGATAGCGCGCTTGCCAAGGCCTATACCGCCGCCTCGTTCAAGAGCGACACGCTCGCCCTCTCCGCTCGCACCACGGGTGAAAATTCGATTCTGCCCCTAGCCAAATTGCCGCATGTGATGTTCTTCGGCGGCGGCGTGCCGATCAAGCTCGGCGACGAGCTTATCGGGGCCATCGGCGCCGCCGGCGCTCCGGGCGGCACGCTCGACGACGCCTGCGCCCGCGCCGGGCTCGACAAGATCAAGGATCGCCTGCAATAGGCAGGGGAGAAGCGGCGGCGCTGTCACGCCCGCTGCGCGCGGGAATGCCGGCGCCGCCGGCTGCGATCCGCTCTGGAGCGCGTGGCTCTAGTTCAGGGCCGTCTGCAATAGACCGCGTTCCGGATCCGCCTTCCGCGTTTCATGAGGCCGGTCGTTCACCTCGATCAGACGAGGGCTTCGGGCAGGCTCGAAGGATCGCCGAGGCGGCGTCAAAACGGAGTGGCCGCGACCCGGTCCGCAGTCTCCCGAAGTTCGAGTCACGATCCGCGGCGCCTTGCCGTCCGATGACCAGGAATACTGGACGCTGCGGGTGCAGACGTGGCCGCCGGACATGGTCGAAACCACGGAATAGGCGCGCGCCCCCGGCGGCGCATTGCCGAAATCAACGTTCAGCAGCGGGTCGGGGCTTGCCAGGGCGTCAGCCTCCATTCGCCGCGCCTCTTTAAGCATCGCCGCCGCCCTGCGATCCATGTCAGCCGAAATGCGGTCGAGATCGGCAAAGACCGCGTCCGGGCCGAACAGGCTAACGGCGGGCGATGCGAGCGGCAGAGGCGCCCCGCCCAGGCTGACCTCGGGGGGCTGGTCGCCGAGGTAGCGGATCTGCTCGAGTGAACCGTCCGGCAGGCGGACAGTCAGGACATGGAAGTTGGAAGCGGCGGCTGCCGCGCCGACGAAGCCGGCCGCGGCGATCACCGCGGCGCCGGCGACAAGTGCAGTACGAAGCATTCGCACAAACGGTCTCCAAAGCGCTGGCATGTTGGACCTGCCGAGGACGGGCTTGGAGCCCGTCATCGGGCGGGTGGAGGATGGAATCGCGTCCGGACGATTTTTCGACGGAATCTCGCGGACTCTGTGGCGCCGAGATCGTTGTGGTTAATGAAAGCCTAGCCTGGCGAAGCAGAACCGAAACCGGGGCTTGCCTCGGCGATTCGCGGCCGCTCGATCTTTGATCGAACTGGAGCGGGTGAAGGGAATCGAACCCTCGTATTCAGCTTGGAAGTCAGTTGCGACGTAAATAGCTGCAACGCCCATTCCGACAAAAGCGGTGTTTTTGGCCCACTGACGGCGCTTAGGTTTTCGTTCTTGTCGGAACCGCTGGAGGCGCAGCCATGACGCGCTTCCGGCTCAAGCTCATCGCCTCCGCGCGCGTCGTCAAGGCCAAGCTCGCCGCCCTCGTGCATCGTTCGCGGCCTCGGAAGCTCGCCTCCTCGCTGCCGACCGGCCTCACGTACGGCCTTCTCGTTGACAAGGGCGCGCGCCATGGGTGACGCGACCAAGATCGAGTGGACGGACTCGACGTTCAATTCATGGATCGGCTGCCAGCGCGTCTCGCCCGGCTGTGATCTCTGTTACGCCGAGACTTGGAATAACCGGTTTCATCTCGCCGGATGGGGACCGCGCGGGGAGCGCGTCCGCACGTCGCCAGAGACTTGGCGCAAGCCGGTCAAATGGAACAAGGAGGCCGTCGAGCAGGGCCGCTCCCACCGGGTCTTTTGCGCCTCGCTCGCCGACGTGTTCGACAACCAAGTCCCTGAGGCGTGGCGCGATGACCTTTGGCACCTGATCCGCGAGACGCCCGCGCTCGATTGGCAGCTTTTGACCAAGCGGCCCGAGAACGTCGGCAAGATGCTGCCGCCTGATTGGGGCGCCTGCGGCTATTCGAACGTCTGGCTCGGGATCAGCGCCGAGGATCAGGAATGGTTCGACCGGCGTTGGCCGATCCTGGCCAGCACGCCAGCCGTCGTGCGGTTCATTTCCTACGAGCCCGCGCTCGGCCCGCTCACGCTTAAGCCGTCGAACGGCGCCTTGCCGGACTGGACCATTGCGGGCGGAGAGAGCGGCCTGAACGCGCGCCTGATGGACCCGGCATGGGCGCGCTCGATCCGCGATCAATGCGCCGATCTCGGCGTGCCGTTCTTCATGAAACAGATGACCGGCAAGAAACCGATCCCCGCCGATCTCATAGTGCGGGAGTTTCCCGCGATTCAGCAAGAGGAGAAGTGGAAATGAACGTACATCGAGGAGCCTACGAGGTAACGTGGCTCAAGGGCGACAGCCGCCCAGTATTGAGGGAAATCTTCCTGAACAATCCGAGAGCGGGCGAGGCCGAGCTTTGGGAGCTTTTCTACCTCAGGGTGCGCAACGACGAGGCCGTCGTCGAAGCGGCGTTGCGATACGCTTTCCAAAACGCTTTGCGCAAGCTCATCAAAGCCGAGGAGGACGAGCGCGATGAGGAGCGGATTGAGCACGAAGTCGCGCGGAGGCTGGCGAGCATTCAGGCTGGCGGATCCCGCGACGCGATGACCGTCACGGTCGAAAAGACCCAGACGACCGTCGTCGGCGTGGAGCTTGGATCCGACCCGGAACCGGAGGACGGCGCCGACGACGACGCCGACACCCTCGACGGTGCCGACGCGGACATAGAGGCATGGTGGGCAGAGCGCAGCGCGACGCCACCGCCATCTTCCGAGCCGCCGCCATCGGCCGCCGCCAAGGCGATGGTCGAGGAGGTCGAGGAGAAGATCGAGAAGCGACTCGAATATGAGGTGTCCGTGCGACTGCTCGATCTCCGGATGCCTAACAACAAACGCCTGCGCGACTGCACCGGTCCGGACTGTGCGCGGTTCGGTTCTTGGTTCAAGCGCATCGCCCGCGCGGTGCCGAAGGGCAAGACGGTTGGCCAAGTCTTGACCGAGGATCAGGTCTATGCGCTGCGGAGAGCGGCGCAGAAGTGACCTTGGCGCTCGGCCAACTCCCCGATCCGCCTCGGCCGCCCAGCCCTCCAGACGCCCAGGGCGAGGCCGAGATCAAGCAATGGTGGGCCAAGCGCTCCGGGCCTGTGGAGGCCGCCGAGCGGCGCAGAGCGCGCGAGGCTGAAACCGAGGCGCGGCTTAAGGAGCAGACGCTCGAATGGGAGGGGCGCAATCAGGCCGCTCGCGCCTTGGGGCGGGCCGCGGAGGAGGCACGGGCCGCCAGAGAGGCCGAGTGCGAGGCGCGGCGGGCCGCCAGGAAGGCTCGCGCAGCGGAGGCGAGAGAAGCCGCCGCACCGGAAAAAGCGGAGAGCAAGGCGCGCGAGGCCGAGCGGCGCAAGGCGGCGGCCGAAGCTGCCGAGAGAGATAGAGCGGAGCGCGGAGCGCGCGAGGCCGAGCGCCGGGGCGGGGAGGCCGCGTGGAACGCGGGCGAGCGCAAGGCGAGGCTGAAAGCGAAGGAAGCCGCACAGCGCGAGGAGGACAAAGCCATGCTCTTAGCGCGCACCGCCGAGCGTGGGAGGCGCGCCGCCGCGAAGTGCAAGGCGCAAGTCGGATGGGCCGAACGCCGCGCAGCCGAGCAGCGCAAGGCGCGCGCCGAGCGGGACGAGCGCCGCTTGGCCGAGGCCGAAGCGAAGCGCAAGGCGCGCGAGGAGGAGGCTAGAGAGAGGGCGGAGCACAAGGCGCGTGAAGCCGAGCAGCGTAAGGCCGAAGCTGCGCGGCTCAAAGCGGAGGCCAAGGCACAGCTTAAGGCGGAGGCAGCCGCTCGGCGCCGGGCCGAGGTTGAGCGGCGTGAGACCCCGTGGCGCGACGGTGCCTTGTGCTCGACGCTTACAGCCGAGCGTGAAGCCGAGATCGAGGCGCGGCTCGCCGAGCAAGACCGCGCTTGCGAGGAGCGCCGGCTGGCGGCGCGGGCCATCGCCGAGGCCGAGGACGCGAAGATTGCCGCCAGAGCGCCCAGGAAGCCCAGGAAGCCCTCCGTTCGACCACCCATGGGAATCGTGCTCAAGCGCGCCTGCGTCGTTTGCGGTTGCGGCTTCTACGGGCGCACGCGCGGGCTCGTGTGCTCGACGCAATGCCGGAACCGGCGCAAACGTGCGCAAGCCCGGCCGCGCAAGGCGTACATCTCGACAGTCATCCGAGCGCTGCGCGAACGGGGCCTGATCCAACGCGACGACTTCACCATCATTGTTCCTGCGGCCGGCGTTGATCCCGCGCCCGACGTCGATGCGGCGAGCGAATGGCGCGACTGGCTTTCCGCGCCCGAGGCGCAGCCGGCCCCGGTCGCTCGTCCAGGCGGCCCGAGGCTGTGCCGTGCGGGCTGCGGCACGGAAATCACGCACCCGGCACAATTTTGTTCGGCAGAGTGCTGCCTCAAAGCTCTCCGCGCCTCCCGCCGCGACCAGAAGCGCCGAACGAAAGCCCGGCGCCTCGCTTTGGTGGGCGCGCTCGAAAAACTTGGCTGGATCCGCGACGGCAAGCTGACCGACGCGCCCGAGCCGCCGCCGATCCCCGATGACTTCGCCGCTGAGTTGATGAGCGAACTCGCCGAGGCCGCCAGGAATTTCGCCTCCTCGGCCGGCGCGGAGGGCGCCCGATGAGCGCCGCTGGCGATCCCCTGCCGGTCAGAAACGAAACCATTCCCCGCGCCAACCGCGCCCGGCTGCTTGAGGCGCATCCGACTGACGGTCCCGACTACCAGGTCGGCCAAGACCCGCGTCGCGCGAACAAGGATGACCTCGCATCGTGCGGGCATGCGCGGTCCGTCCTTGAAGCCATCAGGGCGAAATGCCTGGATTGCTGTTGCCAGCAACCGAGCGAGGTTCGCTATTGCACTGCGGTGCTTTGCACCTTGTGGCCGTTCCGCATGGGGACCAATCCGCTCCGCAAGCCGTTGAGCGAGGAGCAGAGGGCCGAGCGGGGAGCCCGCCTGAGACAGGCCCGCGCCGCTCGGGAACAACCTAATTTCAATGGCCCGGAGCCCGAGAAGCCGTCGCCCGTAGGGAACACGGGGGGCGAGGACGGCCGCGACTTTCTCGACGACGAGGCCGCGCCATGACCGGCGACAAGGTCAGCCCGAATCGAGAGCCCATGTGGCGGCCGACGATCAAAGGCGGGGCGAAATTTTTCGACGCCAAGCGTCATGCGCAAAGGGTCCGGCACAAAACAAAAATCCTGCGCAGATCGAAACGCAAAGACCGGCGAGCCAACGAGGAGACGGCGCCGTGAGCGCCAAAAATGGAAGGGAGAAAACGAAGCATGCATAAACTTTTCGACCAAGGCCGCATCGACCGGACGGCGGCGTTCATCGCGGGGGAACTGCGACCGCTGCTCGGCCGCACGAACTCTAGCAGTCTCCTCCAGCGGCGCATCCTCGATGGTGCTCCGGATCGCGAGAAGCTCACGAACGGCGAGAACGTGTTGGCGACGATCAAGGCGCTGAACCTCGCCGCGATGGACTTGATCGCCGACATCGCCGGGCAATCGGTGCAATCGAATGAGTACGAGTTCGAAGACGATGAACTCGATGAGGCGTCGGAAGGGAGAACGAGGGACTGATCGATGACGCGCCGGATGGTCCAGGCCGGCCAGCGCCGCGCGCCAGCGGCTCGTCGCCCTGGCGCGCCGGGCGGCTCGTTGGGCGACGGCGGACCGCGCCGAGACATGCCCGCATCGTCGCCGCACCCGCCTACCTCGATTGGCTGGGGCTACGGTCGATGACCCCGGCGAGTCGCCCTCGGGGAGGGGAGCGAACGTCTCGCACGACGGCGGCGGGGCTGCGTCCTGCTGCAACTGCGCGAAAGCTTGAGATGACTGACGAATAAAGGCCGCTTGAGCGATGACTGACGACGACGAAGGCCCGAAGCTCACTGCCGCCGAGCGGCGCGCTTACGAGAAGTTGTGTGAAACGAGAACCGATGAGGAATGGGAGGCAATCAAGGCGGTTTACGAGGAGGCCAAGGCGTTTGGCCTCACTTTCGAAGAATACGTCGAGCTATTGCGACGTCAGGGAACCGCCTGACCAGCCCAGGACGCCGAGCCCAAGCCGATCCCGGCGTCTCGACCCGAATCCCATGCGGGATTTCAAGGTCGCAGCGGATGAATTGCCGTAGGCAAATGACGGCAACAAGGCGCAAGGCATCCGCAGGACAGGCGCGGCGCAGTCCGGGCGGAAAAGCCGCCAGCGAGGCCCTGAGGGCCGACAGACGCGGCTTGCCGTGATACAATCGGTGCGTCGCTGTTGGCGAGCATTGCCACTGAGGGCGACGGCGATCGGGGCTCGCAGGCGGCTTTGCGACGCGACGGCCCGCCTCGCTCCGGTCGCCACTATTACCACGAAATTCGAGCCGCCGAAGACGCGGACAGGCCGCAGGATTTGCAAGGTCGATGGCTGATTCTGCCGTCGTCGGTGCCTCTTGCTTTCTCGCGGCCTTGTGCTCGCGACGGTCTCGCCGCTCGCAAGGGCGTCGGGGACAAGATCGTGACGATCATCCTCACCTGGCCACGGCGAGGGTCTCGCTTGCGTTCGCGACCGCACGGCGCCAACCTCGCGCCGCGCCCGAAGCCGAGTGGATTTACGTGATGCTTTACGCCGTGTCCGCCAAGCTCATTCCCGATCGCGCGCTCGAATTCCATGCGCGCCTGACCGACGGCAGCATCGCCTCGCAGCATCCCGACGGCGCCGAGATCGTCGCCGCCATGAGGCGTGCACGCGCCGCCCCGGACAGCAGGGTGCGCTGGACCGAGACCTGCTATTGCCCCACGCCCCTCCAGCACGAACGCGCCACCGTGCTTGACCGCTATTTCACTGGGATTGAGACAAAGGTCATCGACAAGCCTGAGACCTTCGACGGCGTGCCGCTGATGGACCAGCTTGCCGCGCGCTAGATCACTGGCGCGAGGGCGGCGGAGGATCTTGTCGAAGGGGCATCCGACAAAACAAGACACGCGGATAAGGGAGTAAACCCTCCCTATGGGTTGAAGGCGAGGCAACGCCGATGCGCAGTGTCTCGAAAGCTTTCTTCGCGCTGTGCCTCTTTTGGAACGTCAGCGCTGTCGCACGACAACCATACCTGCCTGATCCGGAGCTTACACCGGGCGACGTGTTCGATGTGACCCTCGCAGATATTTGCACGCCCGGATACTCAAAGACCGTTCGGGCCGTGCCGAAGTATCTTCGCGATCAGGTCTTCCGCAATTATGGCGTAGACCCGCACCACCGGGGCCATTATCAGCTTGATCACCTGATCCCGCTCGCCATTGGCGGGTCGAATTCCGTTAAGAATCTCTGGCCGCAGCCGCACGACGCATGGCCGTGGGGGTCTCGCGCCAAGGACAGGCTCGAAGGCCGCGTTCACCGGCTTGTCTGCGCAGGCAAGCTGGACCTCGCAACCGCGCAGCAAGAGATCGCGGCTGACTGGACGGAAGCCTACCGCAAACACGTTGGCGCCCCGCCGGTCGCGAAGCATCGCTCCCATCCGACCGCTGTAGAGCACGAAGTGTGGGTCAACACCAACTCGGGTAAATTCTGGCGTCACGGAGCGCGGTACTTCGGCAAGACCAAGCACGGCGAGTTCATGACCGAAGCCGAAGCCCTCCATCGAGGGTACAAGCCAGCGGGAGGTACGGGCTGGTGAGGAATCAAAAGCTGACCAATGTTATTGAGGGCCGTATAGTTCGATCAGCGACTGTCGAGCCTGAAAGGCTGGTCGTCGTGTTCGATGATCATTCGACAATGACGGTAAAAACAGTCCCCGGTCTCGCTGCGGCCATATCGACAGGAGCCAAGATCAAGGCGGTTTTGGAGGATGCCGCCGAATGCACCCTGCAATTCGAGGATGGCTCTGCGGTTACAGTGACACTTGCCAATCCGGGTGCATCGGTCGCCGTGCGCGCACGCAGTGGAGCAGTGGAGTATTTGGGCTAAAGCCTACCCGGCTCAGCAGAAACATAGCCGGGGTGGAGGCGTCTTATGATTCAAGGATACGCTGATCATGCCGCAAACGAGCGAACCTTCCTCGCATGGGTCCGCACCGGAGTCGCGGTCATCGCCTTCGGCTTCGTCATCGAGAAGTTCAATCTCTTTCTCTTATCCCTATTGAACACCGTGTCGCTCGACCCGACGCGTCGATCGCAGCTTGAAAGATTGGCCGGACCGTCCGCCCGCTACGAGGGCCTTGGCCTGATTCTTGTTGGAATAGCGCTGCTGATCGTTGCGGCTGTGCGCTTTGTCCGCACCGAACGGCTCCTCGCCGACCCGCAAATCCATGCCATCGCCGGTGTGAGGGCTGAAGTGATTCTGTCGGCCATTCTAGCGCTGATCGTCGCCGTTCTCAGCGCGTTGCTTGCGCTAGCGGGATAAGGCAGGTTCTTTCAAATGACGGCGCCGTCCCGCAGCGCAGGGCGGCCGTCTCAGCGGGCCAAACCGCAGTTGCCGGAAGACGAGGAACCCGATTTCATCAGGACGTGACTGCCATGCCCCGCGACGGCTCGCTGGCTCTGTCAGACGTTCGCGGGCTCGGAATCTTCTGCGAGTCGTGCAGGCGGCGCGGCCGGTATCGCGTGACTGCAACCTGCTTGTGACGCTGGCCTAGGTCCTGTTGACGAAGTGCCTCACCCATAGGCGGATGGAGGCGAGGAGCACGAAGCCGAGGTAGCTGTCTGCGGTCTTGTCGTAGCGAGTGGCCAGCCTGCGGCTGTGCTTGAGCTTTGAGAAGCAGCGCTCGACCAGATTGCGCAAGGCGTAGAGATGGCCGTCGATGGGGCGTTGGGCCTTTCGGTTGCGCTTGGGCGGGATGACGGCGGCGACGTCCCTGGCCTGGAGATCGGCGAGGATGGCGTCGGTGTCATAGCCCTTGTCGGCGAGCATGATCCTCGGCTCTGGCCCTGGCTCGGCCATGACTGGACCATAGCCCCTGACGTCGGAGACCTCGCCGCCGGTCAGGACCACCGCCACCGGCAGGCCCAGGCCGTTGGCCCTCAGATGGATCTTGGTCGAGAAGCCACCTCGCGAGCGGCCAAGACCTTCGCTCGGAGCCTCCGCTTTTTTTGGGCGCCGGCGGCATGCTGGTGGGCGCGCACGATGGTCGAGTCGATCATCTGGAGGCTGTCTTGGCCCGTGTCGCTGTCGTTGAGGGCGGCCAGCATCACGTCCCACACGCCGGCCAGTGTCCAGCGCCGGAACTGACGGTAGACCGAGCTCCACTTGCCGAAGTGGTCGTGCAGGTCGCGCCAGGCGGACCCCGTCCGCGCGATCCAGAACACCCCGTCCAGCACCAGGCGATGGTCCCTCGGCCGGCGACCGCGCCGCGGGCCCGTCTCGATCACGAACGGCGCGAAGAACGCCCACTCCTCATCCGACATCAAGCTACGAACCACGGCCGCTCTCCTCAAAGAGCAGCCTTGAATCAGCGATCAGGTGATTTGGGAATCCACTTCGTCAACAGGACCTAGCCCACGCGCTAAGCTTAAGCTCACTATGCTACGTATTTGGCGGCGCGGCCAACGAAGTCGCCTTGAGGGAGGTCTCCATGACAGAAACGGCGCGCGATCTTGTCATCGTAATGACCAGGGGAACAGACCACGAGCTGTCCTCTGTCGCATTCACCATCGCAAATGGCGGACTTACTGCTGGCCTAAAGGTCTATGCGTTCCTCACCAGCGCTGCGGTAGATATCGTTCGCAAGCGGGCGATTGACCTAACTCACGTTCCGCCGCTCGATCCGCTGGGCGCTCTCGTCGCAGACTTTCTGAAGCGTGGTGGCGTGATTTGGGCCTGCCCGCCGTGTGTCAAGGCTCGCGGCTACAATGAAGACGATTTCATCGAGGGCGTCGCAATACAAGGCGCAAGCGCAATGCACGCGCTGATCCAGAAGGGAGCAGCGACGCTATCTTTCTAGGTCTCGCTGTTCCGCTCGCCTTCGGATGCCCGCAACTGCCGCGCCGCGCAGGCAACGAAATCATCGCCGATTTCCGCTACGCAGGCAGTAGCTACCGGAGCGCGTCCACCCGTTCGAGCATGTCGCGTTCGGTGGCAGCGGGATCGCGTCTTGTGCTCCCTCACGGGGACGCAGAACGAGCCTGACGACGAGTAGTCATGCGGGCACGAGCCTGCCCGGTCCGATTATCGGGCGAGGCGGACATCCGACCTTGGCAATTGCTGCTGGCGCGGACATTTCGCGCTCGAAATCGCTCGGTATCGACGGCCAACGTTTTTGAACCAGCTTCGTGCTTTGCACGTCCAAGCTAGGTGTTTCGTCCCGCATTTTGATGGGGCGTTCTTGTCGTGCGATTCGAAGGATGCGCTATGGGACAGATTCTACACGGGAGCGCCACAACGACAGAGGCAGTCCGTCGAGCGATACAACATAGTCAAGAGAGCCTGAGGGGGCTCGCGAAGCGCTACGGCGTCAACCCGAAGACGATCGCCAAGTGGAAAGCGCGGACCTCCGTCTCCGATCTGCCGACAGGACCCAAGGAGCCCAGATCGACGGTCTTGTCAGCCGAAGAAGAGGCCGTCGTCGTTGCTTTCCGAAGGCATACTTTGCTGCCGCTCGACGACTGCCTTTATGCCCTGCAGCCCACCATCGCGCATCTGACGCGCTCGTCCCTTCACCGGTGTCTGCAACGCAACGGGATCTCCCGTCTCCCGCAGGTCGAAGGAGAAGCCTCCGCCAAACGCAAATTCAAGGCCTATCCAATCGGCTATTTTCATATCGACATCGCCGAGGTTCGAACCGCTCAAGGCAAGCTCTACCTCATCGTCGCCATCGACCGAACGTCGAAGTTCGCCTTTGTCGAGATGCACGAGAAGGTGGCGCGCCGCACCGCGGGGGACTTTCTGCGCCGCCTGATCGCCGCCGTCCCTTACAAGGTCCACACCGTCCTCACCGACAACGGAACCCACTTCACCACGCCAGGCAACACAAGCTCGGCTGCGCCGGACATCAAGGCCGCCCTGGAGGCTGGAGAACTCGTTTGGGCGCATGCCTTCGAATACGCCTGCGCCCAGAATGACATCGATCATCGGCTGACAAAGCCCAAGCATCCATGGACCACTGATGTGATCGACAAGTGCTTTCTTACCGGATCCGGGCTATTTTCCTCTCGCGCACGGGTGATCGCGAGGCGAAGAGCAGGGCGTGAGGCGAAAGCTCTGCCGCGCAGCCTTCATTGCCGCCCCTCATTTGCGGCGCCCGTGCGCGCCCGCTTGGGGCCTCGCGGATTCCAGCCGGCGACGAAGCGGGCGTAGGCGGTCTCGGCTTGTTCGACCCACCTCCGCTCCTGATTGCGGTGGCTCTTGATGTTGTAGACATAGGCGGCGCCTTTTTGGCCGCGCTCCGCTTTGTATCCCGCCTTCAGCTCCAGGTCGCGCAGCTTCTTCGCGTGCAACGCCGGCCGGGCCCACGCATAGCTTTCGCCTTTGCGCAGCAAATGCCAGATGATGACCGCGAGCTTGCGGGCCGTCGCGACAGCGGCGACATGCTGACCGCGGCGGGAGCGGACCCGAAGGAAGAACGCTCGCAGTGGACCCGGCGCTCGCGCCGCGGCCCAGGCCGCCTCGACGAGCATGCCGCGCGCATGCCCGCGGCCCTGCTTGGTGATCCGGCCGTGATAAGCCGGTCCAGGACCTGACTGCCGCACACTCGGGTTGAGGCCGAGGTAGCTCACCAGCTTCTGCGACTGCTCGAAGCGTCCCACCTCGCCGATCGCCGCCACGATGGCAAGCGCCACGATCATGTCGACGCCGGGGATCGTCATCAGGCGCTTGACGCCCTCGTCCGCCAACGCCGAACGCGCAAGGTCGCGCTCGATGACCTTGAGGTCCTCGCCGAGCCGGTCGAACTCGCGCAGGTGACGTTCGACGGCAAGCCGCTCGTCCTCCGGCAAGACCTGGTGAAAAAGCCATGCCCGTCCGCTCGCCCCGCAGAGATCGGCGTGTGGGCAGGACGGGATCAGGTGACTATGCAGGATCGACTGGATGATATTCTTCAAGCGCGAGCGCTGCCGGACGATCTGATTGCGCCGCGTCACCTGCCGGCGAAGCGCCTGCGTCGGCTCATCCGGAATCCAGACTTCTGGCAGAAAGCCGCTCGCATAAAGTTGAGCGAGGACGCTAGCGTCGATCGTATCGGTCTTGATCTTCGCGTGAGCGATGATGCGCACCTGCTTTGGATTTGCGATCACAACCCGCTTGACATGCGGCGCGATCACCGCCGCGACCGAGGATGCGTTGCCGGTGGCCTCGACGACGACCACGTCCTCCTTCGAGAGCTTCTTCGCGAAACCCTCGAGAAGATGGCGGCGCATGTCGACGCGCCCCAGCCGTTTGAGCTTGCCGTCGTCCCAGGCGACCGCCTCGGCGAAGGCGCGGTGGATATCCAGCCCAATGATGCGCATGCCTGCTCCCTCCGTCTCGGGTTCCTTCAAAGGGAGCTGGCGGGCGACACGACATCTACTGATCCGCGCTCGCGGCGCATCCGGGAAAGTCGCAAGGGGCGGCCATGTAACGAGCTCGGGCTCTCGGCCCACGGTTTATGGACGGCCTGCCCGCACTTTCGTGCTCCCGGCGCCCCGTGTCCCGGATGGGCTCACCATATCGCCGGTTCCCTTCCGGGAACAGCCGGACAACGGGGCGCCGCCGATCTCATACCGGATAATGGGCAAGTCGAGAGAATGAACCGCACCATCAAGGATGCGACCGTCAAACGCTACTTCTACGAGACCCACGACCAGCTGCGAACGCACCTGCGCGACTTCGTCGACGCCTACAACTTCGCCAGACGCCTCAAAACCCTCAGAGGCCTGACCCCATACGAGTTCATCTGCAAAGTCTGGACTTCGGAGCCGAGCAGATTCAAAACTAGCCCGCTCCAGCAAATACCGGGACTAAACAGCTAGGCAGCAACATCAATTCGACGGCCGGGAAGCATTGCACGAAGCGCGGCATTGAACGCGTCAGCTAACAGCCGACGCCGTGCTTCCCAGAACTCTTCGCAACGGCTTATTCTCCAAAGCTCCCGGTCTTCCGGAATACACTGACTCTCTCGAACCTGCTGGCTTATTTCTGCAAGGTAAACATCCGGCGATGCCGCTCCGACCGAAATGTTCACGGGGCTGGTTATGAACGCAATGTTGGCAATCGTGTCCGCCCTGTGCCGATTGCGTTCCGGAAATTGCGCGCGAGGAAGCAGATGATGCCTATCTACGTTCGCTTGGAGAAGAATCTGCGAACCTGAAAATAAATCTCTAAGCCCCATCTGACGACAAGCAAGGTACGATGCGAATAGCGCTCCTTTATCATTCAACGAACCCCCAAAGTCATTTGGACTCGCTGCAAATCCGCCCGCGTCCCTTCGCACATTGCTCAAGAGCCTTCCAATCGGATTGTCAGAGCGGCAAGCACGCAAGTCCTCGTCGAGAGCTGTTTCCGTGGATTTGCTGTATCGATGGAGCAGCGCCGCCATCGCGAGCCAACCGGCTATCCCTCTCGGATCAAGCTGCCGCGGTGAAATGGATTCGCAGAGGGCAATCACAGGCACCAGCAGCGCTCCACTCCAAAGAATATCCATGTTTACAAGCCCAAATTCATTTCTTACGAGAGCTATCGCTTCTCTGGTTGCTCTTTTCGTTTTTGACCAGACATTCCGCACCTCACTATTTGTAAGTTTATGCAATGGAGTACGAGTCCTCCCATCCGGAATAGCAATAAAGGCGCACGCTCTAAAAAGATGCATCACGTTCAACCTAGAAAATCCCTGCGTACGCAACCACTCCATAAACGGGATAACTTCGTCCGCGATGAACCCGGTGTGCTTAGCTGCCACACGCGCGCTTTCAATATCTGCAGTTTTCAGCTTCACTCCCAACGTATTGATCCTAATGAACGCATCGACTGCGGCGTCAAACGAATAATCAAGCATGCGTACAGCAGGTACCTCATATTCCAATATGGAGCGCACACGATCGAACTTTGCTTCAAGCAATTCCCCCCTGTTGTTTTCGGGGAGACCGCGGCGAAGTTGTCTATATGACTCGTCATCCAATAGTTCACTAACTCTTACCCAATTTGGATCACGCTTAGTTGCCGCGTTTGCAAGTTTAAACTCTTCTTCGCGTGGGTTATACACGACGTCAATACCTTCATCCCCGCTGAGAACCCTTGAGAGAGTAATTACGCGCTGCTGGCCATCAATTAGCCATGACAACAAGCCAGCTCGGGACGGACGAGGGTCTCGTCGCCTAGACCGTGTTTGGAAATCGCTGGTCCACAAAAGGAGCATCGATATCGGAAAGCGGTGATATAAAGAATCGACCAATTTCGGTGCCCGACTTGGTTTCCATACGTATTCGCGTTGAAATTCAGGGATAACTAATTTGCCGCTTCGGTAATCATCCACGAGGTCGCGAACTTTTACATTACGATTTTCCAGGCGGGCACCTAGTTGGCGTTTTTTTAATCGAGCCTCGGCGACCATGTTCCTTCCTCCCCTAAACCTCACCGACGCGCAATTTCGCGATCCGCGATTGCGAAATCGGTCGGATAATTATCACCCCTCTCTGCCTGTAAGCCTCGGGTCCCTTGCTATCGTTTCCCTGGAACGAGATGCTCACCCGGAGGCGGAGCCGTCTGCGTTGGGGACGGTACAAGCAGTGTCACGCAGATAAAACCATCTTGACGAGACGGTGCAAGAAGCCCCCGTCATCGAGTGGGATGAAGACGCGCGATATCGTCGAGCCGTATTTCCTCGTTTTCCTGCGAAGCTCAACCTATCTTCGGCCGTGACTCAACACGTCGCGACGGCTCGATGATCCGCTGGGACGTTTGCGGGCCGACGCTCACCCTCGTGCACAAGGCGTGCGGCAGGCGCGGGCGCTATAACGTCGAGAAGCTGATGGCGGAGCATGGCGACGCGAAGCTGACCGACCTTCTGGTGACGCTCGCCGATTGCCAAAAGACGCGCTCGGTCAACGCCGCACCCACGCGCAGGTAATGAATCAGCGGGTACTACCGCTGCGCAAACAGTGGCTGCCGCTACGCGTCCATCCGTGTGGACAGGTCCCGTTCGGCGGCAGCGGGATCGCGTCTTGCGCGCCCTCACGCGGCACGCAGAACGAGCCCGAGGACGTATTAGCCATGCGGACAGGACCCGCCCGGTCCGATCGGCTTGGGCTGCGGCAAGGGCTGCGCCAGCGCGAGTGACGGGAGCTGCGCGATGATGATAGCGAGCCTCATCATTCGGGTTCCCGCCTTGACGCCCGCGCTAGCCCGGCGCGGCTACTCCAAGCTCGGCGGCGTGGTCAAGGGCCGCCGGAGTCGCGGAACCCCTCATCTCGGTGCGTCGTGGCGAACGACCGGAATTCCCGGTTCGGGGATCAAGTGTTAAAATTTTCGTCACTAGTCATGGCTGAGCAGTCAATCATCGTTTGGGACTTGGAGACTGTCCCCGACCTCGCCGGGGCAGCGCGGATGTTGGATCTGAAAGATGCATCCGAGGCGGACGTGCGCGAAGTCCTTGGTTCGGGCTTCCCCAAGCACCCTCTGCACAAAATCGTTTGTATCGGCGCGCTAACTGCCAGCCGCCAAGCTGAGGGGTGGCGCATTGACGCGCTCGGCGCGCCTCACATCGGCGAGCGCACTGAGGCGGAATTGATCAGCGCATTTGTAGAACGAGTCGGACAGTTGCGGCCCCAACTGATTACGTTCAACGGACACCGCTTTGATCTGCCCGTTCTCAGATATCGGGCGATGGTGTATCGGATTTCGGCGGCGGGCCTACGGGTCCGACCGTACTTTCATCGCTTCAGCGATGATGCGCTCGACCTCTGCGACGCGCTGGGCTCGTTTTCGCCTGGGGCGAGGGTGAAGCTGGACGAGATCAGCAAGATACTTGGCCTGACGGGCAAGCCTGAAGGGCTTGACGGCAGCCGAGTGGAGGAGATGGTCCTCGCGGGCCAGATCGAGGAGGTCGCGCGATATTGTGAGAGCGACGTCCTGAACACTTACCGCGTTTGGCTCGTCTACGAGTTGTTCCGCGGCTCAATAGCCGTCAAAGAGCTAAATTGGAGCGAGGCACAAATTCGCGATTTTGTTGCAAACCGCAAATCGTCTAATCCTCACCTACGGGCCGTGGTTGAAAATTCTCACGGGGCTACCGAGCTGTAGCGCAAGGACGATGTTCCTTGTTTCACCCAGGTCCAGCTAACGCGGATTTGCGACAGGTCGTATAGACCGTCGATAACGGGGACCGTGCTTGTCTGGGGTTTCGCCCGTAGTTCGAATTCCTCAACCGATGCTCCAAATGCAGCTCGCTTCAAACAACTCCAACACAGCGATCCAAGGGGCATCCGGTTCCTCGAGGTCCTTCCACTCGGCCTCCGTAACTGGGTTTCTTGGAGCTGATGCGAAGGCGATCGTCGGCCAGCTCTCAAGCAGACACGTTGCCTTTCACGCGGCAGCCGAAGCGGAGCAGATCCGAGCCTGGGAGCGTGAGATCGAACTCCTTCGAGACGCATTCGGCGAAGTCGACGTCGCAGCTAACGATTGGTCAATCCTCCTCGAAGTCCCATTGCTGCGGTTGGGAAAGCGGCTGGACGCTGTGCTGCTCGCACCGGGCGTCGTCGCTATCATCGAATTTAAGATTGGCGCGACGCGGTATGACTCTGCCGACAAGGCTCAAACCGAGGCTTATGCGCGTTCGCTCCGCGACTTTCACGAGGCGTCACAACGGCGATTGGTCGTTCCAATTTTGTGCGCTGAAAACGCTCCAAACTGTCCGACAGAGATAGCCGTAGCTGACGGAGTCGCCGAACTCGTCCTCACAAACGGCAGGTCACTAGGTCGCGCGCTCGTTGCTCTCACGAAGCATCTCGACCCCCGCGCCGATGTGCTTGATCCGATCGGCTTCGACCTCTCGCCATACCGTCCAACGCCAACCATCATTGAAGCCGCTAAGGCGCTATATGCCGGTCATGAGATCGCAGACATCGGGCGAGGTGATGCCGGTGACGCCGAGCTGCAAGCCGCGGCAAGCGCTCTGCAAGCGATCGCGGCTCGGGCGGAAGCGGATCGCGTGCACACCGTCTGTTTCGTGACCGGCGCTCCTGGAGCGGGAAAGACGCTGCTCGGTTTGGACCTGGCTCTGAAAAGCCGCTCGGGGACTCGCCCCGCCGCTCTGCTGTCAGGGAATCGCCCCCTCGTCCATGTGCTGACCGAGGCGTTAGCGACTGACAGCGCCGCTCGCACAGGGGTTTCGAAAGCGGTAGCCAAGTATCAAGCCGACGCGGCGATTCAAAATCTGCTCGGCTATCTAAAAGAGCATACTGATGGAGCAGAGCCACCGGAAAACGTCATTATATTCGACGAGGCGCAACGGGCTTGGGATGCGGAAGTCGGTCAGAAGTTGATGGGGCGGCCGAATTCAGAACCGGAGCTTTTTCTCAAGATCCTTGGGCGGTTGCAGTGGAGCTGCTTGGCTTGTCTGGTTGGATATGGGCAGGAAATCAATCGCGGAGAAGGCGGATTGCGCCTCTGGGGTGAAGCCCTTCTACGAGAAGCGCCGAACGGCAAACGGTGGCGGGTTTTCGCGGCGTCGCCAGCGATAGAAGGCGGCCCGGATGTGACCGGAGACGGGTTGATTAGCGGCCTTGGCGGAACTGGTTTGGAGATTGTCCGCGAGCCGAAGCTCCATCTAGCGAATTCGATGCGCGCCTATCGGAACCCACTGCACGGAAAATGGGTGGAGGCCGTGCTGACCGGTGACATTGATGCGGCGCAGCGAACAGCCAGCGAGCTCGTCGATCCTCCGGCGCTGGTTACCCGAGACCTTGATGCCACCAAGGGCTGGCTTCGGCAACGTCGGCGCGGGGGTTATTCGGTCGGTTTGCTGACGAGCTCCGGAGCAGTTCGCCTTGTTGGCGATGGAATCCCACCGGCTCCGCGGTCGAACGAACTCGCGGTGATCGGGCACTGGTTCCTGAAGCCATTCATAGATTTTCGGAGCGCTGGGGCGCTCGAGACCCCTATGAGCGAGTATGGTTGCCAGGGACTAGAACTCGACTTCGTCGGGCTTTGCTGGGGCGGCGATCTGATTCGGCGTGATGATGGTTGGTTGCCCCGACAGATGTCGGCCCCAAGGTGGCAGGTTCTCCGAGACGGGGAGAAGCAGCGGTTTCGGCTGAACGGGTATCGCGTGCTTTTAACCCGCAGCCGCGTCGGAACCGTGATCTTCGTTCCGAGGGGCAGCGAAGATGACCCAACGCGGTTGCCGCGTGAGTTGGACGAAATCGCAAACGCGCTTTTAGCCTTCGGGTGCGGAAATTTGGCGTGAGAAGCGCAATATGCCGACCCTTGCCTTCACTCGCCTCCGCGACTTCATCTCCACCGCGATGCAGATTGTCAATCGGCTCACAAAATTGGGTCTGACGCGTATTTGGTGAAGGCTCTGGTTATCCGAGTCCGACCACGCGGGCCTCAAGGAGATCGAGTTTTCCACGGCCATACATCTGGCGCTTAACGAGCTTGAGCTTGCAGATTTGCCCCTCGGTCTGCCCATTGGACCACGGCAAGGCGATGGCGGCGGCTACAGCTGCCTTGTCCTTCGACACGCCGTTCGCGAAGGATGCGATTAGACTAACCCGAGCTTTGCCGATCCAGGCGTCAAGCTCATCGAGAGCGTTGCGACGGATGATGCCCTGGAACTCCAGGATGATGTCCCGCGCCTCCACAAGAACGGCGACGCCGCTCTCGACCGCCGCCACTGTGAGCGTTTCCGTCTTGGACAGCCGCTCCCGGCCGATCGTCAGGAGGCGGGCGACGGTGCGAGCGGACGGGGCACGGGCCAGCGCGGCCGGGTCCGCCTTCTCGGCTCGCTTGCGCCGAGCGCTCCATTCGCTCACGACGCCGAGGCAGCCTCGGAAGCCGCGCTCCTTCAACGCCCGCCATAGAGCCGCGCCATTTCGACAGCCGGCCTCCCATTGCTCGTCGAGCCAAGGAAGGTAGGGCTCCAACGAGCCCTTCCGGACACGGAACACATCCGATCGCTGTCCACGAAGAATCTTGCGGACCAGCCCACGGCTATATCCGGTCCGGCGAACGATCTCCTTGATCGCGACCCCGCGTCCAGACAGCGCGAGAATGGCGGCGTTCGTCTCCTCGCGACGCAGATAGCCAGCGTATTGCAGCTTCTCCGCAAAGGTCAGAAGCGCGGGGTCGATCACCTTGGCGCCGATCGCCGCCCGTATCTGACGCATGGAGTTGCGGACCGCATCGAGAAAGGCGCTGCTTGCGTTCTCCATCAGATGCCAGCGATCGGCGACCTGGATCGCGTGCGGAAGCGCCCGCTGCGCCGCGACTGCGTAGCCGCCGCCGCGATCCCGGGCGACGACGCAGATCTGCGCCTGGAGCGCTAGCCAGGCTTGGGCCGTCGCCGGCTCCCGATCCGGCAGCAAAGCGATCGCCCTATGTCGTTCGAGGTCGCAGATCAGCGTGCCGTAGCGATGATTGCGCCGCCAGGCCCAGTCGTCGATCCCGATGATCGCGGGCGGAGGAACGGCGCGCGGTCCACGCCGACGCACCATGCGCAGCAGGGTGTCGTTGCTCACCTCAACGTTGAGCCGGCGGGAGAGAGAAGCAGCCGGCCTGCCTCCGAGCGCGATGGCAAGGCAGTGCACGACGTCGTCGAGGCGGCTTGTTCGCCTTGCTCTTGGTTCGACCGCCTCGAACCGCTCGGTGAAGATCCGTCGGGCACAAGCCTTGGCGTCGCAGAAGAAGCGGCGCGCTCGCAATATGAGCGCGATTGGAACGCCCGCAGCTGGAAGATCCGAGAGCTGCCTCAGATAGTTGCTGTGGACACGCTTCGAAGCTCCTCCGCACGTCGGACAGCGGCAAAGGACCATTGTCGCTCTCATCGTGACGATCAGGCGGTTGCCGTCCCTTGCCGCGCTCTCAACGACAAACCCACGCGGAACGAGATCCGAAACATCGAATTCTTGCATTGCTCTGGTCCCCAGCCGAATCAGAGCCAAATCGGCGTCCACATTTCATCAATTATGAGTCAGAGCCAAAATTGCACGCCGAAACACAGCAGATGTCGCACGTCTATCAGCCAGTCATGTTGCGGACGCTGATCGATAGAGGCGGAAACGCGACGGTCTCGCAAGTGGCGCAAGCGCTCTTGGCGGAGGATCAGGCTCAACTCGACTACTACCGCGAGATCACGAAGCGCATGCCTGGCGCAGTGCTGCGGCGCCGAGGCGTCATCGACTATCAGAACGGCGTGTATTCGATTCCTGGCTTCGACGAGATGACAGCGGCCGAGCGCCACGAAATCATCGCTCTGTGCCACGCGAAGGTCGATGCATTTCTCGAAAAGCGAGCGGACCCATGGTCGCACCGGCGCAAATCTGCTGGCTACGTCTCAGGCACCCTGCGCTATGAGGTTTTGAAGCGCGCCATGTTTTGATGCGAGCTGTGCGGCGCGAGCGCCGAAGATCGCGCTCTTGAGGTCGATCATATCATTCCACGCAGTGCGGGCGGTTCGGACGATCTGAGCAACTTCCAAGCGCTCTGCTATGCGTGCAACGCGATGAAGCGCGACCGCGATACGACCGATTTTCGCGGTATGGCTTCTCGTTATCGCGAACGGGCGGACGGCTGCATCTTCTGCAACATCGATGCGACGCGGATCGTCGCCGAAAACGAATTGACGGTGGCGACTAGGGACGCGCACCCGGTGACCGAGGGACACACCTTGCTCATACCGAGGCGGCACGTCGTCGGCGCGAATGATCTCTTTCAGCCCGAGTTGAATGCGATGTGGGCCCTTAGTGCGAAAGTCCGGACAGCACTGTCGGCGTCGGACCCGACGATTGCCGCATTCAATTTCGGAGCGAATGATGGGTTAGCCGCAGGTCAGACTGTCATGCATGCGCATTTCCACATCATCCCGAGACGATCGGGTGACACCGAAAACCCTCATGGTGGAGTGCGCGGAGTCATACCGGGACGGCAAAGTTACTGAGCGCTCTCCACATTGGGCCGCCCCAAGGCGCGCTCGGGCAGCATACGCGACTGATGCAAGGCGCGATCCGAAGGGCTCTAGGCATTGTTAGACAACCTCAAGAACGGACGGGCCCGGCAAGGGCAGTCTTCGACCAGCTTTAGTGTTCCTCGAAATCGTAAACCCTTCTCAGCCCCGAACGCCGAGCGGATGTTACCACCGGCGTTGGCGGACTATCCGAAACCGGAGACTCCCTTATCACGGGTTTGTCCGCACGTAGAGGCAGAGATCATGAGCCGCGCTCGTGCTCTCACCCCAGTAGGTTGAACGGCAAAATTTGCGGCCGAGGCGTGGCGTCGCGCCTTATGGTGAGCTGTGCAGTACAGACGTACGCAGATGCCATTGAAAAGCAAGATTTTGGCTCGTATGGGCAAGCGGCCCTGCGAGCCCACCTTAAATGGAGCGTCGGTCCACTCGGGCAGCGGCCGCGATGATGCCGGAGGATTCTAACGCGCGCCTACTGACGAGCGAGCCAATGTATGTCTCTCGGCTGATCTCCCTTGTGGGAAACAAGCGCTTGCCAACGCCGTGTCGACGGATCCAGGCGAGCGTAGATGCGTCCGGCGTCGTCGTGCCCGGAGCTTACATGTCGTTCCCACCATCCGGTGGCGCCTTGAACTTTTTTCCAAGCCGGCGGCATACGGTCCTGCCCAAAATTCAACTCCGCCAAAGCGCGATAGAGGGGGCCGCGATCGGACAACTCCGAGGACGCAAACACAAGCGAGTCTCGGATAAATTCAATACGAGAAAGCAAGGAGGTCACAACGGTCTGGACTTCGTCCTTCAGCTTTGTCGCGGATGGAGCAGCCGTTCGAGGCTGGTGGGCGGCGGCGTCCAGCATATCCGCCACCTTCTTCTCGGCCTCCGCCCGCTGACCGCGCTCGGCTTCGAGTTTAGCTTGCTCGGTTTCAAGTTCAGCTCGAAGCACATTCACCTGGTCGGTGAAACTGCCCTCGCGAGAGGCGAGTCGCTCGACCGCGGCGACAAGTCGTTCATGAAGCTCGTCTTGATGCCGCTTCGCGGCGGAGATAGTCGCAGAAAGAAGGGATATTCGAAGATCCTTGGGATCAGTGGCTTGGGCGCCGGCGCCAGGTGCAAACTCGGGTCCGAGAACCCGAGCGAGCCAGTCCTCGATATTGGGGACGTCAGGACGCTCGAACTTGACGAACCAATCTCCGGGCAGGCCTTGGACAGGATCGCCGAGATATCGGCCCACTCGCGCGACGAGAACCCCTTCTTGACGAATGATCGCGGCCGCGCTCTCCGCGTCGAGAACCGAACCTTCGATTATAAGATAGGGATCCGGCCCGTTTGTTGTCGTCCATCGGCAATGAACTTTCGGGGTCGGATCTCGACATTCGCCAGGCAGAAAAGCCTCCCCCGACGGTTCGATCCGTTGGCCGGGGTGGACCGGGTAGGCAAGTCCTCTCCAGATCGCAGCTTGCCTTCCATCGCGGAGGAAAACGATTCGGCAGTCCGCCTCGTCAATCAGCTTTCCGTTGTCGAAGATTGCAACAACCATGGAATCCTGTGTAACTGGTCATCTTAGGTTTTGAGGCTAAACTTTAGAGAAGCTGCCGACAAACAGGCAATCGAGTACACCCAATACCAGGCGGAGAAACAAAAGGCTGAGGACGCTATACATCAAGCTGACGAAGCCTCGCGAAAGGCAGAGGACCTGAAAAAGCTACTTCAGGAAGCCACCGCCATGCTGGAGCGAGAGGCCGAGGAACGGCAGATTGCCCGAAGGCATCTGATTGAGACACTCGCGAGAGACCTTAGCGATCGCAATATCGAGGTCGTAGCTGACCCGAACGCTGGACTGCTTCACGTGAGCGGGGATCTTCTTTTCGATTCCGGGAGCTACATTCTCAAGGAGGAAGCGCGTCAGACGGTAAAGGTCCTAGCTGATGTCCTGGGCAAAGTGTTGCCGTGTTATGCCGAAGGCGGGGTGAGAACGGGTTGCCCACAAGATTCGGAGCCGATTCTGGAGGCGCTGCTTGTGGAAGGACATACCGATCACCAGCCCTATCGGGATGCGCAAGGAAAGTCATTCGGTAATGACCGACTGTCTACAGAGCGCGCGCTCACGGTTTTTGAGGAGCTCTGGCAAAGCCGAACCGGACTAGACGGCCTGCGCAATACTGACCAACTCGCCCTTCTTGGGTTCTCAGGCTATGGAGATCGCCGCCCATTGCCAGATGCTCAAGGGTTGACGGAAACCGACTACAAACGCAACCGGAGGATAGATCTCCGCTTTGTGCTGACGCCGAAGACCTCGAGCGAATTCGAGGAACTGAGGAAGCGCATCGATACGCGCCTCAGAACTCAATGACGGAATCCGCCGAGTTTCATACACGGGAGATAATCTCTTATTTGCGGAAGGCCGTCGTCGGTCTGCCGACAAGTAAACGGCTACCTGATGTTCCTGCAAGTCAACGCGCGCTGAAAGGGTTGAGCGCAATCGATGCTGCGCCGGCGGAGCCGGAGCGCGATGCGCTCGATCGAGTGCGCGAGCGCCTTAAGCAAGCCGCGCGAGCAGATCGGCTTAACGCCGTAAGCCCGCGCGATATCCGCGACGGCGTCTGGCTCCTCTGGTCGGAGAACGAACCGTTGTTCACGCTGCCCGGTTTGTTTGACATCACTCTCCGTGAGGCTCGTCGGCGCTCCTCAGTGCGCCGCAATCTGGTTGAGGCGTGGATCCGGAGTTTCAATCCTCGAACGATCGGAATTGAGGAGGCCGGGCGAGCCTTGCGGCAGCTCGTCTATGACCAGCAGGATGTGAGAATTGCGGGTTGGAGAGCGATCGATCAGCGTTTCGGCTTTTTCGATGCTCGAACCGGGCCGGCATCGCTCGCGAACGAAATTTTAAATGGCACCGAACCCGTCGATTCAATCCTGGACAAGAGCCAATTCCTCGATCCGCTCCGATCCGTGTCGGGCTACATGGCCGCCATGCAGAGCGAACTGACCAAGTCCGTTCCAAAGGCTCTTCGTCGGAACAACGGAGACCAATTCCTGGAGCGTTTTTTGGCTCTCGTTGCGCCCGGAAGCCGATGGCGGTTTCAGGAGGAGAGGGGAGCGGTCGCTCGGGCCTTGCTCTCCCCTTGGCTGACGGGCGGGACCGCTCCATCCGAGACCGTCCGGGACCAAGTCCGCGCGTTCCTTTTGACTCAGTTTGGCGACCCGCGGATCCGAAAGGGGGACTGGGCGAAGGTCGGGCCGGAGTGTGTTCAGCTCATGCTGCGGTGGCTGGCGCGGGTCTCGCTCAAGAGCTTCTTCGAATTGATTGCGGATCACGCGCTCGACGAGCATTTCAGATATCGGCGTGCCTTCTGGTCTGCATATCTTGACGTCGACGCCGTTGCCGAAGCTTGGCTGGCCCTAGGAAGAAATGTCTACCAAAGGGCGCGATCGATTCCCGAATTGCACGGCGGTTTCGGTCGGCTCGAGGGCGCTGGCACAGACCAATCCATTATCATTTTGCGAATCGGGGACCTAATTGTTTGCGAGTGGAGTCACAACGGTCGCATTCGCGCATGGAGGGCGAATAGCGACAATGTCCCACGTCTTGACCGCCAAACCTCCTTCGTACGCGACGATGTCACGAAACCTTGCCTTCAGTTCCCGCGCAATCGCTCTGGAAGAGGAGGATCACGTGACGACCGAGGTCTCACGCATTTCAACTCGCGAAACTCCTATTGGCAGGAAAGTGTGGCAGCGCTGATCCACCAACACGGCGGCCCTCTCCTCGATCGGCGCTTTTGGTCCGTGCAATGATTGGGTTTCGATTCGAGCCGACAATGTCAGCCGTCGAGATTTTCGTCGAAGGGCAGGACGGCGCGCTACCTCTCGAAAGGTGGTCCTTGGATGCTCCGGACTCCATCCTTCCGGGGGTCGATCTCACCAACCGTTTGCTTGGCACAGATAGGGCCATCGCTGATGAGGATCGAGTTCTCGTCGAGCATCAGACGATCGCCGGGCTCTCTTCACGTGAGGCGGCCGCGATCGGCCTCCCCCCGCCGACCGATGTGATCGCGCAAATTCAAACATCAGGACTGGTGACGCAACCGTCATTCGCGGTGACATTGAGATGGCTAAGGGCGAACGGTCAGGCGGTCGTCGGCGCGGAACGGGTGGGAGCATTTCTTAACATAGGAGGTGATTGGCGTCGCATTCCTGAGCCCCTGTTCTCGTTGGCCCAAGCCGTCGAGGAGATCCAGAACAATGCTGAAGCCTCCGACCCTGGGGCAAGACTCGCGGCCCTGGCAAAGCTGAAGGAAATTCTCCCCGACGCTGCTAACGAGCGACTCGCGACTACGTCGGGACTCCTCCAGAGCATGACAATTGCAGTCGCCGACGCGTTCTCGCTGGACATGGACGGGGAGCAACTTGTCCCCATTCTCCATCACACTCGCTCTTCAGGCAGCGATCTGCTGTTGACACAAGACCAACAGACCGATTTTGCGAAACGGCGCTTCGGCGCATACTCCGACGTTCGTTCTGCATACAGCCTCGGAAGCGGATCTTACGTCGTCCTGACTCCGCCTCTCCGCAGAGCCTTGGGGGAGGTAAGGAAAGCGCAGGCCGGACCTGTTTCTCGGCGCCGCGCACTATTCGCCAGCCCGAGAGCGTTTCTGCTAGCCGCCTTTGGCGAGGACGAAACCGATACGGCGATCGAATCTATCTTCCGAGAGACACCAACCTATGCCGAGCGTGTGTTGGGGCTCGGATTGTGGAAGCCGCGTATTGTACCTTGGGTAAAGTTGCTCGGCGACGCGAGCTGGTTCGGGGAAGAGGGCTCTCAGGAAGATTTGAGGAAGGTCAATCGCGTCAGAGCGGATCATGCTTCAGGGATCATGGTCGGTGACCGTGCTGTTCCGTTGGCCCCCGATCAGATTGCTCCGCTTGCCGCCGCTGTCGAAGGCGCAATAGCCGAAGGTCGCGTTTCCGTTCCGTTCGATGTCGAAGGAGATCAGGTTGCAATTCCTGCTTGTCGGGAAACCTTGGATGCGCTGCGCGCGATCGAGAGGAAGGCAAGGGGGCCTGAGGAAGAAGTCGGTAAAAAGGAGATTGAAAGTCTCCTAGTCGAACCGAATGAGGAAGCAATTGTAGTCGAAGGCGATTTCGTTCGACGCCCCACCTACGTTCTCAAAGTTCCAGATGTTTTAGCAACGATGCTGAAGCCTCATCAAGAGACTGGCTTGCGTTGGCTCCAAAATGCCTGGACGGTTGGCAGACCGGGCGTGTTGCTCGCCGATGATATGGGACTTGGAAAGACCATCCAGGGGCTCGCGTTCTTGGCATGGCTCAGAGAGGGCATGGCAACCGGGTCCATCCCAAAACGGCCGATTCTGATTGTCGCGCCGACCGGCCTCCTGCGGAACTGGCTCGCTGAACATGATCGCCACCTTCGAAGCCCCGGCCTGGGAATCTGCGTTGAGGCATTTGGACGCGGCCTCTCACTTCTCCGGAAAGAGGACACGGACGGTCGCCCCGGCCTCGACGCTAAGCGTTTGGCCGCAGCGGACTGGATCCTCACCACATACGAGACGCTGAGAAACTTTGACCGGGACTTTGGGGCGGTTCGATTCGCTACGCTGCTCTTCGATGAGGCCCAGAAGATCAAGACGCCCGGTATCCGCCTCACAGACGCAGCGAAAGCGATGAATGCGGAGTTTCGCATCGCCATGACAGGCACGCCGGTCGAGAACCGACTTAGCGATATGTGGTGTATTACCGACACGATACACCCGGCGCTCCTGGGCGACCTCAGGAACTTTAGTGCGCGCTATGAACGTAATCTGGACGCCGAGCGGCTCAAGCAATTGAAAAACACCCTTGAGGCGTCTTATGGGGAGCGCCCGCCGGTGTTGCTCCGCCGTCTGAAGAAGGACCGTCTTCCTGAACTGCCTCAGCCGGAAGAGCGTGTCACTCGAGCGCCAATGCCCAACCTGCAGAGGCGAGCGTACGAGCGGGTAATTGGGGACGCGCGAGCAGCCAAGTCCGACCGTCAAGCGGGAGCAATGCTCAGTGCCCTGCATGAACTACGAAAGATTTCCCTCCATCCCGATCGAGAGACTGCGACTGGTGACGACGTCTTCATCGCCGCTTCAGCGAGGCTGACTCTAACCTTCGCGGCGCTCGACGAGATCAAACTGAAGGGGGAGCGCGCCCTGCTGTTTCTTAACGATCTCGAGATGCAGGCACGCCTTGTCGGTTTGATCCAACGCAGGTACCGGATGCCGCTCCGGCCAATGGTCATCAACGGCACCGTGGCGGGCAAGGAGCGGCAATCGCGAGTCGACCGATTCCAAACTGGGCCTGACGAGTTCGACGTTATGATCTTATCACCACAAGCAGGCGGAGTCGGACTTACACTAACCCGAGCGAACCATGTGATCCATCTAGCGCGCTGGTGGAACCCGGCGGTCGAGGATCAGTGCACGGGTCGCGCGCTCAGAATCGGGCAAGAGAAAACGGTCTACATTCACATACCAATGGCGACGCTCGGCGAGGGAAGATCGTCCTTCGACGAGAACCTCCACGCCCTGTTGGAAAGGAAAAGGACACTTATGAACGACGCACTCATGCCGCCTGAGGCAACGGAAGGTGACTTAGACTCACTGCTCGAGGCATCACTGACCGGAGACTGACGGCGTCGGTGGCACCGGACTTAAGAGGGGTTACCTTTCCTTGAAAGTCGCCGGAGGGTCCCACGATCGCGCTCCGAACGAGAACCTGAACCGGGTGGGCCTTCGAAGACTTGGCCAGCCTCTGAAAACGCCGCCGCCGCTAGCTCCGCCTCACGGTATCCCATCAGTCCTGCGACGCGGCCTGGATGGTCATCGGTGTCGGCTCAGTGTCGTCGTGCTCCATGGTATCGAGAACGCCAGTCATCTCTTGGGCCCCGAAACAGAGGTGGTAAGCCCATCCTCCGTAGCGCCCGTCGTCATTAACCGCGCTGCACCAGCGTTCCGCCGCCGCCTTCTTTATTGCCGCGTCACCCGCTTGGCCCTTTATCTCTACGATCAGACGTCCGCCGTTCTTCAGATCGACGATGAAGTCCGGCAGGTACTTCCGGGGCGTGCCTTCCTTGCGATATGGGATGACAAGTCCGAGCCGATCGTTCTTAACCCAGGCGCTCACCGCCGGATGTGAATCCAACAGCTCGCCGGCCTCTTGCTCCCATCCAAAATCGAATACCGCCGCATTGAGGTGGCAACGCCGCGCGTCATGCAACTCCTTGCCGGTATAGAAGTCCACCACTCGCGTCGATCGCACCCCGGCCGCGCCCTGCGAATTCCGACGCAATCCGGCCACCGATTCCGATTTGAAGCCGGCCGCCATTCCGATTTGAAGCCGGCCACCTGAGCCGGTCACGGCTCGGCCGTTTGCTCCCCGCAGATCGACAACTGCGGCACTCCTGCTTCGTCGATGGTCGACGAGGAGATTGGGATGCCGGCGAAGCGGGAATTGAGCATGCGACAATTGCGACACTTATTGCGACTTCACCACAGTGGGGTGAGCGCCCGCGAGATCGCGCGGCGTCTGGGCGTGGCGCGCACGATCCAGGACAATCTGAAACGGGCGGCGACGGCGGGATTGGCTTGGCCGCTGGCGGACGACGTCAGCGACGAGGCTCTGGAACGCCAACTCTTCGGCCGCGGCGCGGCTGCCCCGGGCCAGCGGCGGCGAGTCGAGCCGGACTGGGCCGCTCTGGCGCGCGAACTGAAGCGAGCCGGCGTGACGATGACGATCCTGTGGGAGGAATATCGAGAGGCCAATCCCGGCGGCTACGGCTACAGCCGATTCTGCGACCTCCTGTGCGCGCGGGTTCGAACGGCGGCTGACCCCGGTGATGCGTCAGCACCACGTCCCCGGGGAGAAGGCGTTCGTCGACTATTCGGGCAAACGGATCGGGATCGCCGATCCGACGACGGGAGAGATCCGCGAGGCGGAGATTTTCGTCGGCGTGCGCGGCGCCTCGAAGCTCACCTACGCCGAAGCGACCTGGACGCAGACGTTGCCCGACTGGACCGGCGCTCACGTGCGCATGTTCCGCTTTTTCGGCGGCGCGCCCAAGCTGCTGGTGCCCCACAATCTGAAGAGCGGGGTCAACAAGGCCTCCTTCTACGACCCCGAGATCAACCGCACCTACGGCGCGATGGCGGCGCATTACTCGGTCGGAATCCTGCCGGCGCGGCCGCGGCGGCCGCGGGACAAGGCAAAAGTCGAGGCCGGCGTCAGATTCGCCCCGACCTATATTCTCGGTCGATTGCGCGGGCTGACGTTCTGGCCTCCGCATGTAGATACTCAGCATCCACCGTGCGGCGCACACCCGCAAGGGTAAGTTCGCGGTTGCCGGGCAACTGCAACGTCTTCGACTGCCGCAGAACCTCGGTCATGGGCTGGATGTGGGTCGAAACATCGCCGTCGGCCACCGGTGCATCGCCTCCGATTTCCAGCGGCTGCACCGGCGCGATCATAGCCTCATAGATTATACGGAAATCTCTCGAGGGCGATGATAGATCGTGGGGCGTCGCCCGGTCAGCAAGGCACTGGATCGGCATTGTGCGTAGGCTTACGGCAAAGCTACCAGCTCCGCGAATTCGGGCCGTCGCGGACGCAAGATCTCAAAGTTCACCGACTTCATGCCGTCGCCTCCGCCAAGGCTTCGGCAAACTCCTCGTTGTTCGCGATGACTACCGGCGTCTCCTGCGGCTCATCAAGTGCGCTTGCTACGTCCAGCCGCAGTCTTTTCTGAAAGTAGTAGAGAAGCGCCTTACGCACCGGGACACAAACGCGACCGTCCGTCATGTTGTAGTCTTGCGCCACAATGGCGCGCTGGTTTGCACCGAGCGCCGGGTTCGGCGATAGCACAACTTGGAACGTTTCGTTCCAGAAAACATCGTCCTCGGGACTTGCACCCGCCTCCCCGTTGCCGCGGGCTTCTAGGCAGCGAGAGAGTAGGAAATCTTTGAACTTCTTATCGACGTGGCAGTATGCGCGCACGTGCCACCGCAGGCTGTCATTGCCGAAAGCATGCGGCGTGATCCACCGCCTGGTCGGTTGGCGACGGGTCGGATTCATTGATTGGTAGAGAATCTCGATTGCGCGCCTCTGTCTCACGGCTGACAGCAGCGAGCGCAATACATTTACGTCAACGCGGCGATGTGGAACCGGCATCGCGTCGGTTTCGGGCATATCCAACAGCCAGGTTTCTTCCGCAGAGATCACGTGGTCAGACACTGAGCGAAGCTGAGAGAGATATCGGTCAGGTTCCGGCTGTAGGAACACCGGTTTGAAATTTGGCGCCGCGAGATATCGCTTCTGCCTTTTATCGTAGGCGAGATTGCCGGGAGCCTTTTCCTCATAAAGGCTCAGGTCCTTCGACGCCTGAGGCACCGAGACGCCAAACCTCTCCATGATGTCCGCGCGATTGATCCCGCCTTCCCAAAAAAGGCGAAACTCAATGAATTCCAGTCGTTTTTCGACTCCCCACCGCATCGCTGTTCGAGATTCCTCAGCCAGTTCCAAAATGAGGATAGTTTCTATATTGACATCGAAACCATACGAGTATAATTTATATACGGACACCGAGACGGTCAAGCCCTCCGCGCGGGGGAGCCGAAGGGGAGAGACTACAAGTGAACCAGTTGTCGGGACGCGAGAATGCGGAGGCCCTCAGGCGAGAGGGGGCTGTCATGCGCTTCATTCACACCGCCGATTGGCAAATCGGCAAGGTCTTCAAGCAGTTCGCCGCGAAGGAAGAGTCGTTACGGGAGGCGCGTCTTACCGCAATCGAACGGCTCGGCGCGCACGCTAAGAGCAACGGTGTCCATCACATCCTTGTCGCCGGCGACGTTTATGACAGCGAAGCGCCCAGCCGACACACGCTGCGGGCGCCTATCGAACGTATGAAGCCGTTCGCCGACGTGCACTGGCACCTGCTGCCCGGCAACCACGATCCACACCGTCCCGAAGGCGTCTGGGACCAGGTCGCTCGGCTTGGGCTTCCAACCAATGTCCATCTTCACCTCACGCAGACGCCGTGCGCGCTTGATGACGAAGCTTTTCTTCTACCAGCGCCGCTTCTTCGGAAAAGCGAGTTCGACGATATTTCGGCGTGGATGGACGGCGCACCGACGCCGCCGGGCGCCCTCCGGATCGGCCTCGCGCATGGCTCTGTCGTCAATTTTGGCAGTGAGGGCGAGGCCGCCAATCCTATCGATTCGGCCCGCGCCGCTAGCGCCCATCTCGACTATCTTGCCCTTGGCGACTGGCATCGAACGCTCCAGGTCGCCCCCGCTGTCTGGTATGCCGGAACGCCTGAACCCGACAGAGCCGGAGGGCAGGAGCAGGGCACGGCGCTTCTCGTTGAAATTGCTGGCCCGGGCGCGGTTGCTTCGGTTTCGCCGCTCTTGACTGGCACCTATCGCTGGATCACCCGCTCCGAGCGGCTCGACGACGAAAGCGTGCTTGTCGATCTCGACGAGCGGTTGCGCAGCGAGCCCGATCTTTCGCGCCTAATCCTGCGCCTCCGGATCGAAGGCCGACTGCCGTTGGCTGCACACGCGGCTTTTCAGCGGCGCATGGCCGATCTCGAGGCCGCGGTTTTTCACCTCGACTTGGATCAAGCCTTGCTAACGGCCCGGCCGACCCAAGCCGACCTTGAAGCAATCGATTTTGACGGCGTGTTACGCCGTTCGGCCGACCGCCTTGCGAGGGTCATCAAGGATTCCGCGGCCGCGCCCGAATTGCGAAAGCGCGCTGAGGAAGCGCTCGTCGAGTTGTATATGCGCGTCGTCAACCATCAGCGCGGGGAGGCAGCCTGATGTTGATCACGTCACTCAGCGTCGAAGGGATCGGCCGTTTCGCTGGCGTCGCGCGCGTGGATGGCTTCGACAAGGGCGTCAATGTGCTGGCGGCCGGCAATGAGGTCGGCAAGTCCACCCTCTTTAAGGCCATCCGAGCCTGTCTCTTCTGCCGCCATGACAGCAAGACCCAGGAGATCAGGGATTTGGGGTCCGACGACAGCAGGCTCCCAGCGACCGTCGAGCTCGCTTTCGAGCATGGCGGCAAGCATTACGTGATCAAAAAAAGCTTTCTGCGGTCGCCGTCGGCAGTCCTGACCGAGGACGGCCGTGCGATTGCGCGGTTCGCCGAGGCAGATAAGACCGTCTGGGATATTCTCGGGATCAGCCCTGGTAGCGGCCGAAGCATCGACGAAGGCGCCTTCGGGCTTCTTTGGGTCGGGCAAGGCTCGTCCTTCACTGCGCCGATCCCAGGCGCCGGCGCTTCGTCGCTACTCAACGCCGCCATCGAATCGGAGGTCGGTGTGCTGATCGGCGGCGATCGCGCTCGACGCGCCATCGACGAAATCAACGCTGAGCTCAGGCGCAACCTCACGGAGAGCGAGCGCGGCCCGCGTAGTGACGGTCCGCTCGCGCGAGCGAAAAAAAATTTGGAGCATTGGCGCGAGGCGGAAGGCGACAGCTCTACGAAACTCGGCGCGCTGGAGCAGCAGTTTTCGGATTTGACCCAACGCCGTAGGCGCCGTCGCGAAATCACCGACCCCGCGGAAGTGGCGCGTATGACGCAGGAGCTAATGGACGCCCGGAAGAGCCTGCGCGAAGCTGAAACCGTACGGCAGGATATCCGCCGCCTGGAAGCGGAAGTCAACGGCGCAAGAACCGCACTCGAAGGCGCCGCGCAGCGGCTTCACCGGCATCGCGAGGTGGCGTCCCGCATTGACGACCATCGGAGTCGCGAAACCGATCTGATGAAGAGCCTTCCAGAGTATGTGAGCCGGGAGCAAGAGGCCCGGGCGGCGCTCGCCCGCACCGAGGAAGAGAGGGACACCACTGAGGGCGAAGCTCAAGCGCTTGCCATTGAGGGACAGCACCTCGAACGGTTGGCTGGCGAGCTGGTGCGAGCCTCGCACAAGGACGGGCTGATGCGCCGCCTGAAGTCGATTGAGGATGCCGCAAAGGATCTCGTTGAGATCGACGCCCAACTGTCTCAGATTCACATCAAGCCCAAAAACGTTGAGGACCTCGACGAGCTCGACCGGCAAATCGCGGCGCTCGATGCGCAACTCTTGGCGGCGGCAGCAACCCTCGCGGTCGAGGTGAAGCCCGCGGGCACCGGACAGGTGCGCATCGGCTCGCTACACGCCGAGAGCATTCATGCTGAGCCCGTTTTGGTGCCGACGAAAGTCACAGTCGGCGATCTTGCTGTGGTGACCGTGACACCGGCCGTGCATCCGCGGCTGGAAACACGGCAGAAGCTCGATAACGAACGGGTCACCCAATTGCAAGCCGCCGGCGTGCCGAGCTCCGCCGAGGCTCACACGCTTCTGGCTCTCCGGCGCGGCCTCGAAAACAGCAGGCGAGGGATTCTTGCCGAGCTGACAGGCCTCAAAGCCAGCGATGACCCAGCTGCGGCCTGCACCAAAGTGCAGTCGGAGCTTGCGCAAATCGATGCTTCGATCGCAGCGACGCTTGCGGCGACCAGCCGAACGGCTCTGCCCAGCCAGGTCGAGATTGATGCCGAACGACTTGAATACGACCCGAAACGCAGTGCGCTCGACGCCAGGCGCGCCGGTCTCGACGCGGCGCGCGAGGAACAGCAGAAAGCGGTGGAAACCTCTGTCCGCCAGCTCACTGGCGCCGAGACAGAACTCAAAATTCTGCGCAATAGCATAGCGGAAGATCTTGCGCTCTGTCCCGACGCTGATCGAGCGGCCCGGGACGCCGCCATAGTCTCCGCGGTCGCCAACTGCGAGGTTGCGCTACAGACCAAGGCCGCAACACTTGCGGCCGTCCGGCAGGAGGCTCCAGATGCCGCAGAAATCGAACGCCGCCAGCTTCGTCGCGAACGCCTCGAACAGGCTCTCGACAATCAGAATGCTGAATTGATGCAGCTAGAAGGCGACATCGGCCGACTCACGGGCCAGATCCAAGCGGCGGGAGGCGACGGCGTGGGCGAAATCCACGCGGCAGCACACGAGCAACGCGTCCTGGCCGAGCGCGAGCACTCCCGCGTGCTAGAGCGAATTGCCACGCTACAATTGTTGCGCGAGACGATCAGCGACTGCCTTGCCGAAGGCCGCGAACGCTATTACGAGCCTGTGCGGCGGAACCTGCACCCTTATTTAAACGATCTCTTCCCAGGAGCCGAGCTTGAGTTGAGCGACGGGTTTACAATCGCCGGGATGAAACGCGCGCGTTCTGAAAGCTTCCAGCGGCTCTCGGGCGGCACCCAAGAGCAGATCGCAGTACTTGTACGTCTCGCCATGGGCACGCTGCTGGCGGAGCGCGGCGTCATTGTGCCGATCATCCTCGACGATGCGCTCGTCTACTGCGACGACGACCGCATCAACCTGATGTTTGACGCACTTAGTCGGGCCGGCAAGAACCAGCAAATTATCGTGCTCACCTGCCGCTTGCGATCCTTCGCGCCTCTCGGCGGCCATACGCTGCAGGTGCAAATTGATGGCGAACATCGCTAGATGAGCCTTGGGGGGTGACTCCACAATTACGGGGTCAAGCCGTGCTCTCACGCTTGTTGGCGAGGTCGAGCGAGTGCCGATCTTCGGCGAATGCCCACCAGGCTGGTGGCCCCAAGCCAGGCGTCGGTGAGGATGAAGGGCGTTTCGACCCGAGCGATAGACACGCTGGACCAGCGCCAACCCGGACCCGTCAGTTGGTCTCGATTTGGTATGCTCGAACAAACGGCCTCAACTCCAACATCTGCACGACCCGCGGCCTTACCGCGACGGCACGCGCCGACATCGATCGCGTGTTTGCACTTACGCCTTGCCTGACGTCGCGACGAAGTAGGTATTACCAATCCTGCGCCGTTCAAGAACGACATTCACGGTTGCCAGTCGCCTTACTTGTGCTGCGGCATTAGCCCCGAAGTCGTAGCGAACGGGTACATGCCGTGGCGGTGTCCAAGCGCCGAACCCCTGGTCCAGCACGATCGTCGCGGCACTACCGTCGGCGAAATTGACGTCGAGGTAGCGGCCATGTGGCACATCCTTTTGATGCAGTGAAACGGAAACTCCGCGCCGTTCCCCCAACAATTCGACAACCGCCTTCTGATCGGCCGCTCTGCGCCAATCGTGCCAAATCTGCCAGGGTTCCCCGCGGAAGTCGTTGGGACGCGGAGGCTGGGTCTCGATTATGAGGGCGGCCCTCGTGGCACCGGACTGTGAGATTATTTGCGTCATCGTGTCGATCAGCAGGCGTGCCACCAAAGGTGAGGATACAAAAGAGTCGCGGTAGACAGCTCGTACGATTCCCGTTTTCGGCCAACCGCCGCATTTCCTCAGCAGCTCGACGATGATCTTGGATGCGCGCACACCAAACGTGGCAAGGTCGCAATCGAGTTCTGGACCGATCTGGATGAGCTGGGTCCCCGGCGGCGGAAGAAGTGTGTCAAGGTCGACCGCACCAAATGGAGTGGCGATCGACCCGCTTCCACGGACCACAGGGTGCTTGATGGGATGTCCCCAAGTGGGCCCGGGCAACCGCGGCTCCCGCTCGCGCGCCGCCCAGATGCGGCTGTCGCTCACTTGGCTGTCGACCATCGCGAGCGCGTGCGCTCCGTTTGCAAAGACAGGCGCGTCCGCTGTGGCGAGGCTTACACTATGCTGCAGCGCGAAGTCGCGAAGGCCCAGCTTCTCCGCCGGACTAACCGTGGTGAGAAGCGCCGGTGCGAGGGCCAGCCGCGTAGCGTGACCGCGCTTCCTCCAATCAAGAAGTTCTGCGGCAAGCGGCCACTCCTGTAACGCCGCGGGGTTGCTCCGCTCAGGCAAAAAAATAGTCAGGGTCGAGCGCGCCGAACGGCGGAGTTCGCGGTCGATCTCGTCAAGCGGCGCGAGCGACAGGTCCGCGCCATCCACGAAACGATCGTCGGGGCCGAGCTCATCCGGGAATTTGAGATGCGTTCGAAGAAACAACAGCGCCGCGGTCCGGTCGAGCTCATCCTTGCTGCCGGGCGCATCGGAGGTCAGCACACAGGCCGCGCAGGCCTTTTCGCATCCAGGCGTTTTGCAGTCGAGTATGTGCTCGGCGCGGCGAATCGCCGGGCGCATAAAATGCTCAAGCGACACGACAAAGCCGGCACCGCCCGCGGCCCGATCGAACAGGAACAGGGACACGGCCGGTGCACCGAGTGCATTCTGGCTCTGGCCGACCGCAAAGCCCATCTCGTCGGCTTCGACGCCGAGCTCCTGGGCAAGTGCCTCGCGCAACGCGATAACCAGCGCGTTGGCGCCTGCTCGGCGCAGCGTGTGCTGCGGCTGAAGCTCGAAGACATCGGTAATAATTTCCAGACCGAGCGCGAGGTTACGCTTGACGCTGAAAGGCTTGTCGTTGCCCGGACACAGTTCCCGGCCCTTTCTGTACCGCAGTGGTTTGTGGTCGACGAGCGCCGGTGCGGCTGACGGCCCGCGGTTGTCGCTATCGGCTTCGGCCCGGCCACATTGCAAGCAGATCGCGTAGCCGAATCCGCCGCGCCCGCCGCGATTGGAATAGTAGACAAGGCCCTCCCGGCTGCACCGGTAACGCCCTAGCTCCGGCACCGGCAGGCTCTGCCACATCGCATCGCGCGTGGAGACGACCGGGTCCTCCGGGGGAACATAGGAGAGCGTGTCCGTGTCGGCATGCGCGCGGACCCTCGGATCGACTGAGAACCCTGCGGGGCGGAGGAACTCCTCGTGGGTGAGCCGTTCGGCGCCGCAGACCGGACAGCAGTCGGGAGGCCCGCCGCGTCTGATATCGCTCGCACCGCACACCTTGCAACGCCAGAGATAGCGCAGGCTCTGGACTTCGGCCACGTTCTCCTCGTTCGCGGGGCGTTTCCAATTCAAGGTCACGCCGGCCGACTTATAGACGAGGCCGTCAAGAACGATTTCCGAGCCTGGCGCATAGTCGCGGATCGCGAGATCGAGCGAGCGCTGCGGTCCGACGGTCCGGAATTGTCGTGCGCCTTCTACCGGGGCGTCTTGCGGAGACTTGAATTCCTTTCCGGGAATGAACGAGACGACATCGGTCGGAAAGCCGTGACCCGGAAGGAATCCGCGGTCTGCAAGGCTGCCGAGCAGGAATTCCCCGCACATGCGCCGAAGCTCGACAGCCATCCGAGACTTGCCGGCGTCCTGAAGACCCTCGTCCTTCGCAAGGGCGACCAACCCATCCCATTCCGCGACAAAGCCATTCGCTAGTTCGGTCATGGATTCTTTTGCAACCTCAACCAGGGTCTGGTCGCCCTCTAGGATAGAGCGGCGCGTCAGCGTGGCGACGCTGTCCACGTAAGCTCCCGCCGTTGCCGGACGCTCAAGCCACTCGATGAAGCCCTCCACAGGTCGTTCCGCCTTTGTCGGGCGCGTTTCTTTCGGATCTGCTGGACAGCCTAAGAAGGCGCCAATTTGCATCTTGAGCGCGTCGCCGGCACGCTCGCGCATGAAGCAGCCGAGTAGGAAGGCGTTGACGTGGCGTTGCACGATCGGTCGACTGCTGAGCGTCACTTTCGGCGCGGCGAGGGTACGCTGCAGATAGGCCTTTGGATCGCGGAACGCCTCGGTGTCGAGCGGCCGGTCCTTGCAGAAGGTGAAAGCCAGCGCCATGGCTTGGCCGCGCCGACCGGCGCGGCCAACGCGTTGCCGGTAGTTGGCGATCGACGGCGGCACGTTGGTCATCATCACGGAAGAGACCGAACCGATGTCGACGCCCATCTCCATCGTTGTAGAGCAATTGAGGATGTTGATCTTGCCGATCTTGAATTCGCGCTCATAGCGCCGCAGTCGTCCGCTGTCTTGTTGCGCCGAATGCTCGGCCGAGCGGGCATAATCGGCGAAAAGCGCGATGCGGTCGGAAATATTCGTCCAGGCCCCTTTGTCTCTCAGACGAGCAACTGCTGCGTCCGTTTCGATCCACGCGTGGATCGCCGCCCGCGCATCGGTCGCGTCAGTGAGTCCCAGGATCGGGGCGGGATGCCGCGGCATGACGATCGGAAGCGCGAGCCGGCGCGCCCCAGCCTGTTCCTCGAGCCCATAGGACGTGAGGCCGAACGGCGCGCGGTCGAGAAGGCGCCGTGTGACCGGGCAATAGAACGCATCGATAACGGGTGCGACGAAGGTCTTGGTGAAATCGAACGCGCGCCGTTCCGGATCGGCCGAGAATGTGGGCTGAATCTGCGCCCATGCCGCCTGCAGACACTCGTCGAGATCGGATCCATCGCTCGCGTCGTCGAGATTGAGACCAAGGCCGTGAAGAAGGAACGCTACAGGGCGTGAGCGCGGGTTAGCGCGAGAATACCCATTCGGCCAGCCGCGCAGTCTCGTGTCGCCGTCGGTCTGGTTGTCTGGGCCGACGAGCGACGTCAATTTCGCCTTGGACAGCACCCAATGCTGCATTTGCCGAGAGATCGCGATCGCGCCGTTCGCCCGCACGAACCAAGTCAGCACCGCGTCGAGATAGGTTCGCCAATCGTCGATGGTCTTGCCCCTGCGCCGAAAGGGGCCGGGAAGGTGGGAGTCGCTAAACCGGTCGATACTTGGGTTACGCAGACGCGCAATGCCCAATGTTTCGGCTGAGTTCGCGCGCTTCGGCCGGCGAGCGAATTCGCGAAACAGCAGGAATTCGGCGATCCTGGACTCGTCTGTGAACAGTTCTTCGTCGCGCGCCTGCCACACGGCCTTGATCCACTCGGCGACTTCGATGCGTCCCGCAAGCCGGTTCACAAGCTCAGGCCACGCGATGCCGTCGGTGCTGCCCGATGCGAGCCGTGTGAGTTCGCGCCGTTTTTCGGCAAGCATCCCTTCTAGCGCGGGCAGGTTGGTCGCCGCAAAAGCTGCTTCAAGCCCCTGGATTTCAGTTTTGAGTTTCTCGCCGTCTTGGTCCGCTCCGGCAGGTGGATGCATTGATGCCTGGACTTGGTGGTAAACGAATGAACGCACGAAATTGCGCTCTGATTCGATTTGGAGCTTGGCAGCCATACGTGCCGTGCCCTGGCGGCTGTCGGTGAAGGAGAGCAGCCGGCGTCCTGCAGAAGGAAGTTTATCGGCTGCCTCAACCTTAGCGGGCTCTACACCGTCGAGGAGTATGGGAGCCGCGTTGCCGAGGATGAACGGCGCGCCGAAACGGAGCGGCCGAATAAGTTCCGGGCCTTTGCGCCCCATCGGGCTGCAATGCGGGCATACGTGCGGGCCCTGGTGCTCCTCGTACCGCAACGCTGGTCCGCCCGCCGGCCCGTCAGCGACGCGCCAGCCGGCTTTTCGGTCGAGCCAGTAGCCGCGGGCAGCCGGAGTTGGATTGGCCGCGAAAAGCCGCTCCCAGGCGGGGGGCTCCTGTTGCGCCTCATCACTGCCGGCGTCGTCCGCATCCTCCGCCCCGCCATCGTTCTCGCGTGCGCTGTCGAAGGCGAACTCGTCCCCTGGCGGGTTGCGCAGCGGCGCCGACAAGCGCGGACCCGCTTCGATCCCCTCCAGGAACACCTCGCCGCATTCAAAGCAGCTTACCACCTCCAGGACAGGCGCTTCGCAGGACGGGCATTCGTCGGCGCGCTCCGGCAGGATGCAACCAAAGGGCCAGTCCGACGGTCTTTGTGCGCAATCCGGATTGATGCAGCTCCAGATACCGGGGACGGCGCGCTCGAAGGCATGAAGTCGGATCGGCGCGAGGCGCTCTTCCTCTTTATCGGCGATCTTTCGCGCTGCACGCGACATGGCAAAAATGAGACCGGCGGCGTCGACACCATAGGTCTGGGCGGGCGCTTCAAAGTTCGAGAGCGGCACAGCACCCTCGAACAATCGTTCGACAAGCCTCCATATCCCTGGGTCACGGCCGAGAATATCGTAAAGTAGATGCGAATCCGCGGCTCGGATGTCGTCGGATGCTTGGCCATGAGTACTGTCCGGCCGACGCGGCATTTGGCGCCGCCCTTCGATGACGTGCACCCTTGCGTCCGAAATGCCGGCTACGTCGGCCAGGAAGCGCTGAAGCTGCTGGCGAACATTCTCACCCGAGCCGATGGTCGCCGAGGTGGCGACGAAGCGAACCTCCTCGGGCTTGACGGAAAAGGCGAGCATGACGCGCCGCAAGAGGAGCGCAATCTCGGCCGCCGCCGCACCGATGAGCGAATGGGCCTCGTCGAGAACGATCCATTTCAGCCTGCCTTGCGAGGCGTCAATGAGCGGCCGATCCTCGGCGCGGACCAGCATGTATTCGAGCATTGTGATGTTGGTGACGAGCAGCGGCGGTGGGCTGTCGCGCAGCCGCTCCCGGTCGATGACCTCTTCTGGCGTGCGGCGGCGTTCGGATTCCCTCGCGGCAAGCCGCAGATCTCCATTGTAGAGGCAATACCGAACTTTTCCGCCGAATGGCTGCGTCCAGGCGGACAGTCGCTCCCGTTGGCTCTCGATCAACGCGTTGAGCGGATAGAGCATGATCGCCTGCACGCCTTCAAGCGGCTCGCGCTGGCCCTGTGCCTGCGCGACCAAATCGCTAAGAATCGGGAAGAGGAAGCATTCGGTTTTTCCAGAGCCAGTGCCCGAGGTGACTAGCACCGACTGCGGTTCTGGTTCCGCAAGCAAGCGCCAGGCTTCGGCCTGATGAAGGAACGGCTTGCGCATACGCGGAAAGTGATAGTCGTGACCTCCAGGCAGGCCGTCCATTGCCGCCACGAGGTCGGCGTGCACGACCGAGCCGGTCAGCGTCGCCATTGTCGCATCGGAGGTGACGAACGGGTGCGCGCCTTCGGCCACCGGGTCCTGAAGCATGGAGCCGATGCCCGGATTGTCGCCGCCAAGCAGAGCGCGCAAATGTCGCCGGAGCCCGTCATGCGCGAGTCCCGACTGCGCAATCACTGCCTCGGCGCTCCGCCGTCTCACTTCATTCAGAATTTCGAACGGTGTCATGTCACGCTCAACTGTAGAACCTCACGAGATGAGGCCAAGCGCCTGAGGCGTAGATCGGATCCTCGCGAAGCGTCCGGCGCGCGATCAATGCCAGTTCGCGGTTTAGGCTTAGTTTCTCCCGGGCGCTTGCCGCGAGCAGGACGGGAGCAAAGAGGCCCGCAAAATCCGTGTGCGATTTCATTTCGATTTCAGGCGGAAGCTTTAGCCCGATCGAAGCGAGAAGCGCCGCGAGATCGTTGGGCGCATCGCCGCCCCGCTGGTGCTGATTCCGGATGTAGCTGCTCGTCAAATCACGGAGCGAAGGGAAATTGGTCGCCTGCCCAATCGGCAGTCCCGCCATGCTGAAGATGGTTTCGAGGGCAGGCTCCAGCGCAGTGAGGTCGCCGCACACACCGCGCAGCCACTTCACCGTCTCATTGATCGCCCTCTCCTTGCCCAGTGCGATTTCCAGCGCGCTGGTTAAGGCGGTGCATTGGCGGTCCATCGCCGACCACCAGGCGCGGAGCGGTACAGCCAACCACAGGAACGGCAGTTCGTTTTGCAAGGCCCATATGATGCTGCGCTCCCCGGCATCGCGGGCGCTGAGCAACAGCTGGACAAGGGTCTCTGGGCTCGATGTCAGGAGCTTCAAGCCATCGAGGGCGCTGGCAGGAAGGCCATTCAGATTAGTCGCCGCGTCAAGTAGCCACTTGAGGTCGTTCGCTCCGGCCTCGCCGCGAGCGAGGCTGGAAAGCGCGTCCACAATTTCGCGTTGGCGCTCCTCATAGTCCGACATCGCCATCGCCGAAACCAGAGCCCCGACGTAAGCTTCGGGCAAGCCCGGCAGCGCTACCGGGGTAGGCCGCGAAACAACATCCAAACCGTCCCTTAGATAGACGAGACATGGTCCTTTGCACTGTTCCGGGAGCTGCCAGAGGCCGCCTCCATGCGCTTGCAATGCGTGCTCGTGCCGCGGATCTAGAACCATTCGCGCCACCGGCGCCGCGCCGGAGGAAGTCGAAGGAGTAAGCCAGCACACCATACTGCCATCGCGCGCAAGCTGCTCGTGGCGATAACGGCTGATGCGGATCGGGGGCCGCGAATCGCCGATGAAATCGATCTCCACCAAATCATCCTGATTGGGCAGCGTGGCGAGCGTCTCGCCGATCGCACTGCGCAGGATTCCAAGCGGAAGTTCGCCATCGACGATGGTCTTGATGCTGCCAGACCTAGAACCCTTTCCACCAAAATGAAGGACCGTCCTGCGCGGCGATACGGCGACCGCGCCCCGCAACGCGCCGATATCGACATGTCGGCCAGGCGCGAGGATTGTGCCGTCCGCCAGTGCGATAACCGCGTCGCGGCCGACGAGCGGAACAATCACATCGAAAGATTGTCCCTCTGGCGGCCGCAGCGTCATCGCCAGCCGATAGACAGGGCGTCCGGCGAACCGGATCAAAAGACAGGAAGGGTCGGTCGTGTCGACCGAGCAGATGGCTTCGCGCACAGCTGCAGTCCATCCGGGCAGCCCGTGCAGGCGGATTTCGCCGTCGAGCGCATTCTTCATGGTGCCGACGATGCTGGCATCGCTGGGCATAAGCACCACCTGGCGTTTCTCGATCTGGATATTGGCGACCGGATCGCGCCAGGAGAGATCCATCAGCCCGGCGCCGCTCAGCGGCCCGGAGAGCGGCGCCCATTTGCCTCCCGAGCGCCGCACAAACAGCTCGCCAGTTCCAGGTGGCCGTGGTTGCCTTCTCGCTTCGTGAATCAAGGGCCACACGGGTGATGCGATCAGTTCCCATCCTTCGTCCGCGAGCACAATGCCGGTGGGGACGAGCGGAGCAAGTTCAAGCTCGTGCTCGCGCCCGACGGAATCCGGCTCTGCCTTGAAGCGGACCGCTTCATTCTCGCTGCTGTGGAAATAGGCGGCTCCAGTCAGGCGGACGAGTTTGCGGCCGAGCGCTGGTACGTCCTCGATTTCCCTGACGGCGCCTTCAGTTGCGGGCTCGACCGTCCAGTCGTGCGGGACGAGAACGTAGAGGGTTTTTGCCGGAGAACTCACTGAGCCTGTGCGAACGAATCGAAGCAGTGGCTCCTGCGGCGTCGAACCTTCATCGGCCTCAAACACGAGCATATCTGGCCGTAGCGCGTCTCCCCGCGGCCATGTCCAGGGATACGGAACGCCATCAGGGGAACTCACCGTTGCCGTCACAGGCGCTGTGAACGGGAATTCGGTCAGGAGCTTGGCCGTACGCATATAGGGACGCACCCGCCAACGCCGCTGCTCGCCGATCGGGGGTTCAAAGAGCGCGACCTCACCGGCAAGATGGTTGCCGAGCTCGCCCGTCGCGATCGCGCGGGCTCGACTGGTAGCGGGCAGACCGGGCAGCTTTGCTGGAGGGATTTCGCCATCGGCAAGCAGCTGTAGCGCCGGATGCCATCCACCCTCGCGCTTAACCAGGTAGCGCCGGACCTCCACGCCTTCAACGGTGAGGCCGGTCATCCTCTCGTCAAGCAACCCAGTTAGCAGCTCGGCGACAAGGGCTTCATCCTCCGTTGGAACGTAGATCGGTAGTTCGTCGCGCCACCCGGGATACTTCGCGTCGAGAAGCGCTGAGTTGCGAATGCCGTCGCGGCTTTCGCCCTCCGCCTTTTGCCGCAATTCGAGCAGGCTCGCGACGAGCTCCGAGCATAATGCTACGAAATCATCGTGCTGATAGCTCTTGCGCATTCGCCCGCGTTCTTCTTGGGCGATCGCAAGAATTTCGGCCCGCGTATCTACGTGCCAGGCAATTGCTCGGCGCATGATCGCGCGCAGATACTCCTTCAGCCAGCCGCGCGCGCCTTCCGCCAGGATCCGGACAGGAAAGCCCCCTTCGAGCGCCACAGTCAGCAGAAACTCGCGCGCGTATGCGCTGCTTCGCAGCGGACGCCGCCAGTAATCCAGACCAAAGGTCGTCAGCACCTGCTTGCTGGCATACGGCACGGATGGAAAGAGATCGGGTGCTGGATCGTCCCACCGAAGGAAAGTTGAGGTCGATTCACGACGAAACCACTCTGCGCAATACGCAAGGAACAAAGCGCCAGCGCGTTTGTCCGGCTCAACCAGACGGTTGGTGCCCGCCAGGCGTCGCAGTATCTTTTTCGCCTGTTCATATTCGCTATCCGCCATTCGGTAGCGATAAAGCGGCCGTTCATCCGGACGCGTGAGCTTGCGCGCGCTGAGAAACGCATGCAGCCAGTCGTGAACCGGTTCAGACGGCGGGGCCGTGCGTCGGGGACCCGCCGATGTCTGCGACCGCACAAGAGCGCGGCGGGCCATCACGACCCTCATATGCAGGTCGATTGCCGCGTCGCTATCTCTCTGCTTCAGCTCCTCGTTGAGCGCGTCGAGAAACTGGAGATCGTCGCGTCTTTGCTGAAACAGTTCGGCGAGCCGCCCATCTTCCAGACGGGACAGATCCCTGAGTTCTGCCTGCGACATCCTCTCCATCTTTGGCCCCACCGGAAACAATGGACGAAGGTCGCAAACAAAGAAACTTCGACCGTCTTCGTCCTAAGTCCGTAGCGCAGCCCGCTAGAGATCGAAACGCTACTTTCGACCCAGGTTCCCGCATTCGCGCCGCCCCGACTTCCGCGTGACGACGGCCGAGCAATAGACACGCAGGAGCAGCACAAGCCGAACCATCAGCTCGTCTCGATTTGGAACTGCTCAAAAAGCGGCCGCAACTCAAGCATTGGTCCCACCGTGCCATCCTCCATCAACGGAGAGGCGCGATATCTTTCACGATCAATCTGCCAACTATGGAGCTTCACGCCGCTCGGGCCACGATCGCCCTTATGGCCGCGAGGCCCAGAGGCGCCCTTCTCGCCGACCTTGCCGCGCAGCGCGAGCAGCCGCCAGCCTTCGCCAGGACACAGTGCGGGATGATCACTCAGAGCGACGAACAACTCGCCACCGAACTCGACGATGTCGAGGTTCGTGTACTTCGCATGCATGTCGTACGGTCCGCGAAGGCTCAGCGACCGCCCATCAGCGCCGTCGACACCGGCGCGAGCAACGCAGACGTAATCGGATCCGCCTGCCGTCTGAGCGGTGTCGCACTTCGCCTGCCATGTGGCGCCGTCGTGGACAACGATTTCGCCTCGATACACGACGGCTCCAGGCTCGTAAGTCTTAGCGATTGTTAATTTGCCCGGGCGTTCGGCGACCGCGGCAATCTTCGCTTCAATCTCGGTGCGCAATTCAGCCACCGTCGCAACCGCGGCGTCGCCCGCCTGCTGGCGCAAATCCCCGCTCGCCGCAGCGACATCGTCGCGAACTGCGTCGCGCAATTTCGTCACGGCGATCTCAAGCGCCCGCGCGCGCTCCTCGGCGCGATCCCCTCGCTTCTCTGTCTGCGCTAAATGCGCCGCGAATTTCGAGTCGAGCTCGGAGCGCAGCTCAATTGTTGCCGCAACAGATGCGTCGCGCGCCCGAGCGTGAACATCGCCGGTAATCCGGATTGCGTCGTCACGGACCTGCTGACGCACCTCGGCGATAGCCGCTTCGAGCGCTCGGGCGCGCTGTTCGGCGATCTCGGCCCGCCGTTCGAACTCGGCGACCCGCGCTTCGAGGGCAAGCCCGTTCTCCTCGAGCCACGCCTTAAGCGCGTGATCGAATTCAGCGCGCATCTCGACGCGCGTCCCTGCGACGGCGGTCTGAAGAGAGCAATCCACCTGACTTTGATCGAAGACGGGACGGCTCGCCACGTCGACGACACGCTCCTTCAACGCCTGGAGCTGAAGTGCGAATTCACGCCGTTGCGCCTCAACTTCGGCAAGTTGCGCTTCAAAGGTGCCCGCTTGCGCCTCAACCACGTCGTCGAGCCCTATGCGCAGCTTCGCCACCGCGATCTCAGCCGCAGCCGCGGCGGCATGCTCGACCTGACTCTGATCGGAACTGGGACGGTTCGCGATCTCGCCGACGCGCTCCTTCACCGCCTGGAGCTGAACCGCAAATTCGCGCCTCTCCGCCCCGAGCGCGGTCTCAAGCGCGCGGTCGAATGTCTCGCTGAACTTCGCGCTCGCTCGCGCAACCGCAACCTCGACGGCGCGATCGATCTGACCTTGATCGAAGGCGGGCCGACTTGCGACGTCGCCGAGGCGCTCCTTCAACCCCTGAAGCTCGACCGCGAATTCGCGCCGCTGTGCCTCAAGTTCGGCGAGCCGCGAGTCGAGGGCGCGGGCCTGCGCCTCAACCACGTCGTCGAGCCCGACGCGGAATCGCGCCACGGCGACCTCAGACGCAGCCCCGGCGGCTCGCTCGATCTGATCCTGATCGAAGCTGGGCCGGCTCGCGACGTCGCCGAGGCGCTCCCTCAGCATCTGGAGCTGAACTGCGAATTCACGCCGCTGTGTCTCGAGCGCGGCCTCAAGCGCGCGGTCGGATGTCTCGCTGAGCTTCGCGCTCGCTCGCGCAACCGCAACCTCGACGGCGCGATCGATCTGACCTTGATCGAAGGTGGGTCGACTTGCGATATCGCCGAGGCGTTCCTTCAACCCATGAAGCTGAACCGCGAATTCGCGCCGCTGTGCCTCAAGATCGGCAAGCCGCGCGTCGAGAGCGCGGACCTGCGCCTCAGCTACGTCGTCGAGCCCGACGCGCAATCGCGCGACAGCGACCTCAGACGCAGCCCCGGCGGCTCGCTCGATCTGACCCTGATCGAAGCTGGGCCGGCTCGCGACGTCGCCGAGGCGCTCTCTCAATTCTTGAAGCTGGCCAGCAAATTCGCGCTTCAGCGCTTCGAGTGCGTGATCGGATTCTTCACGAACCCGCTCGACAGCGGCCTCGATGGCGCGACCGGTCTGGCCCGGATCGAAAGTCGGCCGACTAGCGAGCGCGTCGACCATGCGCCCCTCCGCCGCCGCGATCATCGCTTCGACGCGATTGACCATCCGCGCTTGCTCCTCGGCGACCTCGGCGCGGATTTCCCGACGCGTGTCCCCGAAGTGCTGGTCGAGAGCGCCCGCGGCGTCGCCTTCGATGATATCGCCGCCCCGCGCGAGGCACAGCCAATGATCGCCTCCGGGAGTCTGGCCGGTGTTCTGTCGCGCCTGCCACGAGCTTCCGGCATGCGTGAAAAGCTCGCCTGCCAGCGCGGCGGAATCCGGTGCCCAAACCTTCGCAATCGGCATCTCGCCAGGAACACTGAGCCTGCCCTCAAGATCGGCGAGGCGCGCCTCGAAACCGCGCTCCAGCGCCGCGACCTTATCGCCGACTTCGTCTCGAAGCTTCGCGGCAGCGCGGTCGATCGCAAGATCGGCTCGATCCTGATTGTAGGCCGGGCGCGTTGCGAACATCTCAACCGTACGTTCGCGCGCTTCAATCAACTTGGCGGCGATATCGCGTCGAACCTCCTCGGTGGCGCTCGCGATTTCCTTGCGCATTCGGCGGCGCACTAGCCCGATCGACTTTCCGACTACTGCCCAAATGATATTGCCGGGACCGTCGTCGCCATCATCGTCCTCGACTAGGCCGCCGGTTTGGAGCCATTCAATGATCCAGTCATCGAGACGACTATCAAGCTGCGTCGCGAACGCGTCGGCAATCTTGGCGTCGATCAATCGGCTTATCGTTGCGAGAAGCTTTGTGTCGGCATCGCTCGCCACAGCGGCGCTCTGCGCGCGCTTCGTCTCCACGGCGCGCTGCGCCTCCGCTTCTTGCTGCCGGGCCTCAAGGCGCTCGCGTTGGACGCGCTCATTCGCGTCCTCGATACGAGGAAGGCTCGACCGGATGCGATTGCGAATTTCGAGCCTGCGCCGCCTCTCCTCAGGCGACACGTCGGCCAAATCTGAATCGTCGTCTGATAGCCTACGAAAATCGAAGGCGCTGCCGTTCACGTGCATGGCGCACTCCTGGTGTTGCTTTTCGTTGCCGGGATTTTAAGCCTGTGCGGCGATGCGCTCAACGGCGCCGCGCCGCGGTCCAGGCGCGATCATGCTGAATGGCGCGCGCCCTGGCGAAGCCGACCGCGCGTTCGAGCCGCGCCAGGGCGGCCCGGTATTCGACGATCGCCGCAGCCATCGCGTTAGCGTCGCCGCCGAACTCGACGACAATCGCGTCGACGCGCTCTTGCTCTTCGCGCGCGTGGCGCTCCCGGTCCCACGCCGCCGACTTCGAGTTCGGCATCGTCATTCCCTCAGTGTTGAGCGGCTCTTCGGCGCGCCAGGACGATCGAGCGGCACGGCGGACGTCTCGCCTACCTAACCTCGTGAACCGCCGTCCTAGGGCCGCGGCGCGCGTTTTTAGACCGCCTCGACCGCGGTGCGATCGAACTTAATCCGGCGCTCGGTTCCGAACATCGATAGCAAGACCATAACCGTCGTCGGGCGCACGCTTGTGCAAAGCCCGAGCCGATCGTCGAGCGGGCCGCCTTTGATGCGCACGATCGAGCCGGCCTTGAGCGACGGCGAATCGCGCGTCGCGACGATCTCGGCTTCGCGCCTGCGGATCTCCTCGATCACCGCATCCGGCACCGCGGACGGGGCGGCGGCGCTGCCGAATTTGATCGCGTTCGAGACGCTCGGGATCGAGAGCGCCGGCCGCCATTGGCCGGTGACGAGGATGAACAGGTAATTTGGGAACATTGGCCTGACGGAGGTCACCCGTCTGCCGCGTCTGCCGATGCGCTCACATCGGCTGCGCGGGCAATACGCGCTGAGCCCAAGCGCCTTGAGAGAGAGTTCAACTCTCGCCTCGCAATTCGTTTTCGTCCTTAGCGCCGCCCAGTATGACGCCACCGCTAGCGCCGGCTGAAAGCGCGCGCCCGTTGGGCGGCGTCGACGTAACGGGCGCTCGCGTCGACGACGGTGACAGTGGGTGGATGAAAATGGTCGCGCCATATCGGCGCAACTCGGCGATAGTCCGCTCCAGGACCGCGGCATTCCGGCGGCATAGCGGCTAAGGCGGCTTCGGCGGTTTGGCGAAAGGGCTCGCGATCGGCGAGTTCGAGCGCGCGCTCGAGGCGGTCGATCAGATCTTCAGTTCCAGGGCTGAACATAGCGGCGGCCTCGTGATAAAGGGTGGGCCGTCGGTTACGAATTCGCCTTAGTTTGCCTTGAAGCCCGTGCACTCCCAAAAGCGCGGGCTTTTTGTTTATCGCATCGGCGCTGGCTCGGGCAATTCATGACGCGGCTACTCAGCCGTAATAGCGCGCGTATCTCGCTCGACACCGTGGCCCTTCCTCGCTTTCTCCGCATCATGGGGAGAAGGCACGGCCTACGCACATTCTTTCCGGGAAGAAACGGCCGTTTGTTGACGCGTTCCACATGGCAATTAATGTGCGCGCCACGTCGTTCGGGAGTCCAGTTTTATCCCTATACGTAAGTAATAGCCGATCCTTATCCGCAATGTAATCAAGAAAAGCTGCTTGTTTCTCGGCATCGTTACCCGCTTCATTCGCGTTATCGAGCCATTGACGGAAATCAACTGACCCGACTCCAGGCGGTCTGATAAATTCTTCATAGTATATTGTTTCGCAGTAACGAAATCGATTTGGGTTAATTTCAATTTCAACTATGTCGCAGTTCTTTAAGTTGTTCCCCGCAACTTGCTGAGCGTTACCGTAGGTTTTGTCTGGGCCCGGAGCAAGGATACGCCACTTTCGCACAATGTGATCAAGCTCCTGCCTCAGTTGCCATTCACTTTTCCCCTTGTTTTCCGAAAATACGAATGTATCGTCGGGATTTAACGCTTTTTGAATCTTGAAAAAGCGTTCCTTTTGCACAAGGTTGGAGTGAATTGCGTCTGACAAATTCGAGTGCCTCTCGATGATCTCCGACAATAAATCATTTATAGTAAACTCATCTGACAAGGATTGAGTTTTGCATTGGTAATAGTTAGTAACCGCAAATCCAAACAAAGCGACCAGGACGACCGCTGCCGAATTGGCAAAGATGGGCTGATTAATGAAATTCCACAACCAGCTCAGCAGATTCTGCAACCATTTCAGCATTGTATTCCAAACGCGACCGACTTCTGGCCCACAGACCAAAAAAGTGCTTCTTGCCGCCGTCACTGAACTCCGGCGCTGGTCAGTTGCTGGGCACGTTCAATTTTCGACAGATTACTTGGATGCCGCTAAGACAGCCAATGCAATACCTTGTTGCACCTGGCGCTCCCCACCACCGTATGCCGATCGCATACTCGTCAGCTGGGCATGTGGTCGGCGCTTGCTGGTCGCCGCCTCCAACCGCGTTGCCGGCTGTCGGCTCCCCTTGCGACCAATGGGGCAGCGATGAGCGAAGCGCTTGCAATTGTTGCTCTAACGCCTTTACTCTTTCGTCGAGTTTCTGGAAGTCAGCCGAAGTCTGGGGTCTTGCACTACCCGTGGCCAGCAGAAGAAAGGTCGCGCAAGCCCCTAGCGCCAAAAATCTCATAGTCGTTGTCGTACCCCTGGTTAAACCGACATTCGCCGAATGCCGTCCCTGAGAGCGGCTACTATGGCCGGTATTAACAATTTCTCAAGCGGTTGCCCGTTCCATCGAGGAATGCTTGACGCGTCTCTGCTGCCTGGCGCGCCGAGTGCGCAATCTCGCGGCGAAGGTCTCAGCTCGCAGCGAAGGTCTCCAGGACGGAAATTCAAGGCGCGGGTTCCCGACAATCGCCGCCTTCTGCTCAGCTGTCCAAACGCGCCGCCGCGCAGCGCCCATGAAGATCTCCAGCCGCTGCGCTCGGTCGCGAGGTCGCGAGACCTTCGACACATCATTGCGCTCTGAAATCGACACGTGTCGGAGCCTCCATACGCCGCTCTTACACGCCTTTTCGCGGAGAAGGCGAGAGTTATCCCATTGTTTCAGATGGACTTTAGGATCTAGCCCAAATAGCCCCCAGTTTTCCCGTAAGATTTCGATAGCTTTCTTCTGCCATCCACATGCGACGCATGGTTTTACGCATTCCACCGAAGGATATGCTATCGTTCCACCACAGTCTCAGCCAAGTTGGTATTCTTATTTGGGCGGTTGTACTTGCACAGATTGTCGTTAATGGCGTCTTAAATAAATCAAACGACAGGTTAAGTTCCAAGGATCTTGACCGATCTGTATCGATATTACTATACGGCGCTAAGAATTGAAGGGCCTTTTTCTGCTCCACTTTGATTGCATCCTCTATTCTGCGCGCCTTTAGGCCGTCGGCACGTACGTCAGAAAACGCCTTTCGGTATATTGCGCCCTCTGAGGATTGACGAAAAGCAAGCGCGCGATCGAGGAGTGTGCGCACCCCCACCGGCTCTCCCAGCGCGAGAAGGTACGGAAGAACGGGCGGGAGTGGATCGGCGTTTCGAAACTCGATTCGCGTCTCCGTTAGGCTAGCCGCGGTAGCTTCAAATATTGCGTCCTCGTCTAGATTGGAGAAATATCCCGCCTTATCGGGGGCCGCAGTAAGGCCAAGAAAGTAACGAGCTCGCTTCGGCTGAACGTAGTGGTCTGATTGGCTTGCTTGAGCAAACCCGCTAAAAATTAGTCCTCCAAGCAGAAACTGCGCGACTACCCGAGTACTCTGATCTATCGTCGAAAACTTCTTCGTGGCTTCATCTAACGATGGGTCGATATCTGACACGCTGAGCTTAGGTTCCCAATCATAACGAAACGCATCGAGCTCCCGAGCAAGCACACCGAAGCTAGCCAAAATGCTTAAGTCAAACTTAGCTAGATTCAACAAGGCTCCCTTTTTGACCGCGTTATAGACTTCATGGCTTATCTCAACTGGTGACATACGATCAGGCAGCAAACCATCTAGCGGAAGCAGAATATTCGCCCTGTCGAACGTATCACCATAGCTGATCAAAGGAATTGCATCACGAACAACGATCATGTCGAAGAAATCTAGCAAGGCGCCCATGTTCTCCTGTAGCGCGTTCCAGATATTGAAATCGGTGCGTTCCATTTTACTGGCGCCACTTGCGCCATTGAGAAAGACTTCACCTGTTCGCAAAATCATGGGGTCCGGCACAAAGCCAAACTTATTAGCGTAGCTTGCCCATCCTGCTAGGCTATGGTGATCAATGTAGAGAGTTTCCAAAACACTTCTCCGATACGTCGATGGCGGCATATTTGCGCCAAACGTGTTTTAGGTATCATGTGAAGCAGCAGTCTGGTCCGCGTTTACGTCTTCCGGTAACCGGGCAAACAGGACCGCTTGGGGAGGAACCATCCTCAGTCGAACTTGTTGTGGCCGACATGGATCGCTATGTTGAGGTCTCATTAAAGGGTGATGCCATGGCACAGGTTTCGGTACTAATTGGCGTAGATGATAAGAAGGCGTCGCTGCCGGATGTTGCCGCTGAGTTGACAAAGCGCGGATTGCGCATCACTCGTTCCATGCCAAACATCGGCATAATCAGTGGTGACGCAGACTCCCAGCAGCTTGAGGGGTTCTCCCAAGTCCACGGCGTTAACTCAGTGCGGACGGAAGGGCGGTTTCAGCTCCCTCCCGTCAGAGAAGATATTCCGCAGTAGCGGGTTAGACCGTTGGCGGCGCAGGTGAAACAGGGGCTTGCACAAGCCCCGAGCCTACATCTCTTTGCGGCAGCCCAAGCTCGAACGCGGAAGATGTCAGAGCCTGCCATAACGCTTTCCCGCGGAGCTTAGGGTCAGACTGAGCCCACAAGGCTGCAACCCCAGCTACATGGGGGGCCGCCATACTCGTCCCCATCAGAGTTTTGTACATTTGAGGCCTTGGAAAGCTGGAGAACACTGACATGCCAGGCCCAGCGATATTTACTTCCCCGCCTCTCGAATTAACGCCACCATTTGAAAATGGAGCAATTTGGAGATTTGCATCGACCGCTGCTACCGCCATTATGGTTGTAGAATTTGCCGGGGCGCTTACTGGGGCAATGTAACCGGACGCTCGATAGCTGTCATTTCCGGCCGCCGCTATTATGAGACAGCCTTGATCGAGTGCGTGTTGTCCGATTTGCTCGTACATGGGATCCGGGTCTTCCCCCGGCTGGACGGGTCTACCCAGAGACATTGATATCACGGCGCATTGCTCGCCGATTGCCCAGTCCATGCCCGCGTAAATATCTTGTTCGCGACCGGCGCCTTGGTCGTTCATAACTTTTCCGACATAAACGTCGGCTTCAGGGGCGACCCCATAACGCGGGTGGGTTGCGCCGCGGGGCGGTCCGAACGCCGTTCCCAGACAGTGAGTTCCGTGCCCAAAGCGGTCCGAAACGGCGGTATCGTTGGCTAGGTCGACAAAATTCTGTAGAGTGAAGGTTCTTCCTGCGAAGTCTGGATGCCTATGGTCGGCATTGAATTGCTCTGCAGCTACTGGAGGAAAGCTGAAGCCAAGGTCGAAACCAGTGTCAAGTACAGCCACCTTCACGCCCCGCCCGGTAAGTCGGCTTCTATCCGCAGCCACCGCCTTAACGCCCCATGTCGAATCAATTGTGTCAAGAAGGTTTTGCGCTACGACCCCTTGATCCAGAGCGCGTGGAGCTGTAGCTCCAATTGATGTGGGCCCCTCGATAAGAATACGAAGTCCTTCGCGGACCCAATTGTCATACCGACTGTCGCTAATCGCGAACATGTAAAACTCGGGTCTGGCAAGGAGTACAGTTTCGTCTTGCGCGAGTGTCGCGGCCAAAGCAGTAGCGCTGCCAGCCCCTTTGCTGCCTGGGATAACTGCAACATTCAGCCGTCGAAACAAGAAAGCGCGCCCCTGGGAGCTAGCTTCGAGGTGTGCGCTACGAAATTGTGGCTGTGTGACGGCGATCCCAGCGCCGGGAAATTCCGCCTGAGCGGCAAATCCAGCTTGAGCCGAAACACCAGCTTGCGTATCGACATCAATTCCACGCTTTTCCAACGACTTTGCTGCGTCATCAGGTGTTATATTCGGTTTAAACATAACCAAAACGTTACCCGTCGGGCGTGGGCGCTGAGCTTCAATAAAGGGGTTTGCTTGGATCTCAGGCATGCTATCCTCCGATATATCCTATTTATGAGCGTTCAATCCGCAGTATCTTAAACATCCCTCGCTGCGTAGATGACCTTATCCACCGAGGCTGCATTGAAGGCATGCGTGACGGGGGCGTTTTGCTCACCAACACTGTTGAGTTTCCCCCAGTATGCATATGGGTATTTGCTTTTGAAAAGATCAGCGCTCGAGACGACGACGACGACGTGCCCATGGTCTACTGGCGGGACGTAGTTCCCGCCTGAAATCGCGCCCACGACCAAGCGACCCTTGTCAGCCTCTGTCTTGGCCGCGGCGGCACCGGCGACCGAACTCCAGCCGTTTGTCGACAACCAGTTCGTATCGGCGAAATCAGCCGCGATGTCGTTGGCGAACTCGCCCGCTCCAAAATCGGGATGGCCAAGCGCTGAGGCCACCGCTTTGACGAACTTGTTGCAGTCAGCTTTAGTGTCGTCGTTCCAGGCCTCCTTGCACGCATCGATGACCTTTTTCGCCCCTACACTTGGCGCCCAGACTTCCTCGGCCTTCACCGCACCAGGAACCGTGACCGGCGGAACTGGCTGCCCTTGAATTATTATGGGGACCGCCGGCTGCTGCGTCTTCGCCGAAAGCGTCGCCACATCGCGCTCGAGAGCGGCGACGCGGGTATCAACATCCCGGGTAGAAACTGGCTGCTGTTGAACTATGACGGGGATCGGCTGCTGCGTCTTCGCCGAAAGCGTCGCCACATCGCGCTCGAGACCGGCGACGCGGGTATCAACATCCAACGCGCGGATCGGTTGTTGGAAATCACTGGGGATTGTCTCGTCCGCGGCGAGCTTCTTGCGACGTCCGTCGAGGAAGTAGTCAATATTAAAGTTTGTTGAGTTACGCACTAAAGCTGCGAGGAAGATCAGGTAGCCGAAGAAGCCGATGAAAAGACCTATTCCGTACGCTCCGAACAGCACCGGGTCCTTCCCGTAAATTTGCGTTATGGCCGCGCCACCTATAACTCCAACTAAAGTCGTGAGGTCGCTTAGCTGGACTTCGCCACGGCGGTAGCGGTTCACGTAATAAACGTACCAGCCGATGATCGCCCCGAAACCAAACGCCCCAAGCCCTTGTAATGTATTCAGATCCATGCCGTCCTCCCGAAGCGCTTCCGTATTATTAGATAACGGCCAGAAAAGCTCAGAAATTCTGCGATAATCGACGCAACTAATCCGTTTACTCCAAGGAACCAGTAGCTTGTAGATCCAAGAGCTACTGTTGACACTACAACGTACGCAATCGCACGCAGGATCGGGGGGTCAAATTTTCGTTCAGCGTGATAGCCAATCACTAGTCCAAGAGCCCCCGCTCCCGCGAACTCGCCGATCATTGGCCTATGCCTCCTGGCCGGTCAGGTAACGTGGCTTAGCGGGATTTTGCCTCGGCGCAGTCGCAATACGCACTGCCCGGTGCCGCCAAAACCAAATAGCCCGTCATATACGCGGATATCGAGCACGATTACCCCCTCCGTATCGGTCCCTCGGGGGGGTTGATGGGCGATGAGCCAATCCGAAGTCTTCCGGGCGAGGGCATTCTTAATAGCGTCCCCGTCCTTGAGGAGTTTGCCGCCGCGCCAGGCGGTCACAAGCACACCCTCTCCCCTTGCGACCTCCTGTTTGGTCATCTGCGGTTTCAACGTCAGCTTCGGTTCAAATGTTACAAAGATGTCGGCGACGTGCTGATCGCCTGCCGAGTCGCCATTCGTCTGGACAAGTCCTGCGAAGATCCTGCCGAAATGGGCGCCGATAGAGTCCGGGCCATCGCTGGCGGCAATATCTTCCGGATGATCCAGCAGAGGACGAGTCATCGAACCATTAGCGATCGTCGGTACAACGTAGACAAACGGTCGCGCAACCTCCCGGCCGTCTATGTTGGCGTTGCGAGTCAGATCCAGTTCGGTGCGCACCGACCTCCGGGCCATTATGTCGAGACCGTCGATGGAGAGCCTACGGCGGCGATCGTGGATACTGCTCTCTTCGATGAAGCCTTCCTGCAGTTTCGTCGTGCGTCCCGGCCAAGCCAAGTTGACTGTCCCATCGGTCTTGAGGGTCGCCACGCCAAAGGTAAGCCCCGGAGGCATTGCGAGAACGACACTATTGCTATCCACTGGCGACGCAGTAATCTGCCGACCATTTCCGTCGGCGCTCATTTTTTCGGTAATTTCGAACTGAAGAATGTCGGGCGCACTCGCCGCGGTCAGGGGGAGCGATGTTTTGAGGTCGTCGCAAAGCGTCTTGGCTCTCTCACGGAAGAACTTCAGCGCCGCCGCCGCGCTGGCACCATCCCTCATCACGTCGAGAATCCCCTCGGTCGCGCCAACAAACTTGACGAACGCAAGCGCTCGCGCTGCTGAAGGATCATCAAGCGCGGCGGCAGCCGTCGACGAGCTCGCGCTGTCATCGGGTTCGTTGAAGCGCAGCGTCATCCGAAGCGTGTCGACATCCTTGCCTTCCCACGTCCAATCGCGATCGGTCCTCCAGATGCGTGCGTTGGCGAGCCGAGTAGCGACATCGTTGCCGGTAGCATCGCGAGGCGTGAAATCCTCCTTCGTGAGAGCGGGCTTGCGCGGCACACGGCGGACTACGACAGGCACTCGTCGTGCGTCCCCAAGGCCAAGTGACCGCTTCTGAATGAGTTTCAGCCACGCAGTCGGCCGATACCTACGAGGATCGCCGGGCTTGGTATCTTGGAGCCCGCCCCCAGCGCGTTGCACCCCATCGCTTCGCTGGACATGCGACAGCTCAAACGTCGGTGGTGCAGGTATGGGGGCACCGCTGCTGTCAGCGCCAAGATCCTGTGGCGTACCGTAACAGGCAACGAAGAGACCATGCGTCCCAGCCGCCAGCGGCAAGTTGAATGGCTCGTACGAAACACGGGCTGTATTGGCGTCAATTGCGACGCCTCCAATAGTTCCATAAGCTTGGTGACCGACAAGGTCCGCGCTGCCGTCTTGCCCGCTCGAGTACGCGACAAGCGCGTCGAGGTCATAAATGAGCTCTAGGCGCCGACGGAAGCGGTTGCTGAGCAGAGCCCTCGCGGAGGTCCCGATTTTGTTGTTAGGATCGGCTGCGAGAGCGTTGGCGAACACTGGCATCGCTCTTGCGCTGAAGTAGTCAGCAAGTGCGCCTTTCGCGTCGAGAATGCCCTCAAGATCATCAGTTGAACCTTGAGACGCCACAGTCTTAAGGACGCGCGGGTCAAGCACGGCATCAATCCGCGAGAGCGCCTCCTGCGCGCTGGCGTCGGCGTCGGCGTCGCGGAAGCTGAATGTCTTCGGGGCTGCGGCAGCTCCAGTCGCGTCGAAAGTGGGAACTTGAATATCGCCGCTGTGCAACGTCGTCGAGACTGGAGTGATGGCCAGGTCAAGTCTCGACGCGTTGGCATAAATGTTGTCGTCCGGAAGAGCGTCCTTGCGAACGAGCCAGATCGCTTTGTCCGTTAACCCCGGCACGCTGGAGAAGCCCGTCGTACAGTAATAATTCGGTGCCGCTCTGAAGAGCGCGGCGGCGAGTTGCGGCAATGTGCGGGTATTGGGTCCAAGCGGCTTTGCCCAAACCGGATCGGGCCGGTCGGCTGAATCATCACGAAGCGAAGGCGGAACGCCTACCGTGGCTTGGTAAATCTCCTTCAGGTCCTCCAGTTGCAGACCGCTCGTCGCCACCAGATCCGTGGGCCGTTCTACCACCATTCTAAGTGACAGCTCGATAAAAGACTCGTTTTTGTTGTTCTTGTTTGCTGAATTGAAATTTAGCAGCACAAAAATCTCGGCTGTCGCTAGGGCGTCTACCTTCTGCTGCCAGCTCACAGCGGGAGCTTGAGCCAGGCTTGGATCCGAGAGAGTCGTTTTCAGCGCTCCATAAAGCGAACCGACCGCTGCCAAACGATCGATTAGCGTTTGTCTGTCCGGGTCAGATAGAGGCTGCGTATTACCTGCCCACAAACTGTACTCCACGCGGGCCGACACGCGTTTGTCAGCGAGTTGCGACCGGGCGCGAGTGTATAGTTGCGCAGTGCGATCTAACGCATTTAGCAGAGCTGCCTGTTGGCCAGCAGTCAAAGTCGTTTGACCGATCGGCGGACTCGGTACCAACTTTTCCAAGCGCTTACCGTCGTGAGCGATCAGGACCTGCACGGAACCTTCGGTTGGTCCCGGCCACCAGGCAAAGACGAGGCCGGGAAGGTCATCAAGCGGGATCAATCGGTCGACGTACTTGACCGTTATTGGTTGGGTTGACCGAACGCCAATTCCGTCCGGCCAGTCGTTGCCGTAGATGTCTCGCCAGTAGGCGGCTACCGTGATGTTTGCGCCGATAACCGCATAGAGGTCGTTGCGGTTGGCCAGCGGCAGGGTGACCCTGTACTGAAGCGAGTCTTGCGCGGCTGGCGAAGCGTCGTCTTCTTTCGTCGGTCCAATCGAGAGGGTGCCGTTAGCGCTTATACCGCCGAAAATTGCGCCGCTAGCGTCCAGGACCTCGTAAGCCAGCATGGAAAACCGCCGTCTGAGCGCCCGCTCGAGGTCGGACACGGGTCTTGCCGCGTCGTTGCGGGTGACAAGGATCGGCCAAGCACCTGCTTCGACGAGAGGCACAACTGTGTGCTCCCCGGTCGTGATGACAAAGACAGGGCCCTCTTCCAGAGGCGGCGGTCCGCCGGGGACGACAAAGGCGTTGGCCTTGGAGCTTGCGGTTGGATCAAGCTCGACGATCATCAACAGGCTGAACCGGGCTGGGCGGCCGGCCGAAACTCCACTCCATTTTAAGTATGTGCCGCCAGTATTTACGATCGCGGCGCGGCGAACAATCTCGGTGAATGCGACCAGGCTTCCTCCCGCCCCCAGGGAGGCGACATGCGTCTCCGATATGCTCCGCGCAAGCGCCTCAGCGGCGACCGCGGTCTCCGGAGGAGGGCGAATCTCCGTGCTTAGATTCGCCTGAACCACGAGCGCCGACTCCGCGCCGGCCGCTCTCTCGTATTTGTTGCTCCCGACTACAAAAATGCCAACCGAGCGAATCAAATTGCCGTTCTGTCCGTTCTCAAAAGTGTCAAGGCGAACGCGATCGCTTTCCGGTATCGTCACAATCTCGACGATATCGTTCAGGAATGAAGGTCGCCCGTCTGCCGATGCGGGAGCCGAAGGGTCGGCGACTCGTTGGACAATTATCTCTGCCGCAATGACCGGCACCGCTCCGGCAATGTCATCGGGCGCAGCCTTGATATCGTCAGGGCTCTTCGCCGCTCGACGCGTCGCGAGTTTGGGTGCGCGCGGCTCTTCTTGATTATAGGCAAGTGCGCGCACAAGCTCCGGCGGGAACCTTACGATAGAATTGTCGCCCAAGGGCAATGGTGGTCGGGCAGCATATTCCTTGTCCACTTTGCGGTAGATCTCGTCGGTTCTGACCTCTCCCCCCAGCCCCGCCCCATGCATCGCCTGATATGCGGCAATCGAGTCAGCGAGGCTCTGGTTGTCTATGGGGACGGGGGGGATTGCAGCTGCCGCGTTCAGCCATGGAGCCGTGGCAGTAACGGTCAGTGATGCCGCGCCAGCGAGGCCTCGTAGGGGGACTTGAAGCCAGGCCATTCGATAAAGACCATGCATGCCGTCCGGCGTATCTCGTGGCAGGGTCGGAGGAATGGCCAGGTCTGCCGCCGGCATCGGGAGACGGGGGCCATGCAGGAACAACCGAGTCGCGGTACCGAATATGTCGAAGCCCGGAGACGTTTGCGGAAGCGTCGAGGGCGCCGCCAATTTGTCGAGGAGATCGCCAACCTTCGTTAGCTGCGTGTCGCGCGCGATCGACGCGAGTTTCGAGACCGCCGCCCGAATGACCAGACCGATGTGTTCCTCCAGCAGGGTGGACACAAGCGAGCCAGGCGCATCCACGAGTTGAGCCTGAACGTGTGATGAGCGAGACTTCTCCAGGAGAATCAAGTCTGCGAATTGTTGATCGACTCGGTCGCGATAGGCGTCGTTCACGAACGTCTTCATACTGACGTCAACGCTGTCAAACGCTCCATCAACGCTGAATCCCGTGCGACCGATCGTGATGTTTGGCGGCATCGGGAAAAGCACGCCGCTTACGTTCCCGACGGGGGGAGGGGCGATGATCGTCGCACTCAGATTTGCGGCAAGGAACGCGGTGACCGCCGCCGCATCAGGGAGTCGCCGCCGGCGCAACGATGGATTGTCGGTGACCCCGTCGCCGGCGACGAACGCGGCCACGCGATCTATCGTTTCGTCATCGAGCGTCCAATCACGGAGGCGATGCCCGGTTACGCGCTGGTCCCGTCCAAGCACGGATTTCAGCGCCCAGGTGGCCAGCGCCGCCGCGAGGTCGCCCAGCAGGCTTTGTTGTCCCGCCGTATCGACCTGCGGACAGAAGAGCAGCAGCACCGCCTCGGGGGTAACCTCACCTCCTGCAGACTTGGCGAGAGTGAAATCGGGCGCTAGATACAGTGTGAGGTTCACGAGATCAGCCGCGCCTGACGCTCGCCAATCGGCGGGCGCTACTTGCGACGTCCAATCCACGCTGGTTGGAACCATCAGCAAGGGCGGGATAGCGGCATCGGCCAACGCCAGCGCCGCGACCTGGGCCTCGCTGAATCGATAATATTCAGTCGGGCCATCCGATCCGACGTAGGTTGCGTACTCTATTGTCGTCGAGAAACTGAAGTGTACTGAGATCCTGACGTGGTGCCCAAATACGCTGAATTCGGCGATCACGACCTCTACGGAGACGGACACGCCAGCTTGGATGAATAGTTTGGTCCGGAAATCGGTTCTAAGGTCGAGGCCGATCGCGACCCAAACTCTTACCGTGACACCCGCTTTGACGATGCCGAAGTCGACATAGCCATAAAGTTCACCAAGGATTCCAACCGTGCCGCGAACACGAATGAAGGTGTGCGCCGCCCTCGTAGTTATCGCATTATGGTTCTCGTCCTGCAGCCCGTTGGGTAGATAAAGCGTCCCATAGCCACCCTCGAGGGTCGCAAAAACCGTGATCGACAGACCAACCCTCAGCGGGCCTTTCACAATTTCTTTGCCGAGCCCAACCCGGAAGGCCACGCCGGCCTCGACGGCTGGTTTGTATTCGAGGACGCCGCCATCCGTGTCCCACACGCCGGCCCCGCTGGCGACGACGTCATATCTGATCGCGGAAGGGATCAGGCGGGCCGCCGGTCCCGAAACATAGCGGAAATAGACACCGCCGGAGCCAATAAACGGCAGGAATTGAAATCCGAACGAGCGTGAGTAATCGTTGTTGCGGGGATAGCCGAGATCGACAGTAAACCCGCCGTCGGTGTAAATTTCGAAGGCTATTGCAGGCAGTGTTAGGCTGCCCCATCCGAACTCGATCTGCCGCCACGTTGGCGGGGGCACAATCTCCGTGGAGAAGACACCGAGTTTGTCGGTGAGCCGTCGATAGAGCACATCGACGGAGAAAAGTTCAGGCCCACCGCCGGGCGTGACTGCCAGCCTGATGCCATAGAGCGTCGGGTCGCGCATTGCGAAGTCGATTGCCACGACTTCGAAGAAGTTTGCCCGGAAACCGACCGACCAGCCCGCGTTCGGATCGAAACCTATTGTGCCCTTCTTGAGCAGACTGACTACATTTTTAATGGCCTCATCAGGTTTTCCGTGGTCGCCGCCGCCAAGATCTGGAGCGAGATTCGTGATCGCGTTCACCACTTCCTGTGTCGATCTCGGTGTACTGCCGCGGACCGGATCGACGCGCTGACCAAGCGCAAGCAGTTTGAGTTTGATTGCATCTCCGGCGATCGATCCGCCGCCGCTCGGCGCGAGCGCGGCGAACCAGCCTATCGCCGATGCGCGACTTTCCGGTTTAGAGAATGCACTTGGATCGACGAACAGGAGCAGGGTGACGCCATTGTCCCCAGGAGGCAAATCATGTCCCAAAATCTGGAGCTGGGTGCCGAGGGAGTAGAGTAACTTGACCTCAGGCTGCTTGTCGTTGGAGAGCCCCGGAATCTGGTACTTTTGCGAGATTATCCCATACTGGCGCGAGATCAGCTTGAGCACACCTTCTACGCCGATCTCAAGGCCTTCCCCGCCCGAGTTCTCAAACTTGAAGCCAAACGCCCAATCCGAGCGGGCTCCCGGATTCTCCTTGAAACCGAACAGAAACTTCATCTTGAAGGCTTTGAGCTTGCTCGCGAGCGCCCCGAGCGAACCAAGATCGAGATCAAACTCGAGGGCGAACTTGAATGGACTGGCGCCGAATCCGGCGAAATTCATAAAACCGAGCTTGCCCAGCTCCCCACCATTCGGAAACCAATCGAAGCCCGACAGTTTTAGCGGGAACGAAGACAGAAATCCGCGGAGGCCTCCATCCGATTTGCGTCGTTGGTAACGATCAAAATCGAACTGAATATTAGGCGGCGAAAATTTGAAATCTAAGCCAAGGCGACTCAGATCCCAATTGGGCGTTGGCAATTTCGGGAGGAAGAACTTGAACGCGATATCGAGATCGGTAAATCCAACACTGTCGACATCCAGGATATCGGCGATCTCGCCCGCTCCAATCTTCCCGAAGGACGTTGACCCGTCGATAACAAAACGAGATTCGACCTGGACCCTTCCGTCCCCCAGATCCGTGGACCCGTCGGTAACAAAGGCGAGTCGATCGACAAGCACTTTCTTGATAAAAGCGTCCTTATCCTTGGGATCGAGATCACGTCTATAAGCCCAAGCATCAGCAGTCTCAAAAGTATAAATCTCTGTTGTCGCTGAACCTTCACGCCGTCGCTCGTAGCGTCCATTGAGATCAATATTATTGGAAGGCTCCGCGAGCGTAGTCGGGTCCGAACCACGAGCTCCTCTGTAGATGGTCCCCGCACCCTCGAACAGACTGCCGACATAGACTCGAAGCTTGGCGTTGAAAACACGAACCTCGCCATTCGTGAAGAGGGCTTGCAGGCGCCGCACCTTAAAACCAAACGGCTGGCGGGCCGTCTCTGTCGCAGGCGATTCATCTGCGTAGTTGACTAACGCCCCAAGGCGAGCAACGGGACGAACGGCGGGGTCCGGACCAAGCGGGGTCGTCTCGACAGTAACGTAGTCCGCCTTGAGAGCATCGAGATTCACTCCGCCCATTAGCCCCTTGAGCTGAGCGGGAAGGTCTGAAACCCCAAGGGGAACATTGATCGCGAGGGCGCCTGACCACTTTGGATCTTTCACCAACTGTGCGATGTCATTGTAGATTAGAGAGTCGACGCCGTCGTCGCCGCCCGCATGCTGTTTTCCGGCTGCGGCCACCGCACTGTTCAAAAATTCGTCGAGGATCTTTTTTGCACGAGCAATTCGAACGCCCAGAGGGTCGTGGTCGTTTTCGCCCGTCAGGAATGCGTCTGGGCTTGACCACAGGTTTGTGTCGCCGGCCAGATCGACAATCGAACGGCCTTCGAATCCCTTAACGATAACGAGAGTCTTGGGATTTGCGGGCGGATGCCCCGGATGGAAGAGGTCAACGTCAAACGACCAGCCTGCAATGCCGATCTTTCCCTCGATGGCCGCGCTCCCGGTGGTCGGGAAGGTGGGGACACGGTTCATCACAAGGAACAGACGATTGCGGACAAGGGCATCCACAACGCCCGGAAACAGGGGAGAGCCCTCAGGGTCGCCTCTCAGTCCAAATTGAGCGTCCCCCATCGAACGCGCAAACCGGATCGCCGTAATAGGACCGTTTTCGCCTTGTTGCTCGATCTCAAAGCCGAGCGGCGTCCGCTTGTACACCGGCGCCTCGGCTGCGGCGGCCACGATTTGTTGAAGCGCCCCGGTTTGGGTCGCGCTAGTGGTCAAAAGCTTGGCGCGCTCAACAGCGAGCACATTTCGCTGGAAGGCCCAAAGCTCATCCGCATTGCCGGACGGCAGGTGTCCACGGATCGGCAGAACAGGTAGCAGCCCGGCCGGCAAGTTTGCGGCTGTTTGCACCCCCGCCGTCCCGGAGGCTGCTTTCACCGCGGCGCCGGTAGTCATAAAGATCGGATCGTGGAACTGGGGAGCGTCTTTCTGGCCACCGAGGCGCCGGTGCGCTGCCGCTTCGCTGATGACACGTGTCGGCGGTGTGACGCCGGGACCGCTAGCCGACAGGTTTGAAATTCGGACCCACGAGGTCACGTGGTGGCCCTGACCGCCGTCTTGGAAGTGAAACGCCTCCTGATCTTCAGGTTCAGCGGCAGCCTCTGCCTGTGCGCCTCCCGTTGGCAATCGTTTGTCGAAAGCGGGCCCGAGCCCAAACGTCATGGTGACCTTGTCAGGAGCCACGGGGTTTGATGCGAAAGGAACGACCTCCGACGCTGCAGTGCCGGGCATCAGCCCAAAATGGAGTTGATCGACGGGGGGATCACCCGGGACATGCAGTTCGAACTCGCCTTCGAGGGAAAGGATATCGTCGAAACGAGTAACGTTGCCGTCTCCGTCAATCTCCCCAGCATGCCTTGTGAGGGAAAACGCGGGCCCGCTTGGGCCGCCGCCGGTTGCGGCTGTTTGAGTAGTGGTCTTACGCTTGAGCAGGAGGCTGTGGCCGGCGCTGCTCACGTATCCGGAGAGAAACGAGTCGCCATCTGCGTGCAACGGCTCGATAAAAGTGCGAGACCGGTTAAGTGGATCAAGTGGGTCGAGGACGAGCTGAAGTTTGATCGGCTTGACCCCATCAGCTGAGCCTGCGAGCAGCGGCAGGGACCGCCGTTGAATGACATCGCGAGACGGTCCAGCCGGTAGATCGTTCGGCGCGCCGACCTGGCTGAAGCGAACTTCAAGACCAAGAGGATCAATCTTGTCGGGTTGCACAAATGCCGTCGTTGCGATCGTTCCGACTGCTGACCCCTTAAGCGCAATGGCGATTGACGGCGCATCGATGCTTTCAAAAGGGCTATCGCTAGTGTCCACCTTCCCAAAGGAGTGGGGCATGACGCCACTGGTTGCAAAGGTGATTGTGTCGTTCTCAACGCTAAGCACCGAAGGTGCGATCTGAATCCAGTAGGAAGTTGGTTCGTTGAATTGGACGCAAAGGCGGAGTGCGTCGGCTGGCGCTGCGCTGCCCGCCTTTCCCGTCTTCGTCGCCCTGATGATCGCCCATGGCTGCCCATTCGCGGTTGCCCCGAAAAGAATTCGAGGCATCGAGGCGTTCGTGCTCGCGTCTTGCTGCCTCGCCAGCTCATCGAGTCTGGCCTCGACGTTGGAGAGACTCGATTCTGCTGTTGGCTCGTTCAGAAACCATACGAAGCCGGGACGTACAGTGTCGGTCGAGAGATCGAGTTGAGCCGTGTTCGGGATGGGATCGGCTGGTCGGAACAGAAGACGCGGCGTAGCCACATTGTCGGCAAAAACGTTCTTCCCGGTGACGCGGAGAAGGCTCACCATGATACGCTGCTCCCATCGACCATGGGCAGTCCAAGTAACCGGCAATCGCGACGATCAGTCAGAGCGCTTTCGGGTAGAAGCTGGGCTTTCCAAGTAATGGGTTGTGCAAGCAGCGCCCCGTCTAACCATTTCCCGCTAGAGTCGACCGGGAAGCAGTGGTCGTAGACACTCGCGGGCGCCAGATGGACAACCCGTGTTCCAACCTGTTTCTCGATCATTTTGCCGTTCACGCCAAATGATGCGAGAGGACTGAAGGTCTCTTGCGAAAACATGAACCCACAATGGACTGGATTACCGGAGCCCAGATTAATACACTTGTTGTACATATTAAATTGTGTTGATTTGAATGAGGCTTCTGCGGCGGCGTTCTGCGTCAGCTCGTCTATGAGTGCCTTATCCGGGCTCGCCACAAGAATTGTTCCCCATGATCCGGCTTGCAGGGTCTCAACAGCCTTAGCTTGCGGGTGCGGATGTTCGTCCCGTGGCAGGAACAGGCGCGTTGAACCCCATGAAAGCAGAAGTTCGAGTTGAGAGAAGCCGCTGATCAGGAAGTGCTCCGGCTTGTCATCGACATTGGCAACCGCGGCCGCCGTTACAGCTGCCGACGCTGAGGCCGCCTCGGCTGAACCGCAGCTGCTCCAAAAAACGCTATGTGACATCCACGCAAGAAATGGATCAGCGATCTTCGATTGAAACGGGTTGTCTGATTTGCGCGGGGCAGGATCCGGGCGGCAGGGGTCAAGCGGATCAGAAATAAATTGGAGGAATCCGTCGCCGACCGGTTGGAGTCGTTGCGCGTACGGATCTGCAAGGGATCCCTTGAACTGAACCTTCATACCGGGCTTGAGATCGATGAAACGCAGGTTTTGATGCAGCCCTTCGGCCGCTGCCATGATCCCATTGATGTCCTTCGGCAGTCGACCCAGCGCGGCTTTCGTGTAATCAATCGGACGGCTACCCCGACTGAAGTATCCAGCGTCGACGGCTTCACCGGGCGGAACGATGCATTTCGCCAGTCGAAGGAGGGTGTCGTTTAGCTCGGGGTGTGTCGTCTGGAGATTCTCGAGGAACCTCGGAAGCCGCTCGTGGACGCTCCAGTAGCCCGGGACGCCGACCCCAAAGCCGGCGTCGTTCTCGCCGCGCGCAAGTTGAAGTTCAACGCGTAAGCCTTTGAGCGTAGGCGCGTAGACTGGCGTGACAGCGAAGCGGACCGCCATGCTTCCGTCGCCATAGTCAATCAGGCTGCTTTCGCTAAGTGGAAGCCAAGATGTTCCGGGAGGTACGTTCGCGCCGTCGAAACATTCGTGATCAATTTTGGCAGCCCCGTGCTCAGGAGGCTCCAAGAGCGGAACCCCAGCAGGCCGCCAAGGCATCGTGCCAAGCGGATAGGCGCGGAGTCGGCGGTCTTTTTCTTTTTCTGAACCCACCGTTTCGGGACCTGCGGACGTCAGCGCGCCAGTGAGAATTTCGATTTCGACACGCCGGTCAGCGGGTATCGGTGACGGCAAGGCGGCTGCAGCCTCCACGGCGCTGTTCTTGGGGACGCTTCCGCAGTGGTCGACTCGGTTAGGCCAAGGTTCGAACGTACTGCGGCCCTCGACCTCCAGGGTAAGTCTCCAGCGCAATCCGCCCCCGAAGGACGCCACATCCGTGCGAAGCAAATTGGCGATCGTGAGCGCGCGCGCGTAAGAAAGTCGAGCGTTATAGTCCGGCTTGCCCTCGGCAGTGGCGGAATCCGCGTGGCCGATCACTTGTACCACAATTGGCGCGGTCGGCGATCCACTTGCCCGATAAGCGCTTACCAAATCACGGGCGAGACGGGAAATTGCGTCCTCAATGGCTGTGCGGCGAGTCGCCAACTCTGCTCTGGTCGCACGGTCGCGGCCCTTTCGGGGATTGGGTAGGGAAGCCTCGTCGAATTCAAAACAAAGGATCGGCAGCGCGGGGGACGACGCGGCTGTTGGCTTAACGCCGTTGATCTCAGCGAGGTCATCGTACAACGCCGCGACCGGCTGGACGACCGGCTCCGCGCCGGATCCGGCGGCAGGCAGCAATAGGGACAGACTCAACAGGAAAGGAAGCGCCCGCCCCACCGTCTGCCTCCCCAAAATTGCATTCTGTTTAACCGGTTAACTAAGGTACCCAGCTTCCGGAAAAAAAAACCGGTTTTACGGAGATACTTTTACAACGCCAATTTTTGTGCTTTTTTGCGAAGACATCTTAGGGCGGTCAATACCACAAATTTGGGGAGACAAAATTGCGGCCGCTGCACTGAGGTTGGTCGGTTAGGGTGCGAGCCGCGACATGCGGAAGGACGAAAAAGCGTTCAGGATCGCTGTTTAGCGGAGCCGTCGTGGGACTTCTGTCCCATGCGTAAAATTCTTTCCCGAGCAATATCTGCTGGTCTAAAAGTGCTAATTGTGGATCCACTGCAATCAGACCTGTATTTCCCCCGTTCGGCGGCTTAGCCGCAACGAGGCGACCGCGTCGCGCTGGACCTTTCCGCGATGTCAATTCGCTGCACGCCTCCCCGTGGTTGATATGCCGCCGAACTTACGACGCAACCGCATGAGGAGGAGCCGACAATGTCTGGGCTTACAATTCTCATTATTCGACATGCTGAGAAACCGAACGATCCGAAGGCGTCCTGGCCCGGCACCGGCTTCACGGAGTTGGGTGAGGTCGACGAAAAGTCGCTAGTCATTCGCGGATGGCAGCGCGCGGGTAGTTGGGCGGCTTTGTTCGGCGCCAGACTCGGAGACGACGCGTACCCGCAGCCGGTCGCGATCTACGCTGCCGACCCCGAGTCGACAAAGGGCGATGACCCCAGCAAACGACCTTTCCAAACGATCAATCCGCTCGCATCTCGGTTGAATCTCACCCCTATCGTAAAATATGCTCTTGGAGACGAGGACAAAGTAGTGGAGGAAATCGTCGATCTAACTGGGGTGGTGTTGGTGGCTTGGGAGCATAAAGCGATTTACCAGAAGATTCTTCCAGCTATTGCGAAAGGCCAGATCTTGCACGGGCTGCCAACGGATTGGGAAGGGTCGCGCTTCGATGTGGTGCTTCGCTTCGACCGAAGCATTCCAGGTACTCCATGGTCATTTCGGCAGCAGTTCCCTCGTCTTCTGTCAGGTGATTCTGATGTGCCACTCAAATCGGACTGAAAAGTTACTTAAATCAGACGAAACCCGACAAATGGGAGGATCGGTGGACGGGACTTCTAATACATACCGTACATGAGGTTGCTGCTCTCCGGCGTCGGGGGGACCCTTCGCTGGTGATTCGTGAGCAACGAATGGAGAGCAGCGATGAGGATGTTTGCAGGACTGGACATTGGCGGCAAGCG